>OIDQ01000751.1_pt1 | contig 13955 bp, 3 predicted proteins | sample 1581511 | NCBI WGS metagenome assembly OIDQ01 (sample SAMEA3882526, study PRJEB24775) | human gut metagenome | biome: human-associated habitat; feature: intestine environment; material: feces | place: Netherlands | collected 2009/2010
CGCCACGCCGAAATTCACCACGACCACGTCCTCGTATGAGGGGGCTTGGATGACGGCGGCCTGTTCCGGACTGTCGGTGAATTTCGGCGTGGCGGCCGGCACAGTGCCCATCGCATCGCCCTTTGCTGTGGCCCCGTTCGTTGACATGCTTCCGTTCATACCGTTACTCCCGTTCATGCCACGGTCCTTTCGAATACGGTGTTCTGCTCGCCTTGGCAGGCCGGGCAGACCCCACTGCCGTACGTTCTGCAGTATCCGACGTGTTCCACGGTCGGACGCGCGGTGATGCGGGTGGCCCGGCTCGCCGCGGCCGCATAGAAGACGCGGGAGATCATGGTCAGCGACCATACCGTCATCTTCGACCGCGATTCCAGAAGTTGCTTCCAATGTTCTTCGCTGACCTGCGCCGGCCGTTCGACGTCGTCGAGGCCGCTGGTGAAGACGCTGGCCATTTTGGGCACGTATTTGCGGGGTATGAAATCGCCCGCGTTGATGCTTCCGCCGGCGAACAGCGCCTGCTGGTGGTACGCTTCGTCGCCTTGCCCTTTGCGTGGCGCGGGTGCCGCGTATTCCATGACGTGGAACAGGGCGCTTTGGGTGATGTCCGGCATGGCTGCGATCGCCTGCGCGCCGCGTTTTCCGCCGTGTTCCGGGAATGCGAGGCCCAGCTGGTAGCAGACGAGCTGCAGGTCGCTGAACAGGGAGCGTCCGTTCGGCACTTTGCCGGTTTTGTAGTCGATCAGCCGTACCTGTTCGCGGCCGTCGGCGGTACGGCGGTGTTCAAGACGGTCGATTCTGCCCGACAGGCGTACGGTGAGCCGGTCGCTCATGCCGGTTTCCGGCCAGCCGTCGACGAGCGCGCCCATGATGGCGATGAGTTCGTCGCGGGAGATCGGAGCGTTGCCGTCGATGGCGTTGTAGGCGTCGAGGATGTCGTCGAAGTCGAATCGCGCGGCGAACTGCCGTTCCGCTTCGGCATGGTCCAATGTTCCCACGGTGATGGTTTCGGTGTTGTTCGACGGGTATCCCGTACGGTTCGACTTGACGAAATATGTGGCGATGTTGCGCAATGCGACCGACGCCTTCGCGTCCTTGCCGAGCGCCTTGTACCGTTCCTCGGGGTCGTCGATGGCGTTGAGGTCGCCACGTAGGGTCTTGTATCGGCTGATCATCCATTGGGCGATTTCGTCGATGTTGTCCTCGTCGCTTACCGCGGTGTGGTTTTGGGGCAGGTCGAGGCCGGCTTCGGTGGCCTGTTGCGCGACGGCGTGGATGAGCGAGCCGAAGCTGGTGGCCGCGCTGCCCATGCGTGGGCCGGCGAAACGGTTCTCCAGCATCCAGCACACCGGGCACGCCCACAAACTGTCCACGGCGGATGGAGAAAGGGTGACCACGTCGGATTGGCCGTCCGTTTTTTCGATGGATTCCGGTTGTTCGATAAGCTTCGCCTTGTCGGCATGCTCCGTTTTTCCGTCAGATTCCATCTTGCCGTCGATTCCCGTCATATCGTCGGCTCCCGCATGTTCCGTAAGGAACGCCCAATTGTCGGGATTCGCGGCGGCGATGCCATGCGATGCCAACAACGCCAAGGCTTGCGCGGCATCGCGCGCTTGGGGGGAATCGGCCGGCGCATGGGCCAGCACGCTTCGCGCGGCGGCGACCAGGCCACGCGGGTCGGCCTCCAGTCCCGCGTATTCGCCGGCCTCGCCGACCGCCGTGTACACGCGTGTTTCCGCATCGGCATCCCGGTCGCGGTCGAACCATTCCGGCAGGTAGCCGTAGAGGAAGTCGGACGGCACATGGTCTTCGTTGAGGACCGCGCTTACCGTCACGCGCTCATCGGCGCGGGTGAGCGCCACAAGGAGGCTTTTCTGTTCGGAGGCGAGCACCGCGGCGAGCTGCGCGTTTTCGCGGCCTGCGGAGGTGACGATGTCGTCGGACAGTCGTCCATGCAGCATGATGTCGGCGAGCTCCTCCCCGCCGAACAGGGTGTTGCGCGGCGCGAGGTTCGGCCATTGGCCTTGTTGGAACGCAGGCATGAATACTAGTTTCCAATGTTTTCCGGCAGCTCCGGCGGGCGTGGCGAGCGTCACGGCCTGATCGATCGGCGCGGTGTGCGCCAGGGAGTCGGCTTCGATGGCGAGCGCGCGGACCTGTTCGATGAACGCGTCGATGGTGTGCGCTGCCGTCACGCCGTTCGATTCGCCGCCGGACGCGTAGCTGAACAGGCGCATCGCGGTGTCGAGCCGGTCGTTGGCCGCGCGGCCTTCGGCGTTGTTGCGCAACGCCGTTTTCTGCCAGATTTCGGCTTTGCCGAACGCCTGCCATGCACAGTCGAGCATGTATTGCGGTTCGTGGGATGTCAGGCGTGCCTCCGACCGCAGGGTATCGTCAAGCGTTTTCCACAGGCGTGCGAAGGCTTGCGCTTGGGGGTCTTTGCGGCCCAGTACGGAGGCGATCGCGTCGAGCACGCGGTCAGTGTCGCCTTCCAATAGCAGGATGTACAGCGCGTTCATGCCGAAGGATGGTTCGTCCGCGTCCTCAGCGGCACGCTCTCCCGTCATCAGCCGGTCGTCGGTGTCGATTGCCGGCAGGCCCATGTCGGCAGCGTTTTCCGCGTCCGACGCCGATGCCGCCACGCGTGCGGTGTGGAAGGTTTCGACGTAATCGTTCCAATCGTCGATCAGCTGTGGCAGCAGCGCGCGTCCGGACGTGTCGGACGTGGTCGGATCGGCTGTATCGTCATGCAAAACCGTGGCCAGCGAGCCGAGCGCGTTCATCGCCGATTCGACCACGCACAGCCGAGCCGGACGTTCGCCGGGGGTGGTGATCAGCGGCGAGTTCATGATTGATGCGACGCGTGAGCGCACGTATGCGCCGGCCGTGTCGAGGTTCATGGACGAGGTGGCGATGCCTTGCCGTTTCAGTTCGGCCAGTTCGATCATGGAGAACAGGCCCTGCACGAACGGTTCGTCCTTGAGGGGGCGGGTCACGCTCGAATAGCGTACGGGCACGCCGTCGGCGCGTAGCCGTTCACCGAACGTGCGCACGGTGGCGTTGTCGTGGGCGATCACGGCCATGTCGTTCCAGTCGCGGCCGTGTTCGAGATGTTCGGTTTTGATTTTCCACACCACGTCGTCGAGTTCTTCGACGGTGGAACGGTACATCGCGGCTTCAAGACTGCCGTCGTGCGTCTCCGGTATGGCGATGGCCGGCATTTTGCCGGGGCGGTTCGCCAGCGCGTCGTCGGTCGATTCCGTGCTGGCGATGGTCAGGCTCACGCGGCTCGTCACCGCAGCCAGGTCCGTGCCTTCGGCCATATGGGACGGTTCCAGCCGTACCAGTCGCGCGCCCAATCGCGATTGCGCCATGTTGAACAAATATTCAGGGTACGATCCGCGGAACGTCTGCACCGCCTCGTCGGGGTTGCCGACGAGCAACAGTCGCACGCCACGGTTGCGCAATGCGGTGAGAAAGTCGAAGCCGGCGAGTGTGGCGTCCTGGAAATCGTCGACGATGACGAGTTTCGGCAGGTCGGACGTTTCGGCTTCGTTCACGGCGGCCGCGGCGTCGATCATGAGCTGCGAGGCGTCGAGACGGTATTGGTCCGGATATGCCTCGTTGATGGCCTGGTTGTATTCGGCGCGCAGCGCGAAGGCGAGCCGCCATTGCACTCGCAGTCGTTCGCGTCGTTCGTCAAGCGTGCCGTGTTCGTCGGCAGCGCGGGAAATCAGCGCGTCTTCGAGTTCCGGTTTCGCGCCGATCTCGTTCATGCGGGCAAGCATGTCGCGCAGCTGGTTGGCGAAGGCGTCGGTGGCGTCGTCCACCACCATGCCCGACCAGTCGGCGACCACGAAGTAGGTGCGCAATAGCGCGCAGGTGGAGCATTCGTCGCCGTGCTCGGCATGTTCGGCATGCTTGGCGAGCACGCGGCGGATGACCACGTCCTGTTCGGCCCCGTTGAGCAGTTTCGGCAGGGGTTGTCCGGCATGCGATCGCACGGCGGTCATGATGCGGAACGCGACGGCTGGCAGGGTGGTGACGGGGCGTGCCTGCGAGATCGCGGACAGTTCGCGGATCACGGTGTCGCCGAGCCGGTCGGCCACCTGTCTGCCGGAGACCGTCATCACGGCGTACGCGTCGCCATGCCGCTTCATCGCGGCGACCAGCATGTCCAGCGCGAACCGGGTCTTGCCGCTGCGGGGTGCCCCCGCAACCAATGTCGCGCCATCGAGATCGTCCACATCCATCATGTCTCCCCAGCTTAGCCGAACGGTCCGGCCACGAATCGCATATCATCGTCCGAAGCCGTCCTGAAAACGTCATCGTGGACACCGCCATCTTTATATATGGACATCGATACCCTCTACAAAGTTTTTCGGACACCGCCACCAATAAGATTGACTAGCGGCGCAGCCCGGGAAGGTTCAACAGCGAACAGACGGCCTGCCCATGACGACGAGTACAGTCGAAGCATAGACGCAACGCACGGAACCGGGCAGGAACTACAAGAAAGAGGAAGCATGGAAGCCTCAAGGAGCATTCCCCCTCAGATTCCCGGCTACACACTGATCAAACGGCTGGGCTCCGGTTCCGAAGCCGACGTGTACCTGTACCAGCAGCTTTCCCCGGCCCGTCAGGTGGCCATCAAAATCAGCAAGAACACGCTCGACCCACGTGCCGCGGTCCGCTTCCGTTCCGAAGCGAATTTCATGGGGCAGATCTCCACACACCCCTACATTCTTTCCGTCTATGAGAACGGCGTGACCGTCAACGGGCGCGGCTACACCGTGTTCGAATACGCTCCGGGCGGCAATTACAAGACGTTCCTCGAGCATGGCCGTCTCACCGCCGACCAGATGCTCACCGTCGGTATCGATCTGGCGAGCGCGCTGTTCACCGCGCATCGCAAAGGCATCATCCATCGAGACATCAAGCCCAGCAATATTCTCATCAACGCGCACAATATGCCCATGCTCGCCGATTTCGGCATCGCCGGGTCCGTCTATGGGCGTCCGGGCGTCGGCTTCACCATCGCGTGGGCCGCGCCGGAGGTGCTTGCCCAAGGCGGTGGCGGCAATGAATCGTCCGATATCTATTCGCTTGGCGCCACGCTGTTCGCCATGCTGATCGGCCAATCGCCGTACGAGTATTTCTACGCCGATGTGCTGGGCGATTCCCAACGGCAGGTGCGGGCCGAACGGCTCAAGTCCGTCATTCTCAACAATCCGCTGCCCAAGCTCAACCGTCCCGACGTGCCGGCCGAAGTGGAACGGGTGTTGCGTAAGGCCTTGAGCCGTACGCCCGAGGATCGTTACTATTCCGCGTTGGAGTTCGCGCGCGACATGCAGCGCGTGCAACAGGCCTTGTATGGCCGTGCCGTGCAGACCACCGTCGAGGGTGTGCCGGATTATCCGCAGAACATGTACGCGCAGACTTCCGCATTCGACCAGTCCGCCCCGATTGCGAAACAGCATGCCCGGTGGGCGAAGCCGTTGGCCGTCACGGTTGCTGCGGCGGCCGCCGTGGTCGTGATGGCGTTGGCGTTCGTCACCGTCGTCATGCCGAATATGGATGCGTCCTCCGACAACAGCAAGGTGCAGGTGCAGAACCATGGCGCCCAGAACCATGCCGAGGACGATCCCGATTCGGCGATCACGTCGGGCAGTGTGCCGAGCGTGCAGGATCTTACGGGCGAATACACCGCCGACGGCAAAGTGCGGTTCACATGGGTCAATCCTTCGCCGAAGGATGGCGATTCGTACGCGTGGTCGCTGGTCGGCGATTCGGGAACCGACCCGAACGCGCAGGGCACCACCACGGAGTCGACGAGTATCGAAATCGATCCGGCCGACGGCGCGCAGACGTGCGTGCAGGTGAGTCTGGTTCGCGCGGACCGGCAGATGTCCGAGAATCCCATGATCGCGTGCGCGGCCAAGCCGTGAGTTTGCGGCCGGATGCGGGTGACATGAACCGATACGAACCAATACAGCCCGGCATGCATGCGGGCAAACAGGTAGGCGCATGCGGTTGGATGCGCGGTCAAGCAAAGTTTGGGCACAATCAGGGAAGAGCCAGTCGATGAGCAAGCATAGGAACGCCGAGAACCAGTCGGCGCAATCGTACGAACGGCAGTTGCGATTCGGGTCGATGCTGCGCAAGCTGCTGCCTTCCGGCAGTCGCCGGTGGATCACGCCGATCGTCATGCTGCTGCTGTTGCTGGGCATCGTCGCCGGGGCCGTCATCGTCAGTTCGGTGACGCAACGTCACGTGCAGCTCGACGATGGCACCGTGTGGGTCACTTCGCTCAAGGACCGCAAGGCCGCCCGTTTCAACGTGCGCAACCGGGACGCCGATGCGGGCGTCGCCTCCACTGCGGCCCGGTTCGACGTGGCCCAGCATGATGGCTCCACCGTGATCTCCGAAGGTACGAAGGCCAGCAACATCGAGGCCTCCACCGTCAGCGAAAGCGGCAACACCACCATCAAATCGGATATGCGGACCGTCGTCGGAGGCAACACCGCGGCGTTCATCAACGTCAAGACGGGCAATGTGTGGGTCGGGTCCGCCGATGATGTGAAATCCATGAATCCGACCACCGATTCGCCGAAGATGAAGCTGGGGTCGGGTGGCCGTATCGCGGTGACGCATGACGGTGTCGTCTACGGCTATCGCGCGTCCGACGGCGCGGTGCTCAGTGTCGACGGACCTCAGGGAACGCCCGGCAAGGATGCGACGATCAAGGGCGCCACGAATGTCGAATCGTTCACCGTGGTCGGCAAGACGCCGGTCGTAGCCGGTGCCGGCAAGGTGTTCTGGCCGAAGGGCAGCGCGGATATCGGCCTGCAGGGTCAGGCGACGTTGCAGGCGCCGTCCACGGATGGCAGGCAGACTGGCTGGGTGGCGGTTTCCACGCCGCGGGGCATCGCCATGGTCGATTTGGGTAGTAAAAAGGTCACGCAGCTGCCGAATGCCGGCAAGGGCGATGCCGCGCAGCCGGTGTCCACCAATGGCTGCGTGTTCGCCGCGTGGGCGCAGAAGGCCAACAATTACATCAGGGTGTGCGCGGCGAACGACAAGGACGCACAGTTTTCCTCGTTGGAAGATGTCAATCCCACCTCGCAGCTCGTGTTCCGCACCAACCATCGTCTGGTGGTGCTCAACGACGTGGTCAACGGCAATGTGTGGAATCCGCAGGAGTCCACCAAGGTCATCAAAATCCAGTGGAACAAGGTGGAGACCAAGCAGTCGAAGCAACAGCAGCAGAACAACGACAGCGCCAACAACCAGCACAATTTCAGCAAGAACTGTTCGGCGCAGTCGGGGCAGATCAAGGCCGTGGACGATTCGTTCGGCGCGCGCGTGGGATCGCAGCAGATTCTCGACGTGTTGCGCAACGACGAGCAGACCGACTGTTCCGTGCTGCGCATCACGTCGGTGAGCGCTCCGGATGGCGCGAACATCACCGTCTCCCCCGTCTATGACGGCCGGTATCTGCAGCTCGACGCCTCCGGTGCCGCCGCGGGCAACGTGTCCTTCAGCTATGAGATTTCCGACGGGCGCGGGCAGACGTCCAGCGCCACCGTGTCGCTCACGCTGGCCGGCGGCGACGACCATGCGCCGCTGCAGAGCGACACTCCGCCGGAAATCGACGTGGAGCAGGGTGCTTCGTACACCGCGAACGCGTTGGGCAGCTTCTCCGACCCCGACGGCGATCCGCTGACCTTGGTGTCGGCATCGCCGCAGAACACCGATCAGGTGACGGTGTCCACGCGAGCCGACGGACAATTGGTCTTCAACGCCGGTTCGATGTCGTCCGGCAGGGCGGGCATCGAGGTCACGGTGTCCGACGGCCAGCAGACCGGCACCGGCATGATCTACTTCTCCGTGAAGCCGGCGAACACGCTGGGCGCGGTCATCGACCCCGTGGTCAAACAGACCACGCCCGACACCCGCACCACCATCGCGCTCAAGCCGTACGTGCACGGCACGTCCGTCGAACCGGCCGAATTGACCGCGGTGGAGACGCCGTCCGGCGCGGCCACCACCATGAACGCCACCGACATGTCGATCACGTTCACCGCCTCCAATCCCGGCACCTACTATGTGCCGTACACCATCACGCAGGGTTCCATTCCGTCGACCGGTCTGGCTCGTGTGGAGGTGCAGGCGGTGGCCGGAGACGCCGCCAAGCCGATCGCGGCGAACGATGTGGCGCTGCTCGGCGCGGACAATACCGCGATCGTGGAGCCGCTTGCCAACGACGTCGACCCGATGGGCGGCGTGCTGTCGGTGACCAGCGTCACCGCGGACGCGCAAAGCGGCATCAAAACCGGTGTGGTGAGCAACAAGCGCGTCTATATCACCGCGCGTCAGGTGCCTACCGAGCCGGTGCGGATCTCCTACACCGTGGCCAACGCGGCCGGATCGTCGACCGGCGTCATCGTCCTGCAGCCGCCGGCGCTGACCACGTCGAATTCCGTGCCGAAGGCCGAGAACATCACCACACAGGTGCGCACCGAAGGCATCGTGTCCGTGGACGTGCTCGACCATGTCACGTATTCCGACGGCACCACGGTGAGCCTGCAGAACGATTTGCAGTATGACAAGAACACGTTCAAGGGTCTGGTGTTCGTGTCCGGCGACACCGTGCGCTATCAGGCCACCAGACAAACCGGCTCCTTCCCCGTCACCTACACGGTGAAGGACAATCTCGGCAACGCGGCCTCGGCCACCATCACCATCAACGTGCATCAGAAGGACGCGTCCAACAAGGCGGCTCCGACACCGTCCGACGTCGAGGCGCAGGTGGCGGCCGGTCAGAAGGTGCAGATTCCGATCACGCTCACCGGCATCGACGCTGACGGCGATGACGTGCAGCTGCTCGGCTTGGGCAACAAAGCGCCGAAACTGGGCCGTATCAGCGAGGTGGGCGCCACGTATCTGGTGTATGAGGCGTATGCCGATTCGTCCGGAACGGACACGTTCTCCTACGCCGTGGAGGATTGGACCGGTCAGAGGGCCACCGCGCAGGTGCGTGTGGGCGTGTTCAAATCCGGAGCCGATTCGGGTGTGTACGCGCGCGACGACGAGATCACGCTGCGTCCGAACACCGCGGCCACCGTGCCGGTGGCGCAGAACGACATTTCCGGGGACAATACTGATCTGACCGTGTCCAAGGACGTGGAACCGCAAGGCATCGGCGGCATTCAGGTCGTTGACAACATGCTGTCGTTCACCACGCCGAAGCAGGCGGGCACGTATTACGTGGTCTACACCGTCAAGGACAAGGCCGGCCTGTCCGATTCGGCGACGTTGACGGTGAATGTCGACGAGAACGCCGCCATCGACCCGCCGACCGCGTACGATTACCGTGTTCCGGCCGCCGCCACGATCGACAAGAAATCCGTGGACGTGGACGTTTCGCAGTGGATCGCCAATCCGTCCGGCACCGCCGACGAGCTTCAGGTGGGCGTGGATCCTTCCGCGACCGACCATGCGCATGTCAAGGGCGGCAAGGATTCCACCATCATCACCGTTGATCTGACCGACGAGGCGCGCGCGGTGCCGTACACCGTCACGAACACGACGTACGGCATCACGTCCACCGCGTTCATCCAAGTGCCCGCATATGGCGTGTTTCCGCCGGTTCTACGTCCGAAGGCGCCGGCGTTGAAGGTCAATGCGCGTGAGACCATCACCATCAACATCGCCGACTACGTGCGTGTGGGCGCGGGCAAGACCGCGTATGTGGACGGCGCCGATTCGGTGAGCGCCACGAAGGCCGCGGACGGCGACCTGTACGTCAACGACCAGACGTTGAGGTTCAACGCGCCGAAGGATTACGCGGGTCCCGCGTCCATCACCTTCACCGCGGTGGACGGCAAGCGAGACAAGAACGACAAGGTGAAGATCGTCAATTCGGCGGTGCTCACGCTTCCGATCACGGTGATCGGACGTGAGGTTCCGCCGCCGACGTTCTCATCCTCCACCGTCGATGTGGTGGCCGGCGAGAAGGCCACTACCATCGATCTGACGGCGCTGACCCATTCGGCGTCGGGCCTGTACGAGGATGAGAAGCAGTACTCGTATTCCGGCGGCGTGAATTCCGGCAGTGTGGATGCCAGAGTGTCTCCCTCCGGCACGTTGACCGTGTCCGCGGACAAGACGGCCACGCCGGACACCACAGTGAGCGTGCCCGTCTCGATCAAATATGCGAAGGGTACGGTGAGCGCCGGTATGACCGTGCGCGTCACCGCGTCCAACAGGCCGCTCGCCCGTGTCACCGAGAAGACCGTGAAAATCAAGGCCGGTTCCAGCGAGCAGGTGAATCTGCTGTCCGACGCGTACAATCCGTTCCCCGACACTCCGCTGACGGTGACCGGATGCACGTCCGATGGCGCGTCGAAGCTGACGGTGGATTGCCCGTCCAACGGCGTGGTGTCCATCAGGGCGGCTTCCGACATCGGCGCGAACACCAACAAGGTGGTCGTCACCGTGCGCGACGCCACCAAAACAAAGGAACGTGAGGTGACCGGCACCATCAGCGTTTCGGTGATGGACAAGCCTGATGCGCCGCTGCTTTCCGCGGTGTCCGGCGACCCGCAGGATGGCGCCGTGAATCTGAGCTGGACGGCCGGTTCGGCCAACGGCAGCCCGATCACCGAATACAAGGTGATGTGGGGCGGAGACGCGTCCGGCGAGCGCTCGTGCGGGCAGAAAACCTCCTGTCTCATCGACGGGTTGAAGAACGGCAAGACCTACTCGTTCAAGGTGCAGGCCAGGAACGAGGTCGGCTGGTCCAAGGATTCCAACGCCGTCGAGGGCACGCCGGACAAGCTGCCTGATGCGCCGACGGATGTGACGGCCAGTGTGAAGGGCAACACGGTGAGCGTCACGTGGAAGGCTCCGGACGGCAATTTCTCGTCGGTGAACAATTACGAGGTGACTTTGTCCGGCAGGAACGCACCGTCCAAGCAGACGACAAATTCCACCGGAATCGATTTTGTTTTCGATAACAACGCGATTTCCGACGGCGACTCGTACACGGCTACGGTACGCGCCCACAACAAGGTGAATTGGAGCCAACCGTCCAAGGCGTCCGACGCGGTCAAGCCGTGGGGCAAGCCCGATGCGCCGAAGATCTCCGTGACGAACGACGACACCACGGGAACCGTCACCGTCGAATCCGTGGGCAACACCCGCAACGCGGGATGCAAGGCCGTCGAGATTTCCGGAGATGTCAGCGCAAGCATCGACGGATGTTCCGGATCCTACGATTTCAAGATTCCGGATCATGATCTCAACACCAGGGAATACACCATCAAGGCGGCGGTGGTCGGCAAGGAGAAAACGACCAGCGACGATTCGACCGTACGTTTCACACCGAAATACGCGGTGAAGGCGCCCGAATCGGTCAGCGTCAAGGGGCATGACGACGTGTGCGTAGTCAGTTGGAAGGAGAACGGCCACGCCGACGGGTTCACGGTGAGCGCGGACGGACTCGGCTCCTACCATGCCGGCGCTTCCGAACGATCGCACGATTTCCCGCTCAAGGAATGGCAGTCCTGTTCCTCGGGTTCCGTCACGCAGCATTTCAATGGCGCGGTAAGCACCTCCAAGTCCGGCAGGGCCGATCCGGCATACGTCCGCAAGGTGAAGGCCACCGTCAACGCGCCGATGCTGACGTGGGACGCCAATGATCCGAACATCATCAAGGTCAGCGGCGGATCGGTGAACATGTACGGCCAGCCCGGCAAAACCGTGATCACCTTCACCGCGGACGGCAAATCCTATGACGTCGCCTGGGCATTGGGCTCCGACAAACTGAACGTCAAGGACGTGCTGCCGACCGGAGCCGATTACGCGTGGAAGGCGAAGGTGGTGGGCACCGACACCGCGCTCAACAACGAGGACAATGGCGGCACACTGCTGGACCATGACAGGTACAAGACTCCCACGCCGAAACCCGAACCGTCGGAACCTTCAGAACCATCAAAACCGTCGGAGCCATCGGATTCTGACGCGTCCACGGAAGGCGAAGCGGCCACGCGGAATGACCGGCCTGTGGCATCCTCCGTCGCCCTGTCCACCGTCGACGGCGCATCCAAGCCTTGGATCCGCGGCCTGGCCTACTACGCCAGATGGTGAAACGGACGATCACAGCAATCGCAAACACAACGAACCATCCACACGAGCAACACAACAAGCAAGGAGCAACCCATGAGCAACGATTTCGATGATGCCACCCAGCTGGGTTCCATCGGCCATAATCCAAGCGTTCCCAGCCAACCCGGCCAGCAGCAGCCGGCGTTCCACACGCCGAATCTGCCGGAGCAGCCGCAAGCCGATGAGGATCCGGAGGGCACGCTGCTGAGCTCGCACGGCACCGCCCAACCGGCGTTGCCGCAACAGTCCGCCCCGGCAACGCCGAACCAGCCGCGGTTCCGTCAGCCGATGCCGCAGAACCTTCGCCAACCGGCCGCCAATCCGGCAGTCGCAATGCCCGCGCAGCAGCCCGTCCAGCCAACCCAACCCGTCCAGCCCAGCCAGCCTGTACAGCCCGTCAAACAATCCCAGCCGGTCGTCGACACGTCCATGATGACCGCACCCAGCAAAGACATCACCGAATTCCATGAGAAGTTCGCCAAGCTCGTAGACAACGTCTCCCAGGTCGTGGTCGGCAAGGAAGCACCCATCCGCCAATGCGCCACAGCCATGGTGGTCGGCGGGCACATCCTGCTCGAAGACAACCCGGGCACCGGCAAAACCCAGCTGGCGCGAGGCCTTGCCAACTCCATCGACATGTCGTTCAAACGTATCCAGTTCACCCCGGACCTGCTGCCGTCCGACGTGGTCGGCGTCACCTACTACGACCAGAAGCGCGGCGAATTCGAATACCGCGAAGGCCCGATCTTCGCGTCCATCGTGCTCGCCGACGAAATCAACCGCGCCTCACCGAAAACACAGTCCGCACTGCTCGAAGTCATGGAAGAGCAGAAGGTCACCGTCGACGGCGTCACCCACCCGGTGCCGCAGCCGTTCATGGTCATCGCCACCCAGAACCCGATCGAACAGCTCGGCACCTACAAGCTGCCGGAAGCGCAGATGGACCGTTTCCTCATCAAAACCACCATCGGCTATCCAAGCCACGACGTGAGCGTCAACATCCTGAAACAGGTCAACGTCACCGACCGCGCCGCCACCGTGCATCCGGTGCTCACCGACGAAGACGTGCTGCGCATGCGCAACATCAGCGAAACCGTGCATCTCGACGACGCGATCCTCGAATACATCGTGCGACTGGTGGAAGCCACCCGCCACAACGAACGCATCCAAGTCGGCTCCTCCATGCGAGGCGCGCTCGCCTTGACCCGCTGCGCGCGCGTATGGGCCGCCTCCGACAACCGCGGCTACGTAGTGCCCGACGACGTCAAAAACCTCGCCGTACCCGTGCTCGCGCACCGCATCACCCTCACCGCCGAAGCCACCTTCGCCGGAAACACCCCCGAACAGATGATCGGCCAGATCCTCGAAGACGTGCCGGCCCCAACCCTGGGCGCCAACGCCTGAAACACAATCCACCCCGGCATACGCACCACACAATCCGAAAGGTCAAGGAATGCGGCATTCGCACACAGTGCAGCGCAGACGGACCATCCAACGATCCCTACGCCGCCTCAAACATCGCATCAAGCGACTGGCCACCTCATACGTGTCGCCGCTTGGCTGGGCGGTGGCGGCGCTCGCCGTCGCCTCGCTGGTGGCGTTCGTCCTGCTGGGGTGGCATGAGCTGCTGGCCATGGCGGCGGTGTTCGCGGTCATGCTGGCCGCGGCGGTCATGCTTTCCCTTGGCAACACCTCGTTCCAAGCCACCATCGACGTGTCCAGCAGACGCGTCACGGTGTCAGACACGGTGAAAGTCGACGTCTGCGTGGACAATCCGGGCCGCACCC
>OIDQ01000761.1_pt1 | contig 13798 bp, 9 predicted proteins | sample 1581511 | NCBI WGS metagenome assembly OIDQ01 (sample SAMEA3882526, study PRJEB24775) | human gut metagenome | biome: human-associated habitat; feature: intestine environment; material: feces | place: Netherlands | collected 2009/2010
CTGGCGCGGTTTGGACGACGTGATCGAAAAGTACGTCGACGGCGTGACGTTGGCCGACCTGGCCGCCGTCCCCGAAATCAACTTTGACATTAAGCTGTAGGGGTGCAAATGGCATCTCTCGACAAGGTGTACAAGCAAATCGAAGTTTTTGCTCGGGAATGTGACGCCGAGAAGGTCGTGTTGTTTGGTTCTCGTGCTCGAGGCGACAACTTGCCCAAGAGCGATATTGACATCGCCGTAGCAGGTTGCCGGGATTTCGGCCGTTTCTCATATTTGATCGAGGAACATCTTGATACTCTTTTAGATGTAGATGTCGTCAATCTCGACGAGTCCCTCTCGCAGCAATTGCTCGATGAGATTGCCAGGGATGGTGTGATTCTGTATGAAAAAATATGAGAACTTTGTTAGCGCCTTGGCGAATCTTGAGGATGCGCCCAATCAGGATCTCAACAATGATTTTGTTCAGAGTGGATTGATTAATAAGTTCAATCTTCAATTTGAACTGAGCTGGAAGCTCCTTAAGCGTCTGCTCGAGTATGAGGGCGCCACGCTTGCCGCGTCGGGGTCTCCTCGTGCCATCGTGAAGGAGTCGTACCGATTCTACGACTTTATTGATGAGGCGGCCTGGCTAGACATGCTCAGAGACCGCAATACGAACGTCCATATCTACGACAACAAGCTCGCTCAAGATTTGATTCAGCGCATCTTGAACGTCTATATTCCCGCTTTCTGCCAGTTGCGAGACGGGCTGATGGAGCGATACGGCGAGCTTCTTCTGGTGCCCGACGACCAGTTTGTTTAATTCCTTAAGATTTCGCGGAGGGTTGTTGCCGTTTACCGAGGGGTTGTTGTGCAACAACGGGCGAGCTGCAATACTTATTTCTATCTTTGCAAACTGCACTTTAACTATACCAATGCAGGGAGGATCTTATGCAGCCCAAGCATTCCGCGATTGTCGCGGGCCTGACGCTGGCGCTTTCGTTTGGCGCCATTTCCGCGCCGGCACCCGCTGCTGCCGAGGAGCCCACGCCGGGCGTTGCCTCGGATGCCACCGATATCGACAAAGGCCTCTACACCCAGCAGTCCTTCTCGGGCGTGCTGAGGTCGGTCCAGGGCGTTTCGTTTGTCAACGTGACTCCCGAGATGAAGTACTTTACCAAGTACGAGAGCCATGGCAACTACAACCAAGGCTTTTCGTATGGCGACGGTTATAACGCGCTGGGCTATTACCAGTTCGACCGTCGTTGGTCGCTCATCCCGTTTATGAAGCAGGCCTACAACTACAACCCCGAAAAATACTGCATGCTCAAGGATGCGATTGATCGCGGCAGCGAGATTTCCAACACGAGCAATGCCATGTACGAGAACGGCCAGCTCACCGAGCTGGGCCATATCGCGCAGGATGCCTTCCAAGGTGCTTATAACACCGATCCTGTTGAGTTCTCAGCACTTCAAGATGCGTATGCGTACAACTCGTACTATGCGGTGACCGAGGCGTGGCTCAAGAGCGGCCTGGGTATTGATATTTCGGGCCGCGCCGATTGCGTCAAGGGCATGGTGTGGAGCATTACCAACATGTGCGGCACCGGTGGCTGCAGGGACTTTTTCCGCTGGGCGAATCTTTCCAATGATATGTCCGACCGCGAGTTTGTGACGGCGCTCTCCAACAGCGTGGTCAATAACGTGGCGACCAAGTATTCGAGCCAGCCCCAGTATCATGAGGGCTGGAAGAATCGTTATAAGAATGAGCTGAAGGACTGCTTGGCTTATATCGCCGAGGACGAGGCTGCCGCCGCGACGCCCGTGCAGCCCGAGCCCACACCGGCGCCCTCGCCGACACCTGATTCGAATGACGACTCGAGTGACGATGCCAACGATGACAGGATGGATGCGCCCTCGACCGATGCTGACGGTAATGGCTCTGCTGGTGGCACTACCAACGACGGCTCTACCTCGAACGGCTCCGATTCGAACGGCTCTGCTGCGGGCGATTCGCCTTCAAGCTCTGCCGGCAATACGGACAGCGACGCTTCTGGTTCGACCGGCGCTGACACCTCTAACTCATCTACCGGCTCTAACAACGGCTCCGGCTCTGACGCAACCCCTGATTCCGATGCTTCCAAGGACGACTCGAATAAAGCGCCGGACGCTCCCGTTGCTTCGCCGGACAAGAAGCCCTCTTTCTCCGAGCAGCTTGGTTCTACGCTGGGTTCTTCGCTGATGGCTGGCGTCAATAACGGCTCGGCCCAGAACAAGGACAACTCTGATCAGGTTTCCACGGAAAAGACCGAAGCCGCAAAGGGCGACTCCAAGGACAAGGCTTCCGAGAAGGCTGAATCCGATAAGGGTCCTAGCTCTGATGAGAAGGGCGACAAGTCCGGTCAGAAGAAGGACGAGAGCAAGACCGAGGGCGAAAAGAAACAGCCCGAAGACGACGACAAGAGCGGTGCTGACAATCAAGTCCAAGAGCAAAATGACTCCAAGACGGTGACCACTACAACCACGACGACTACAACGACCAAGTCATCTGGCGGTAACATGCCCAAGACGGGCGACCTTATCGTTATGGCGAGCCTTGCCAGTGCAAGCTTGGCCACACTGGGCGCTACGTCTATCGTAAGTGGTAAGCATAAGCTCGATCAGCAGAAGAAAGCTTCTGGGGAGGACGGCTCGGAGGAGTAGACTCTCGGTTGCTAGATAACTAAAGAGTTGGGACAGGGTCCGGTGCGAATGCATCGGGCCCTGTTTTGTTGTGCAACGATTAGTTATGCCCCCTCACACCTCTTGTTGCTACCGTTGCCCGATATGTTTGCGCGGCGACATCGGTACATGCGATGCGGTCATTACAATTGGCATCGTGCTGCGATTTAGGGGGAACGTTTTGGTGTCTGAACAGGCAAATGTTGATTGTGCTGCTGGCTTTGGCGTGCGCTTGATCGGCTGTGCCGACGATGCTGTTTTGCCCATTGGCATGCACGACTATGCGGAGGCCCTTGGTTGCTGCATGCTGGTTGACAAGACCATGTTTATTGCCGATGTGTTGGACTGCGACGCGTCCGTTGTGGTGTGCTGTCGACCCGAGGGTTTTGGCAAGAGCATGAACTTGTCGATGCTCAGGGCTTTTCTGGAGCGTCCAGCGGTCGGTCGCTCTGGTCAGCGTTTGTTTGCCGATGCTCAGATTTGGGATGCGAACGGCGGGCGCTATCGGGATGAGTACGCTTGCTATCCGGTGATATCGCTGGACTTTTCTGGCGCTGCGAGGCGTGGCCCCGCTGTTGCCGGCGTCGTGCGCGATGCCCTTTCGGGCGAGTGCGCTCGCTTGTTGGCGCTCTTGGAGGCTCCGGATTTAGCTCGAGATAAGGTGCGTCACATCGAACGTGTCGCGCGTGGCGTGGCGAGCGCGGACGAGGTTGACTCGGTGCTCGGTGTGCTCATAGAGCTGCTGGAGATTGCCTGCGATGAGCAGGTTGTATTGCTCGTTGATGGGTACGATGCGGCGTGGTCTCGCCGTGCGAGCGCGAGGGACGCTTCCGACGCCGATCCGGCAGAACTACTTGACCGTGCGCTGTTTGACGCCATTGCCACTGCGCGCGATTCGTTGCGGCTGACGTGTCTGATGGGGGAGTGTCCCGGTCCTGCCGAAGCGGCGCTTTCTTCGCGCGGCTGCTCGTATTGTCTGACGACGCCGCTGTCGGCGTGGTGTGACCGTTGGTTCGGTTTTTCGGATGCCGAGGTCGAGGCTCTTTTGAATCATGCTGGGCGCGAGGAATACCTGAATGATGCGCGTGAATGGCTTGAGGGGTATCGGTTTGGCAGGGCCAATTGCTCGAGTCCAGAGCGTGTGATCGGTTTTCTGGGCCGAGGCTGCACGGCGCCTGTGCGTGCCGATCTGTATGGATATGCCGATTGCCTGAGTAGGGTAGTTGCCGGGTGGAATCTCGACCGCCTTTCGGTCTTGTTTGATTTGCTCGAGGCCCATGGGTGCGCTGAGGCCCCGCTTTGTTTGGGCACTGCAGAGCCAGATGTCTCGCCTGACGATGGCATGTGGACAGCGCTGTATCTGTCCGGTTTTCTCACGACGGATATGACTGAGGAGCCAGAGCATGGCGATCGCTTCCGTGCTTTGCGATTGCCCAATAACGAGCTTCGCCAGGCCTTGCGTCTAGTGATTATTGAGTGGTTTGAGTGTGCTGCCGAAGACATTCGAGACGTCGATGCGTTTCGCGACGGGTTGTGCCGTGGGGACGAGGATACGGTGAGGCGGGCGCTAAGCCGCATCCTGGGAGATGCGGGAATCGGTGCGACCGACCCAGATGCGCCGCTGCCATATCATCTGCTCTTGCAGGGGCTCTGCTTTGGCTTGCCGGGCTATGCCAATCCTGCCTCGAGGCGAAAGTGTGGCGCGGGTCGCTGGGACATCCAGGTTTTCCCTACGGGTGCCGTGTTCGACGTAGCAGACACGATTGGCATGCTGGACGAGCGCCCGCTGATAACGATTAACTTGATGTATGACCCCGATGTGGATGCGCTGGGCCTGGAATTGCTGGCCGTGCAGTCGCTACTCGACATAGAGCGCGACGGCATCGACGAAATCCGTGTGCCACGCCCCGGCGTGGGTCGCATGCGCTGGGGGTTCGGTTTTGATGGGCAGCATGTGGCTACGGTGTGCCAGCGGCTTTAACCGCTGAGATGTTTCCGGCTTCCGTTACTTGGTGGCCTTCATGGGCGGCATGGGCTTCCAGTTGGGGTCCTTGATGATCTTGCGGGCGTCCTTCATGCCGCGGCGCAGCGCCGGAATGCCGGTCTTAAAGCACTTGTCAACGGCTGCCAGGCGAATGAACTCCTTGCAGAAGGTCGCGGCGTTGCCCAGACGGAACAGCACGGGGTGATAGTCGCCGTAGATTTGCATGTAGCGAGCGAGGAAGCCGCGGTTGCGCATGATGTAGTAACGGTTGGTGTCGCTCGTAGAGTTGAGCTGGCGCTTGCCGGCGATATCCCAGTTAGAGACAGCGCGGGCGCGCTTGAGAACCACGTCGGCAACAACGGCGGCGGGGAAGTGCTGGCTGGCCACGTAGCCATAGCAGGCATCGTCGCCGTAGATAAAGAAGCGCGCGTCGGGCAGGCCAATCTTGTCGACCACGCGGCGCGAGAACATGCCGCCCTCAAAGCACAGTTGGTTCATGGTGCGGTAGCCCTCGGGACCTAGATCCCACTTAGCGATGGGGTTAGGGATGCCGAGTGAAAGGATGAGCTGGTACTGCCAAAAGAAGGCGCCGCCGTCAAAGTCCAAGCGCGAACCCTGAATGACATCGTAGCGGTCGGTCCACTTGGCAAGACGCTCGATGCCTTCGGGGATGACGAGCACGTCGTCGTCCATCACCCAGAACCACTGGGCGCCCAGGTCGTAGGCGCATTTGGTGCCGGCGGAGAAGCCACCTGCACCGCCGCCGTTTTCGAGCTGCGGTGCGTAGATGACGCGGTCGGTGCCGCCCTGCGCGTCGGGCTGCTCGGTGTCGATGCCCCACAGGTTGGCCAAGCGCTCGTTGAATGCGGTGCACATGGCCTCGGTCTCGCGCGAATTCTCGTTATCGACAATCACGATGCGCCAGGGCGTTGCCGTGAGCTCGGTCATAGAGTCGAACAAGTTGGCCAGGAGTTCCTGGCGCTTGTACGTAACGACGACGATGGCGAGCTTATCGATGGGAGCGGGGAGGGTTGAAGGCATGGGGCAATATATCCTTTCACGCGCGGCGGGCGAGTGCTGCGCGGAGCTATCGAATACGTCCTTGGGACTGTCCTATTGTAAAGGCTCGGCGCACCTTGGCGGCAAGCTTTGAATAAAACGCAGGAACCTGCCACGGCTGTAGCGGCTTTAGCGTCTTACGGCAGCGTGTCTATTGTCGCTTGAGCTTGCGAGCGATAAGGCTTCTAGCTGCGTCGATGATGAGGAGCACTAAGGCAAAGACGATGCTAATGACGGTACCCGTGACGATGCATATAGCTGCCGGGCTGTTTTGGCTGACCAGTATGTTTGCGAGCAACGTATTGAAGACGGGACGCCACAGGCTACTGGTGAGCGACTGCATCACATAGAAACCGAGCGTGGCGGTCGAAAGGGTGACGATGACGCCTGCGGCTCGTGGATTGTCCGAGGCGCTGCGTCGGGTAGCCGCAAAGAGCAGGGAGGTGGCAGCGAGGACAAACGAGATCAACGAGGTCGATTTGTAGGAGAGGGCTGCCATTGCTGTGAGGTTGCCGGTGAAGGAGAGTTCGCCTTCCAGGATGGTGGTGAGCACCAAAACCGCTGCGAGCGACCGCATGCCTAAGGCGCCCGCCCTGTCCGAATCCATGACATCGGTAATGTCGCGGAGCAGCCCGCCGATCAAAAATGCGACTACGTACGTGGTAGCGCTCATGGACTTCTGGAGCCAAGAAAACTCGCCGGCGCTTGTCGCACTCATGGCGGCTAAATACCCGTTAACAACAAATGCGAGGATTCCAACGACGATGACCGCTGCCGTGTAGCTCCTCTTAGAGAGTCGACTCTTGGCCAGGCCAAACAGCGGCGCCATGAAGACCGTGGCGGCATAGACCCAGATAAACTCAAGCCCCAGCGTGTACCAATAGTGCGCGTGCAGGGAGACATCGGGAATGGGTGAGACGACCGTGGACCACGCGAGCGCCATGAGGCAATAAAACGCAGTAGGCAAGATGACCTTGCCAAGGCGCTGCGCCGCCCGTTGCATTTGCGACTTCCACGTTGCTCCACCGTCCCAAGCACGCGCGGCCGAAGCGATGAGAAAATAGCCCGAGATCATAAAGAAGACCTCGTTGGCCCAGCAGCCCAGCAAGTTAATAAAACCGAGCACGCCGGAATAGGGGGACATCGCAAGTGGGGCATATTCTACGGCGCCGACGCAGGCGGCTTGGAAGGTCCACTGAAAGGTGTGGAACACCGCGATGCCGGCGACCGCAACCAAACGCAGTGCTTCGATGGGTATGTTGCGTGCGGCTTTGGGCTGCATGACGTCCTTTCTTATCGGTTTGCCTCTGCGAGCTCCATAGATTATATAAACGCCCGCTGGCGCGCTGACCCTTTGATACCATGAAACGACAGGTATTTCCTAAGGAGCACATTTGTCTACTAACGCCTCTGGCAGCCCTGTTCTGTCGCTGCTTATTCCCATTTACAATGTTCAGCGCTACCTGCGCGAGTGTCTCGATTCCGCCCTGGCGCAGACGCTCAAGGATATAGAGATCATCTGCATTAATGACGGGTCGACCGACAACTCGCCGGCGATTATCCGCGAGTATATGGAGCGCGATGGGCGCGTCAAGATGATCGACAAGGCCAACAGCGGCTACGGCGACTCGATGAACCACGGCCTGGAGATGGCGCGTGGCAAGTACGTTGGCATCTTGGAGTCCGATGACTTTATGGCGCCCGACGCACTCGAAAAGCTTGTCTCGGCCGCCGATAGCAATAATGCCGACTTCGCGAAGGCGAACTTTGATTTCTACTGGTCTAAGCCCGAGGAGCGCCGCTCGCTGCACGAGATGTTTAAAGCCAAGGACTGTGGCAAGCCGGTGCACCCGAGCGATACGACGCAGTTCTTTAAGCAAAAGCCGTCGATTTGGTCGGCCGTGTACCGTCGCGATTTTCTTGACCGCAACGGCATTAAGTTCCTGCCGACTCCGGGGGCATCCTTTCAGGACACGTCATTTGCCTTTAAGGTGATCGCGTGCGCCGATAAGGCTGTTTACCTTCATGATGTCGTGTTGTCTTATCGCCAGGACAACGAGAATTCCTCGGTCAATTCTTCGGCTAAGGTCTTTTGCGTCAATACCGAGTATGCCGAGATTGAGCGTTGGATTCGAGAGGATTATGCCCGCGACCACGCAAGTGATGACGTCGCGCGCATGCTCAAGTTCAATCAGCTCATTAAGTACGATTCGTACATGTGGAACTACGTGCGCCTGGCGCCTAAGTTCTATAAGGAGTTCCTGGTTCAGATGGCCAAGGAGTTCCAAGCGGCCTTGGACGCCGGGGACTTTTCGCTTGACGACCTCAAGCCGTGGAAGCGCGCAAATCTCGCTGCCATCCTCAAAGATCCTGAGGGCTGGGTTGACGAGCATCCGAGTTTCGCGACGGATGGTGCCTTGGGGCGTGCTAAGTATTACGCCTCGGTTGGAGGCCCAGGCGTGGTCGCTGCCTTCCTCATCGAATCGCTGAGGGGGTAGGTCGACATGGGAGAGGCCTCGTGTCCTAAAGCTACCATTGTCGTCCCCGTTTACAACTCTGCGCGCTCCATTCAGCGATGCCTCGATTCGCTGTTGGCCCAGTCCGAGCGCTCGATTCAGGTTGTCTGCGTCAACGACGGTTCGACTGATGATTCGTTGAACGTGTTGCGCCAGATCACGCAGGCCGACGATCGCGTACGGGTGATTGACCAGGAAAACGCGGGCGTCTCGTGCGCTCGAAATGCCGGTATCGATGCCGCCGAGGGCGAGACCATCTTTTTTGTGGACGCCGACGATTACATCGATGCCCAGACGGTCGAGCGCGTGCTGCATGCCATGGAGTCTGCAGATGCCGAGGCCGCCGTTTTTGGCGGCGTCTGTGAACCTGCCGATGCTGCCCCCAAACGCGTCCAGCAACTCATGAGCCCCAAAGCTGGTACCTTCGGCGCCCGTGATCCCCAACTGCTGTTCCATTCGAATGCGCAGCCCTATGCCTGCCGTGCGGCTTTTTCGTGCGAGCTGCTCAATCGCGGAGGCATTCGCTTCGCCCCCGGTTTGGCTTTGGGCGAGGACGTCGTCTTCCAATTTGCGGCTTATGCGCTTGCCCGTAAGACCGTCGTCATGCCGGACAAGTTCTACCACTACGTGATGGAGAGCGAATCGGCGACGCACGAGTTCAACAGTGCCGAGGCTCGTGCCAAAAAGCTTGACGCCCACATGAGGATGCTCGAGGAGGTCTTGGAGGACTGGGCGGCCTACGGTCTTTTGGACCTGTGCCCCGGCGAGCTGATAACTTGGTTTTTGGACCTCATTGTGTTCGACCTGGCGCGCTTGGATGCCGATGACTTCCATCGCGTGGCGGCTCGCGTCAACATGGACCTCGCGACGTTTTTGGGAACGGACTGGGCAGATATGCCTGCCAAGGGCGCTGTTTGCCGTGTTGCCCACAAGTTCGTTGCGACGACCTCGGGCTTTTCGATGGCAGATGCCACGCTGTTCTATCTTTCGACTCGCGGTCTCAAAGCCTGCCTGGAGCGCTTTCTCTAATTCCAAGCGCTGCCGCCCGCCGCAACTCGGCTGCTAAAATAACCCTGTTACACGCTATTCAACAGGAGGTTCTCTTGCAGAACTCTGATACCCCTAAAGTTTCGCTGCTTGTTCCCATCTGCAATGTTGAGCGCTACCTGCGCGAGTGCCTCGATTCCGCCGTGGCGCAGACGCTCAAGGACATCGAGATCATCTGCATCAACGACGGTTCTACCGATAGTTCGCCAGATATCATCCGCGAGTACATGGAGCGCGACTCCCGTGTCAAGATGATCGACAAGGCCAACAGCGGCTACGGCGACTCGATGAACCGCGGCCTGGAGATGGCGCGCGGCGAGTACGTGGGCATCCTTGAGTCCGACGACTTTATGTTTGAGGATTCGCTCCAAAAGCTGGTCGCCAAGGCCGATGCTGAGCATGCCGATGTCGTTAAGGGCGACTTTTACCTGTATTGGTCCACGCCCAGCGAGCGCCGTGAGCTGTTTGGGATCATCGACGAGCATATGACGGGCGCCGCGTATCGCCCCGTCGATCGCCCGGGCATCTTCTACCGCAAACCTTCCATTTGGTCGGCTATCTATCGGCGCGAGTTCCTCAACGACAATCAGATTCGGTTCCTTCCCACGCCGGGTGCCTCGTATCAGGACGCAGGCTTTAACTTTAAGGTTTGGGCTTGCGCCGAGCGTGCCGCGTTTATTGCGGACCCCATTTTGTGCTATCGCCAGGATAACGAGAAGAGCTCCGTTAATTCGCCCAACAAGGTGTTTTGTGTGTGCGACGAGTATGTCGAGATGCAGCGCTTTTTGGACGAGCGCCCCGAGCTCAAGGCTCAGCTTCAGGGCATTTTAATGCGCATGAAGGTCGATACGTACCGTTGGAATGATGAGCGTCTGGTCGATGAGCTGCGTGAGCAGTTTTGGAAGAAAGCCTCGTCCGAGCTCAAGGCCGATTGGGATGCCGGTCGCTTTGACCTGTCGCTGTTCGACCCGCGTGGCGAGACCGACTTGCGCCTGATGGTCAAGTCGCCTCGCGCCTATATTGATTCGCGCTTTGGCTTTAAGAAGCCGGGCAAGATCAATACGTTTAAGCATTACTTTAAGATTGGCGGCCTGCCGCTGGTGTGGCGCGTGCTGACGTATCAGCGCACCTACGGCGACAACCCGCATCCCGATGACGTGCCGGCGGCGCAGTAGGAGCGAGTGATTATGGCTACCCCTAAGATTTCCGTTGTCGTTCCCATCTATAAAGTGGAGGAGTGCCTGGCCTGGTGCCTGGACTCCCTGCTTGCGCAGGACATGCCTGATTGGGAAGGCGTGCTGGTCAACGACGGCTCGCCGGATGGGTCGCGCGATATTGCGGCTGCCTATTGTGAAAAGGACGCGCGCTTTACGCTGGTCGATAAGCCAAACGGCGGCCTGTCGAGTGCACGTAATGCCGGCATCGCTGCGTCCACGGCGCCTATCGTTGCGTTTTTGGATTCCGATGACCGCTTTACACCCGATGCGTGCCGCGTGATCGTCGATGCCTTTGAGCGCGAGCGCTGTGATGTTTTGACCTTTGGTGCGAATCCGTATCCGCTGAAGGCGGGGTATCCGTGGCTCAACTATGTGCTGAGCCCGCGCGATGTGTCGTTTGAAGGCTATAGCTCTAACCTGCTGTTTAAGGAAGCATCTCGCCCCTTTGCATGGCGTACCGCCTGCAAGCGTGACTTCTTGCTGGGCAACGGGATCGTGTTCGACGAAACCGTTAAGTATGGCGAGGACCAGGTCTTCGATTTTGCCGTGTACGGTCGTTCGTGCAAGACTTCGCTTATCTCGAACAAGCTGTATGACTACCGCGTGGCGCGCAAGGGTTCGCTCATGGACACCATGCGCTACGACGACGAGACGCGCCTGCTGGAGCACGTGAAGATTTACTCCGCGGTGCTGGCTGACTGGCAGCGCGACGGTCTCGATGTCCAGCATGCCGAGGACCTGGCGTACTTCCTATGCGATCTGGTGCTGTACGATGCGCTCAGGTTGCTGGGTTCGGACTGCGGCAAGGTGTTTGCTGCCGTTGCCACAGCGCTTGCCGGTTCTGCTGTGGGTAGCGATGCTGCGCTTGCACAATGTGCCCCGTCTGTTGCCGCTATGGTGCGCGCGGCGCTTACCAGTAAGGCCCCCAATGCCCGTGCGTGCAAAAAGCTCATGTTCGATTACGACGTCTTGAGGTTTGGGCGTCTGGGTGCCTGCAAGCGCATGGCGGCGAACGCCCTGGGAAAGCGAGAAGTGTAGATGAGTATCAAGCGTTTGGCACTTTGCCGCAGTCAGGGCCGTCTGTTTGTGCTGCTTCGTTTTGCCGGTCAGGATGTCGCTGCGCTTATTGAGCAGGAGGGTTCTCAAGCGTTTGCCCATGCGACGACGAGCGGTTCTTGTGTGCCGTCGCTGGTGCTCCCGGTCGATCATGGCCGTGTGCTGGCGCTTTGCCCTTCCGTTGCCGATTACGAGCGCGAGCTCGCTGTCTTGGTGCTTCCGTTTTTGGATGACTCGTCGATGGATGTCGTTTTTGCATCCGATGGCCAAAGGTTGGGCTCCATTCGCCTTGATAGCCGCGTGGCCAAGCTGGAATCCAAGATTAACTACAAAGCAAAGCCTTCGCTGTGCGCGCTTATCCGCGATGCGCAGCGTGGCGAATGCTGCGGTCGCTACGAGATCGATGCCATTCGCTATTTGACGGCAGACGCCGGCGTGGTGTGGCGCTATGAGGTCAAGTGGGCGGGAGATCCCCAGTGCGCCCCTGAGCTCCAGATCTTCGATACGCATATGAATGCCATCGATGCTACCGTGCATGTGTTTGAATCGCAGGTCGATGTGCCGCAGCAGAACGGATGCCACGTCAATAAAACGTATCTGAGCGTTGAGATGCCTCAGGTTATACGAGATTTTGTCGCGATCGTGAACGATCCCACAGAGCGGATCCAAAGCGGGTTTTGCGCCATGGATGGTCGCCTGTACAACGGCATGTTCGATGACAGCTGGAACCGCATGAAGGACGCGCGTGCAGACGACGCAGCTTATCGACGTTGGTTTGAGCAGCATCGCGCAAAGCCGGGCGATTTGGCGTGCCAACGTGTCGCTTCGGCAGCCTTTGCCTATAGGCCGCTCGTGAGCATTGTGGTGCCGTGCTACAAGACTGATCGGGTCTACCTGCGCGAGCTGCTGGACTCGGTGCTAGCCCAGAGCTATGACAACTGGGAATTGCTGCTTATGGACGCCTCGCCCGAATGGGATGCGGTGGCCAATCTTGCAGCAAGTGCCAACGATGAGCGCGTTCGTCGCATTGAGCTGCCCGGCAACGGCGGCATTGTGCTCAACACCAACGCTGGTATTCAGCAGGCGGCTGGAGACTACATCGCGTTCTTGGACCATGACGACATTCTGGAACCGGACGCGTTATTCCACTATGTTTCCGCGCTGAACAAGGCTGCCGAGGGCGTGCGTCCCCAGGTCCTGTTCTGCGACGAGGACATGTTTCAGAAAACGGGGGAGTGGGGTCAGCCGGTCTTTAAGACCAAGCTCAACGCCGACCTGCTCTATAGCCATAACTGTGTGACGCATTTCCTGATGGTGGAGAAGGCGCTCATCGATTACATTGGCATGTCCCCAGAAGACGTTGCGGGTGCCCAGGACTACGACCTGACGCTTCGCTGTCTTGCAGCGGGCGCGCGCTTTGAGCATGTTGCGCACGTGCTGTATCACTGGCGCGTTCATCCGGGATCGACCGCCGATGGCTCTGCCGATAGCAAGCCGTATGCTATTGAAGCCGGGCGCCTTGCGCTTCAGCGCCACTTTAACACGCTGGGCATTTGCGGAACGGTCGAGGAGACCGAGACGCCGTTTGTCTACCGCATGCGCTATGCGCTGCCGGAGCCTGCGCCGCTGGTAAGCATTGTGATTCCCACCAAGGATCACATTGAGACGCTCGATGCCTGCGTGATGTCGATCGCTCAGAAGGCAACGTATGCCAATTACGAGATCGTCTTGGTGGAGAACAACAGCGAAGCCCCGGAGACGTTTGCGTATTACGAAACCCTGCCAGAGCGCGTGGCTGCGGCATCCGAAGGCAAGGGTATCGCGCGCGTTGTGTACTGGCCGGGTGAGTTCAATTACTCCCAGATCATTAACTTTGGCGTGGAGCATGCCAAGGGCGACTACCTGCTGCTGCTCAACAACGATACCGAGGTCATTAGTCCCGACTTTATTGAAGAGATGATGGGCTATCTGCAGCGTCCCGATGCGGGCGTGGTGGGCGCCAAACTCTACTTTGCCGATCATCTGGTGCAACATGCCGGTATTTTGGTTGGCGTGCGTGGCGCACTTGCCCATGCCAACCAGGATTTCTCGGCAAAGCGCGAGGGTTATCTTGCCCGCGCTGTGCGCCCGGGCAACTTTAGCGCCGTAACGGGTGCCTGCCAGATGGTGCGACGCGACGTATTTGAGCGCGTCGGCGGCTACAACGAGGAATTCGCCGT
>OIDQ01000770.1_pt1 | contig 13711 bp, 8 predicted proteins | sample 1581511 | NCBI WGS metagenome assembly OIDQ01 (sample SAMEA3882526, study PRJEB24775) | human gut metagenome | biome: human-associated habitat; feature: intestine environment; material: feces | place: Netherlands | collected 2009/2010
AGGACGACAACCAGTACCTGGACATCAACACCCTCAAGGGCGACCCCAACGACGGAGACGACGAGTAGCGAGGACTGAAGGCGGCCGCAAGATCCCGCATCCAGCACCGGCTTCTAAGTGCTGTTTTGTCATCCAGCTACACTTTTCCGAAGTTTTAAGGTGCCTATTTCGACACTTTTCCGTACTTTTACACGGCTGATTTCGACACTTTTCCGGATGAAAGCCGAATAATCACTTGGGAAACCAACGCCATCCGCGCGTCATTTCGCGGATGGCGCTTGATTTCTGTCCGTACACGTTGAGTCCGTACACGTTGATAGACTTCCTCTTGCCTGCAAGGAGCAGGCGCGTTTTATCCAGAGTCGGGGTAGAGAGTTGGCTCCACGATCCCGACGCCAACCGGCCAAGAGGCACGGTGGCCCTGCCAACATCGATGAAAGGAGTCCGTATGGACATTTTCTCCGTGCGCAGCAAGCGCAACTTCCACAACCTGACAGCCAAGCCAAAACGAATGCATCTTCTGGACAAGCCGAACGGCTACGCCTCGGCCATGGTCAAGCACGCATCGCCAGATCGCATCCCGCTATCTGGGCCGCGTTTTCCCAACGACCACGCCAACGGAAAGCGCGTCCTAGCCTGGACGCTCAAAACGGGATGCACTTTCCGGATGGCGGGCCTGGCGGAAAGCGTGTCCCGGAATCCAGTCTCAGAGCTGGACAGGCTTTCCGGCTAAGTCCTTCAGCGGAAACCGCATCCCGGAATAAACACTCAAACCGGGATGCGCTTTCCAAACGACCGGCCAGCGGAAAACGCATCCCTTTCTGAGCGCCAAATCCGGGACGCAGTTTCCGTATGCGGAGGCGCTCCAAACAAAAGGCCCCGACTCGCGATGGGGCCGGGGCCAAAGGCGCAGCATATGCAGTTGATGTTGAGCGCGAACAGCCCGTCAACAATGGCTGTCCGCACCCCGCCCTACCCGCGGTTGCGGACGCGGCTGTAGGGCGTATCCACCATGGGCAGATTTGGACGCAGCTTGCCGTCAAACGCGCGGTAGGCGTTCTGTACGGCGGGCGCCGTGGGGATCGTTGCGATCTCGCCGATGCCCTTGCCGCCGTATGCCACGGGCAGCAGCTCGTCCTTCTCCACGTAGATGGCGTGGATATCCGGAATCTCGGGCGCACGGAACAGTCCGAGCGTACCGTACCTTGCCTGGGGCACGCAGTCCTTGAGCGGCCAGTCCTCGGTAAGCGCATAGCCCATACCCATGAGCACGCCGCCTTCGATCTGACCCTGGATGGAGATGGGGTTGACCACCTTGCCGGAATCGTGCGCAGCATAGATCTCGCTCACGCGACCGTCATCATCCAGAATGACCACATGCGTGGCAAAACCGTAGCAGATGTGGCTCTTGGGGTTGGGAACGTCGGCGCCCAGTTTGTCGGTCGGCTCCAGGTACACGTAGCCAAACTCGCATCCCTCGAGCGCCTTAATGGCGGTCGCGGGATCCTGAGGATGCATGCCCTGGCCGGCGACGAGCTCCTGCGTGCGCAGCTGGTAGGCGCGACCGTCATCGTACTCGATCTTGACGCCGTCGCCATGCGCGCTCACGGGAGCATCGGGCGCGGGCTTGCCGGCCTCGATGCCAACCATGGCATCGCGCAGCAGGAAGGCGGCGCCGCGCACGGCCTCGCCGGTCACGACCGTCTGACGCGAACCAGACGTGGTGCCGGAGTCGGGAGCGTTCTCGGTGGAGCACTCGCCGTTGGCGATGCAGCGAAGCGGCAGACCGCATGCCTCGGCAACGTCCTGCAAAAAGACGGTGTTGCAGCCCTGGCCGATGTCGGACGTGGCGGCATAGACCACGGCCACGCCGTTCTCGACGCGAATCTTGCAGCGGCCGGCGTCGGGCAGGCCAACGCCCACGCCAGCGTTCTTCATAGCGCAGGCAATGCCGGCGTGGCCGGGATGCGCATAGTAGGCATCCTTGACCTCGAGCAGTGTCTCCTTAAGCGCCGTGGAGCAGTCGGCAATCTGGCCGTTGGGCAAAACCTCGCCCGGCTCGATGGCGTTGCGGTAGCGAATCTCCCACGGATCCAGGCCGACCTTCTCTGCCAGCAGGTCGATCAGGCTCTCGAGCGCAAACTCGGACTGGCAAACGCCAAAGCCGCGGTACGCGCCGGCGGGCGGGTTGTTGGTGTAGTAGCCATAACCGCGAATGTCGGTGTTCTGGTACTTGTAGGGGCCGACGGCATGCGTGCAGGCGCGCTCGAGCACCGGGCCGCACAGCGACGCGTAGGCGCCGGTATCAAAGTTGATCTCGCAATCCAGGCCGGTAAAGTTGCCCTCGGCGTCGCAACCCAGTGTAAAGGTACCGTCCATGGCGTGGCGCTTGGGATGGAATGCAAGCGACTCGGCACGCGTGAGCTTGCACTTCACAGGACGCTGGAACTTATATGCGGCAAGCGCGGCCAGGTGTTGGATGGACACGTCCTCCTTGCCGCCAAAGCCGCCGCCCACGAGCATGGTCTCTACAACCACGCGCTCGGGCTCGCTATCCCAGCCAAACATGTGGGCGCACTCTTTGCGCGTGTCGTAGGCACCCTGGTCGGTCGACTGCACCTTGACGCCGTTCTTGTACGGGAAGGCAACGGCACACTCGGGCTCCAAGAAGGCATGCTCGGTAAAGGGCGTGGTAAAGCGCTGCGTCACGGTGAACGCGCTTTCGGCCAGCGCCTTGGCGGCGTCGCCGCGCGTCACATGACGGCTCTGGCACACGTTGTCCTTGAGCTCCACCGTGTTGCCAAAGGCAAAGAAGCTGTCGTGCAGGCGCGGGGCGTCGGCAGCCCTGGCCTCGGCGATGTTGCGCACGGGTTCCAGAGGCTCGTAATCAATCTTTACGAGCTTCTTGGCCTTCTCGAGCGTCGCCTCGTCCTCGGCGACCACCAGCACGATGGCATCGCCCACGCAGCGGGTGATATCGCCCTGAGCGATCATGACGTCCCAGTCCTGGATAAGGTGGCCGACCTGGTTAACCGGCACGTCCTCGGCGCGCAGGATGCCCACCACACCGGGCAGGGCCTCGGCCTTGGAGGTGTCGATGGAGAGCACACGGGCGCGCGGATACTTGGAGCGCACGGCGCTGGCATAGGTCAGGCCCGGCTGATCGAGCTCGTCGATATCGTCGGGGTACTTGCCCTCACCGAGCACCTTCTTGCGCACGTCGATACGAAAGGCGCGCTTGCCCACGCCGTAGTCATCGCCGCGCTCCAGGTCCTCGTCGATCTGCTTTTCGCCGCGGAGCACCGCAGCGGCCAGCGAGATGCCCTCGATAATCTTTTTGTAGCCGGTGCAGCGGCAGACGTTACCGCGAATGGCGTACTTGATCTGCTCCTCGGTGGGCTCGGGGTCCTCGGCGATGAGCGCCGCACCCGCCATGACCATGCCAGGGATGCAAAAACCGCACTGCACGGCGCCCACAGCGCCAAAGGCGTACACAAAGGCCTCGCGCACGTCCTCGGGCAGGCCCTCGACGGTCACGATGTTGCGACCGGCGGCAAGAGCGGTGGTCAGCACGCACGCCTTGACGGCTGCACCGTCCACATGGATGGTGCAGGTACCGCAGGCGCCCTCGGAGCAGCCATCCTTGGCGGAGTGAATGTGCAGGTCGTCGCGCAGGTAGCGCAGCAGCGGCTTATTCTGAGTCGTTGTGCGCTCGACACCGTTAACGGTAAAAGTGAATTCCTGTGCCATGGTGATTCCCTTCTACACGCCGGCGGCGATGCCGGTGCGGTCGTGGATGGCGCCATGAGGGCAGACGACGGCGCACATGCCGCACGACAGGCAGTCCACGCCGTCGATATGGGCGCAGTTGTCCTCGATGCGGATAGCGCCGGCAGGGCACTTTTTGGCGCACATACCGCAACCGATGCAGCTCGTGTCGCAGATCTTGCGCGCAATGGCGCCCTTATCGGTGTTGTTGCAGCGCACCAGAATGTTCTGGTAGCCGGGAACAAAGGCAATCACGCGCTGCGGGCACGCCATGCCGCACAGGCCACAGCCCGTGCACTTGGAGCGGTCCACGCGGGCGACGCCGTCGACCAGCGCAATGGCACCGTGGGGGCAGGCCGTGACGCAGGCGCCACAGCCAATGCAGCCTTCGCTGCAGCGGGCGTCGCCGCCTGCGGAGGCGCAACCGCTTCCGCAGGCAACGTAGGCCACATTATGTTGAATGGATTTGGCCATAAGAGACTCGCCTATTTCTTAAGAAGGTACGAATAGTTGTCGCGCACGGCCCTGATGGTCAGGCGGACGGCCTCGGGAAGACCGGTGTTGACGGCATCGACCGAGACGGTGCGGACCGTGCCGGCGACGCGGACCTTAAAGTGGTCCTCGTCCACAGCCAGGAAGCCCTCGTTCTCGGAGTTCTCCATGTCCTGCTCGCTCCAGAACAGGGTGAGCTTGTCCTTGTAGGGACGACCCTCCTGGTAGGGACAGAACACGGCGCAGTTGCCGCACTCGTTGCACATGCCATCGACGTGGACGACCTGATGCTTGGCGAGACCCGGCACCTTAATGGCAACGTTGGCGCGGTTGGGGCACACGTCGCAGCAGACCTCGCACACCGAGCCGCAGCCCAGGCAGCGAGTCTTGGTGCAGTTGCGCTTGTCGCGGCACAGCGACCCCTTGCGCTCGTAGCAGGTGTCCTCGCGACCGGCCTGCTCGTTGCAGTCGGCGTACTTGTTAAAGTCCACGCCGGCGATGGCACGGGCGACCTCGGCGGCGTCGGCGATGGCCTCGACCACGGTGGCAGGACCGCGGCGGCAGTCGCCCGCAGCCCAGACGCCCTCGACGCCGGTGGAGGTGGCGGCAAGGCGGCCGCGACGGTCGTGCTCAACGCCCGCGGCATCGTACAGGCTGGCATCGATGCCCTCGCCCACGGCGCAGATCACCGTGGTGGCGGGAAGCTCGACGGTCTCGCCCGTAGCGACGGGGCTACGACGGCCGCTTGCATCCGGCTCGCCAAGCTCCATAACATCGCAGGTCAGCACGGCGCCGTTAAGCGCCTTGGGGGCCAGCAGCTCGCAGAACTCAACGCCATCGGCAAGAGCAAGATCGAGCTCCTCCTCGTCGGCGGGCATCTGCTTCTTGGTGCGGCGATACACCAGGCGCACGTTCTTCACACCAGCCAGGCGCTTAGCCACGCGGGCCGCGTCCATGGCGGTGTTGCCGGCGCCAATGACTACGACGTCCTCGCCCAGCTCGAGCTTCTCGCCCTTCTTGGCGGCCTCGAGGAACTCCAGCACATCGAGCTCGGCGCCCTCGCCCAAGCCCGCAGAGCCGGACATCCAGGCACCGGTGGCCACGACCACGTCGGTAAAGCCCTGGGCCTTGAGCTCGTCGATGGACTCCACGCGAGCATTGAGCTGCACCTTGGCGCCAAAGGCCAGGCAGAGCTCGGCATCGTGGGAGATATCGTCGCTCGCAATGCGGAACTCAGGAATGACGTGACGGACCACGCCGCCGAGCGAATCGCGGGCCTCAAAGATGGTGACGGGCACGCCAGCGCGCGTCAGGAAGAACGCCGTCGCCAGTCCGGCCGGGCCGCCGCCGATAACGGCAACGTTGTGCTCGCCGTCGTTGGCGATGGCCTGGGCGCGCAGCTTGGGCAGCACGGCGGTCATGGCCTCGCGGGCGGCCTTGAGCTTGCTGGCGCGAATCTGGGCGCCCTCGGGCTCGTAGAACGCACGCTCGCAGGCACGGCCGCAGGGATGCGGGCAGATGGTGCCGGTAATGAACGGCAGGGCGTTGCGCTCGATGATGATGTTGAGTGCGTCCTCGTAGCGGCCCTCGTCAACAGCCGCCAGATAGGCGGGAATATCCTGCTGGATGGGGCAGCTCGTGCGGCACGGCGTGGTAAAGCAGTCGGAAAGCGGGCTCTTGCCGGCGACCTTGCGGTCGGGCAGCGGGCGCAGCGGCTTCTTGTAGAGCGGGTTGGTGAGTGAGTCGGTCTGGATCGCAGTCACAGCCTCGAGAGAGACGCCCGCGAACGGCTTGCCGTCCAGGTCGGTAAACTCGCCGGCCATCTGGCTAAAGCGCTCGTAGCCACCGGGCTTGAGCACATCGGTCGCCAGAGTAACGGGCCAAATGCCGGCATCGTACAGGGCGCGGATATTGTAGACCGTGGCGCCGCCGGAGTAGCTGATGCGCAGCTTGCCATCGAACTGCTCGGTAATGCGGCGGGCGGCCTCGATGGTTAGCGAGAACAGCGAACGGCCGGACATGTACATCTCGGTGGAAGGCAGCTCGTTTCTCGTCACGTCGACGGGGAACGTGTTGGTCAGCTTGACGCCAAACTCCAGGCCGTGCTCGGCGCACAGGGCAATCAGGCGCTCGAACATGGGCACGGCGTCGGCCCACTGCAGGTCCTCGCGGAAGTGCGTATCGTCGAAGACGATGTAGTCAAAGCCCAGCTCGTTGAGGCGCTGGCGGGCAAACTCATAGCCCAGCAGCGTGGGGTTGCACTTGATGTAGGTGTTGAGGCCCTTCTCGGTGATCAGATAGGTCGCGATGCGCTCGATCTCCGCCGGCGGGCAGCCGTGCAGGGTAGACTCGGTGATGGAGTTGGAGACGCGTGCCGGGATGGACTCGACAAACGCGGCGTCGACATGCTCAAACTTGTCCAGGTTGGCGAGCGCCCATGCGCGGCACTCGTTCCAGACGTCGGAGCCGCTGGCGTCCTTCATGCCCTCGATGTAGGCGTCGACCTTGGGGCTCTTGATGCCCTCGAGGTCATAGCCCACGGACATGTTGAAGACAAAGCCGTCCGGGCTGCCCAGGCCGTACTCGCGAGCGATCAGGTGGCAGGCAAACCATGCCTTCACGTACTCGGCAAAAGCCTGCGGAACCTCGAGCTCGGTCGACCACTCGCAGTTGTAGCACTCGTCCTGCGCCACGATGCAGGGTTTGTTCACACACTTGGAGAGCTCCTCGCCGTCCATAACCTGAACGGTCTTGAGCTCAAAGAAGCGGGAACCGGCCACGTAGGATGCCACGATGTTCTGGGCCAGCTGCGTATTGGGACCGGCGGCCGGGCCAAACGGAGTCTCGATGCGCTCGTCAAAAATGGGAAGCGCGCCCTCCTGGTTGGTCGTGACCATCTTGTGCACGCCAAAGACGGCGCCCTGAGTCTTGTGCTCCTCGATGATCCAGTTCATCAGCTGCGAAAACGGGATCGGCCTCATGATGTCGCTCATAATGAGCTCCTCTCTGTAACGCCCGGCGAGACCGCGCGACGGGCGCAAATACGGTGTAGCGCTAGCACAGCGCCGGCGACCCCGCGGAGGCCGCCTATGTGCGCGCCGGATGCGGCGAAACATCCGACGCGCGCGAATCTCCAATTGGATTAATACACGCGATCGTTGAGCGTGCTCCAAAGCTTCTTGGACTCAGCCATGGTCCACGCGTTGATCTTGTCCTCATCAATGCCAACGAACTCGCGATCCTTGTACAGGACGCGGCCGTTGATGATGGTGGTGCGGCAGTTTTTGCCCATCATGCCAAAGAGCATGTGGCCGTCGATGTTCTCCTCGCTCAGCGGCGTAAAGGGCTTGTAGTCCATGACGATGACGTCGGCGGCAGCGCCGGCCTCGAGCACACCGAGCTTGCGATCGAAGTACTTGCTCGCCATCTTCGCGTTATTCTCGAACAGCATGGTCATGGCCTCGCACCAGCCCACGTTGGGCATGGCGGCGTTGTGGCGCTGAATGATCAGGAAGACCTTAAGGCTCTCGAGCATATCGTGGGTGTAAGCATCGGTACCCATGCACACAGGGATGCCGCGGCGGAAGAATTCGAGCACGGGGGCGCAGCCCACAGCGTTGCCCATATTGGATTCGGGGTTGTTGACGAGCCAGGTGCCGGACTCCTTGACGATATCCATCTCGGCAGGCGTCACGTGGATGCAGTGGCCCAGCATGGTGTCGGGACCCAGCAGGTTGTGCTGCAGCAGGCGCTCGACCGGGCTGATGCCACCGCGGTTGAGGCGGGAATCCCACACGTCGTTCATGCCCTCGCACACATGGATGTGGAAGCCGGTCAGGCCGTTGTTGGCCTCGGCCATCTTGTCCATGGTCTCGTCCGACAGCGTAAAGGTGGCGTGACCGCCAAACATGGCGGCGATCATGTGGTTGTCGTTATCGCGACGCTCCTTGGCGGCCCACTGGGCAAACTCGGCGTTCTCGGCAATGGCCTGGTCGCATTTTTCCTGGCCGCGGCGATCAGAGACCTCGTAGCACAGGCACGAACGCATGCCCAGCTCCTGAGCTGCGTCCTTAATGGTAAAGAGGCTTCCCGGGATTTCGCAGAAGCTCGCATGGTGATCGAAGATCGTGGTGACGCCGTCACGGATGGAGTCCAGAATCGTGGCATAGGCGCTGGCCTTGGTGCCGTCGAGCGTCAGGTTGTCGTCAATCTTCCACCACTGCTGCTCAAGATTCTCCAGGAAGTTGGTGGGGTTGCAGCCCTTAATGGCAAGGCCGCGGGCCAGACCCGAGTAGATGTGGGTGTGGCAGTTGATAAGTCCGGGCATGATGAGGTTGCCCTGGGCGTCGACGTACTCGGCATCCGGGTACTTGGCCTTGAGCTCGCGCTCGGGGCCCACTTCGACGATCGTATCTCCGTCAATGGCGACCGCACCGTTGGGAATAAACGGAGTCTGAGCGTTGCGGGTAAAGACGGAACCGTTAGCGACCAGAAGCATAAATGCTCCCTTCAACATCAGAGGCGGGGTTTGACACCTCTGACATGGCGGAAGTGCGAAGCGCCGGCCTACACCGGAAACGGGCCCTCTCCCGTCAACGCTTCACCAAAGGGACAAGCCCTTTGAAGTGCGGCTTGGCGCCGCATGGCGCCGGCGGACGAGGCGATGCGTCCGCCGGCGAATAGCACCGAATTGGTTACTTCTTGCTCTCGGGCAGGACCAGATCCACAGCGGCATCCTTGGCGGCATCGATGTGCTGAGCCACGACCGGCGTCTGCGGAAGGATCAGGTTAAGGACAATGGCCATGATGGCGGTGGGGGTCACGGCGTTGGAGCCGATGACGGTGGACACCCAGGTGGGCATGCCCTCGCCGGCGAGGCAGCCGCTGGCCATCCAAATACCCAGGCCAAAGACGACGGAGGTGCCGACGATGGTGGTAGTGCGCTGCGTGAGGCCCTCGCGGGTGAACATGCGCACGCCGTTCATGGTGATGGTGCCAAAGACGCCGACGGTCGCGCCGCCGATGACGGGCTGCGGGATAGCGGAAAGGACGGCAGAGAGCTGCGGGAACAGACCGGCGATGGCAAAGACGGCCGCGATGATCACAAAGACCCACTTGTTGACGACCTTGTTGGAGCAGATGATGCCCACGTTCTGGCCAAGGGCGCTGGTGGGAAGACCGCCCAGCAGGCCGCCGACCATAGAGGTGAGGCCCTGGGACACAATAGCGCCGGAGAGCTCGCGCTCGGTGGGCATACGGTCGATGGAGCCCAGGCAGGCGGCGGAAACGTCACCGATAACTTGGATGGCAACCATGGGGAACACGACAGCGAGGGTAATGCAGACCTCGGGATCAAACTCGAGCGCGTAGGGCATGAGCTTGGGAAGGGCGAAGACCTGAGCGGTGGCGACGCTGGAGAAGTCGATCATGCCAAAGGGGATGGAGACGATCATGCCAACGATCATGCCAAAGAACACGGATCCCAGCTTGAGCGTGCCCTTGCCAAAGTTGGCGAGCGCAAAGACCACGGCGAAGGTGATGAGAGCGACGCACCATGCCTGCGGGGTGCCCCACAACGGCGTACCCATACCGCCGGCCATATACTTGACAGCCGTGGGATAGAGAGAGACGCCAATGGAGAAGATGACCGTACCGGTCACGACGGGCGGGAACAGCCACTTGATCTTGCTGTAGGCCAGACCAAAGAGGACCGCAACGGCGCCGCCGACGATCTCGCCGCCCAAAAGCGCGCCAAAGCTAAAGCCCGATGCGCCCATGGCCTGCAGGGCCGGGAGGAACGCGAACGAAACGCCCATGACGATGGGCAGGCCGCCGCCGATGCGACGGAAGGGAGCGAAGGCCTGAAGGGCCGTGTCGATTGCCGAAAGAATAAGCGCGACCTGAATGATGTCGGTGCTCTGCTGGCTATTAAAGCCGTAGACGCCGGCCATGATGACCGCCGGGGTGATGATACCGGCAAACGAAGCCAGTACGTGCTGAAGGGCACACGGGATCATTTCCTTAACGGGAGGCATGCCTTCACGAGTGAACAGGGCTTCAGTGCCGTTCGTAACCGTCTCCTGGGTCATTTGACCACCAATCCTCGAAGTAGTTGTTTTCGCATCTAACGCTCTATTGTGACGCAGTGCGGGGTTGAGGTTGTGCCTTCATTGCATATCGTATTAAAGATGATTCTCATTCTCAATAATAATTTTTTGTTATCAGACTATTCTTCAGCTGAGATAATGCATTTCCGCAGGTCAGGAAAGTGTCTTGTCAAAATAACATCTTACTTTTCTTTTGGTCGACCGTTTACCGCTAAATTCCTACCGTTCGTCTGTATTACGCAATGTACCTGCGGATATACGAGATGATGAGCAGCGTGTTACCATGATAAAAAATTGTTATGAACACTTCGATAGAACCAAAAGGAGTTGCCCGTGAACGAGACCGTACGTCGCTTTTTGCCGATGGTCGATTTTCTGGAGCAGATACTCGGCAAAAACAGCGAAATCGTGCTGCACGATTTCTCGGATCCCGACCACGCCATCGTCGATATTCGCAACGGCATCGTGAGCGGCCGCAAGGTCGGCGGTCCCGCCACCGATCTGGCACTCAAGATCATGCACGACGCCAAGTATCGCGACCTGCCGTTTATTACGGGCTACGAGGGGCGCGGTGCCGGTGGCAAGACGTTGGAGTCGGCGACGTACTTTATCCGCGAGAATGACGAGATTGTCGGTATGCTCTGCGTCAACACCGACCTCTCGACCGTACGCTCCATCAACGCCATGGCGCAGCAGCTCATGACGTGCTTCGACGCGGCGCCTAGACAGGCAGAGCCCACGTCTATCGAGGTCGAAAGCCTTTCGGAGTCCACACAGGAGCTCATCGACCGCAGCATTGCCGAGTTGCTGAGCGCGCGCGGGCTGGATGTAGCGTCGCTTGGTCAGAGCGACCGCGTGGACGTCATTCGCCACCTCAACGGCAACGGGGTGTTCATGCTCAAGGGTGCCGTGGCCTGCGCCGCCACCGCGCTGGGCATCTCGGAGCCCAGCGTCTACCGCTACCTGCAAAAAGTCCGCAAGGAAGGCTAACAAGTAAAAAGACTGCCCTTGGTGGCTCCGCAAGCGATCCGTCACGTGACAAAAGAACCCTGCAGTTCACACGCACTGCAGGGTCTTTTTGCATGTCATGTTTAGTTGTTGTCAACACCTTAGAGAGCGGCGACGACCTCGATCTCGACCAGACCGCCGGCCGGAAGGGCGGCAACCTGGAAAGCGCTGCGCGCGGGGAACGGGGCCTCGAACTTGGAGGCGTAGATCTCGTTCACGGCAGCGAAGTCGGCAATGTCGGCCAGGTAGACCGTGGTCTTGACGACATCGGCAAAGGTGGCGCCGGCAGCGGTCAGCAGGGCCTCAACGTTGGCGAGGGACTGCTTGGCCTGGGCCTCGACGCCCTCGGGCATCTTGCCGGTCGCGGGATCGATGCCCAGCTGGCCGGACAGGAACACCATGTTGCCGGCCTGGATACCGGGGGAATACGGGCCGATGGCTGCGGGTGCGTTATCGGAAGACACGACGGTCTTGCTCATGTTTTTCTCCTTACAATCAAATAGAGAGCGTGAGCGCGGTGTTCACACCGGGAGGCACAGTTCGGTCTGAACACCGCGCTTGATTGGGATAGTACTCAAGGTTTCCGCGCGATGCAAGATTATTATCACGTTGCGAGAATATTTTATCGCTCAACGGTTTCCCCGAACCGCTGAACGGTTCTCATGTGGAGCAGCCAGTCCAAGCTGCTGAAGACTTTGTCCTGCTTAGGCTGCGGGCGTCGCCCACCGCAGCGACGCCACTATACTTTTGAATATCTGAGCATTTTGAAAGGCAGGATATGACCGCAACCGCCAGCCGAACCACTAACCGCAGGCCCGAGCTTTTGGCCCCCGCCGGAGGCCCGGAGCCCTTTGCCGCCGCGCTCGCCGCGGGCGCCGATGCCATCTACTGCGGCATGGGCAGCTTCAACGCCCGCCGCAAGGCCACCAACTTTACCGACGAGGCCTTTGAGCAAGCCTGCCGCGCCGCGCATCTAGCCGGGTCGCGCGTCTACGTCACGGTCAACATCGTCATCAAGCAGTCTGAGATGGGCGATGCACTGCAGCTCATCCATCGCTGCTCCACGCTGGGCGCCGACGCCTTCATCATCCAGGACTGGGGTCTGTTCTTTGAGGTCAAGCGCACGATGCCCGGCATCGAGACGCACATCTCAACCCAGGCGAACATCCACGACGACCGCGGAACCCTTTGGTGCCGTGAGCAGGGCGCCGACCGCGTGACCCTCTCGCGCGAGCTCTCCATCGACGAGATTGCTGCCATCCACGACGCCGCGCCCGACGTTGACCTGGAGGTCTTTAGCCACGGTGCCATCTGCTTTTGCTACTCGGGCCTATGCCTGCTCTCGAGCTTTGCCATGGCGGGCCGCTCGGCCAACCGCGGCATGTGCGCTCAGCCCTGTCGCCTGCCCTACGAGCTGATTGACGAGAACGGCCGCTCGCTCTCCCCTGCCGGTCGCGAGCGCGCGCTGTGCCCGCGCGACACCAACACGTCGCAGCTCGTTCGCCGTCTGTATGACGCCGGCGCCGCATCACTCAAGCTCGAGGGCCGCATGAAGGCCCCCGATTACGTGTATTCCATCGTCGACGTGTACCGTCATCAGATTGATGACATGCTGGCCGGGGTCGCCGTGGATAAGGACGAGGACGCTGCTCGCCAGCGCCAACTCAAGCGCTGCTTCAACCGTGACTTTACGCACGCCTATCAGGACGGCACCTCGGGCGACGAGATGATGAGCTATGAGCGTTCCAACAACCGCGGCCAGATCGTGGGCACGGTGCTGGGCAGCCGCCCGGCCAACCGCGATGTGCGCGGCCTCAAGCCCGACGACCGCCGTCGCCGTGCCGCCATCGCCCGCATTGAGCTGTTTGAGCCCGTGGGCAAGGGAGACCTGCTGGAGCTTCGCCACGACGATGAGTTCGACCAATTCCTGACCACCATTGCCGCCGATGATGCCGCAGCCGGCGATATCATTGAGTGCCGCGTGCCCCGCAGTATGCCCGAGGGCTGCCGCGTCCGCGTGATTCGCAGCCAGCGTGCCATCGACGCCGCCGGCGCCGCGCTCAAGCGCGATGTGCTGCGCCGCCGCGCCGTTGATGTAACCGTTGCGGCGCGTTTGGGCGAGCCGTTTACCGTGACGCTCACCTGCTGCGACGACCCTTCGCTTACGGCTACAGCCACGGACTTTACCGTCGAGGGTGCCAAGACCCGCGCCGTCGAGGCGTCCGATCTGGTTGAGCATGTAGGCCGCATGGGCTCCTCTCCCTTTGAGGCCGCGAGCTTTGACGTGGCCCTCGATGAGGGCTGCGGCATGGGTTTCTCCGCCGTACATAAAGTGC
>OIDQ01000775.1_pt1 | contig 13657 bp, 9 predicted proteins | sample 1581511 | NCBI WGS metagenome assembly OIDQ01 (sample SAMEA3882526, study PRJEB24775) | human gut metagenome | biome: human-associated habitat; feature: intestine environment; material: feces | place: Netherlands | collected 2009/2010
CGACCGTTGCAATGTTGAACAGGGCTTGATAAAGCGCGATTTCCGCGACAGACATTCCTTTCTCCGCAAGGAAAAGTAGAAACACTCCCCGATTTAAAACAAATCCTGCGAGAACGAAAAAGGCGGAATAGATGTGCAGCTGCGCAGTGGCATTCTTATTCATTTGGCACTCCTAACGACTATTTTTGTCGGGGTGCTCGCCACTGACTCGAAACCTGAAGTGTTCGCAGTTGATGTGAAGAGCGGTAAAGCTTTTGCACAGGATATCAATGGAATACATCCGAAGCGTTTTCGGCAGTATCATCGGCGAAGGCGGGATTAGCCTTTACGCGGCGCTCACCCTCGATGTATTTGACGATTTGATCAATCGTCTGGTTGGCGTGGCTCTTGAGCTTGCGCTCATAGAAGAAGAGGCCGAGCTTGCCGCGCGCGCCAGACGTGTTGCCACCCACACCCTGAAAATCCTCGGTATAGGTGAGCTCGCAGGCACCATCGCCAGCAGGTGCAGCCTCATAGCGCACGGTATTGATACCCGCCGCATACTGAAAGCGGACCTCATAGAGGCACGGGTAGTCAAAGTGCTTGATCTTAACCTTGATCGCCGTGCCCTTGGCCTTGCCTTTTGCGGACTGGGCACGCTTCTCGTACTTATAGCCGTTGAGCTTGTTGCGGCTGGGACGCTTGCCCGTGGCGTTCTCGATATCCTGCATGATGAACCCCGCCAGAGCGTCAAAAAGCTCCTCCGGCGTCACCTTAAGCGTTTTGGTGAGCTGCATGATGGCTCCTTATTCGTTTGAACCGTTCGAGTCATTGTACCGCCCCAGGTTCTCCCATGCGTTGCGGTGAAATGCGGACTGTTTGGCGGCTTTTTTGGCCAAAACAGTCCGTATTCCACCGCAAGTTATCTGAGGGCTAAAGATTGTAGGTGACCACTTGGGGCTCGGGGGGTTCGACGAAGATGGCTGGATTCGCTTGCTCCACGCGAACGAACTTGACCGTCACCGCCTCAAAGCCCGCCTTGTGCAACGCATCGGCGTAGACGCGCGCCTGCAGGGCGTGCTTCTCGAGCAGCTGGTCCGACGTCTCATCCGGCGTGCCACCCGTCTTGTAATCGATGACCAGTGCGCGCGACGGATCGGCCGGGTCGGTGGCCAGTAGATCGATGGCGCCCTCGGCATAGGCGCCGTAGCGGGCGATATCCTCGTCCTCGCAACCCAGCGAGAAGAACGGCACCTCGGCACGGATGCACGGCCACGCGAGCAGCTCGGCACGAACCGACGACTTGAGCCAGCGATCCAGGGCGGCATCGAAGCGCTCGCGCTGTTCTGGCGTCAGGTGCCACAGGCGAGCCAGGGCGTCGGCACGCTCAGCGGGCAGCACATCGGCACCCATCTCGATGAGCCACTGGCAGGCGGCATGGAACGCCGAGCCCAGCGCCATGGGATTGCCGGCGGGCTCGACAGCAGCCACGTCTGCATCCGTCATCTCCGAGCCATCCGACTCCGCATCATCGCCAGCCTCGTCCATGGGCACGCGCGTCTCGGCGGCACGGTCCTCGGCCTCGGCATGCAGCGCCGCGGCAATTGACGAGTAGCTGTACGAATCGCGCGCCGGATACGGGCAGATGCCCATTCGCACGCCCACCGCCTGGGGATACACGAGCTCAAACGCATCGGGCTCAGGGTCGGCAGGACCGGGGACGATTGTACTGGCCGAATCGTCGGCAGCATCCGTATCGGCATCGCCACGAACAAGCCTGCCCTCGGTATCCAGCGAAGCGTTGGCCTCAAACGCCTGCTCGCCAAAGGTAAAGCCCGCGAGCGAAATGAGCTCGTAGTCGCCCAGCTGGGAGTTGTCGAACACCAAGCGGTCGGCATCGAGCTGCGGCATATCCAGAGCATCGGTCGGCAAAATACGGCGCAGCACATCGTAGGTCAGATCGGTCTCGACATCGAAGGTCGGCGCCGTCACCTTGCCACGGCTCACGCCGGCATCCATCGCCAAGATCACCAGCTCGCGCGCACGCGTCATGGCAACATAGAGCAAGCGGGCCCGTTCCTCGAGCGAAAGCTGCAGGTCGGCGTTGCGCAGGCGAGCAAATGCCTCGGCGGGAGAACCCGTCGCACAGACGTCCTCCATGAGCTCCGGCGGCAACCACAGCGACGTGCCCTTGCCCTTAAACGCATGCTCAAACTGCTTTTTGACGTCGTCGCCCTTCACAAAGGTACCGTCGGCAAGCTTAACGCCGTCGAAGCGTGCCGGCAGTGCCACGACCTGCGCTCCGCCCTCGACGCGACCCATCTGTGCCGCACCCGAGGACTTACGCACGCCAAAGCACTCGGCGACCGCCACGACCGGATATTCCAGACCCTTGGAGGCATGCACCGTCATGATGCGCACCGCGCCGTCGCCTTCCTCGTTGAGGGCACCCGGGGCCTCCTTGCCCGCCAAGAAGCGGTCGAAGGCAAGCGCGATGGAACGCGGCGAGTTGCCGAACTCGGCCTCCGCCTCGGCCACAGCGTCGAGCGCCTTGAGCACGTTGGCGGCAATGGCCTTGCCCTCGGGACCACGCTGTGCCAGACGCACAAACCAGCCGGAGGCGTTGACCACGTCGCGCGCGATGGCGGCGAACGAATCGCGGCCCACGCGACGAAGCGCATACCGCAGCACCTCGCGGGCGCGCGTCACAAGCGGCAAGTCTTGCAAACCCGGCACGTCGAAATCGCTCATGATGCCCGCGTCGATATTCCGGCGCGAGGTCTCCCCCGTCTCGCTATCGAGCTTGGTCGCCAGCGCCAGGAACTCCTGAGCGCCGAGCGCAAACATCGGCGAGGCGAGCAGCGGCATAAGGCCCTGCGCCGTATCGGCCGGATTGGCGAGCGCGCAGACCAGGGCACGCACCGTCTGCACCTCGGCTGCCTGGGCAAAGACCGAGCCGCCTGCGATGACGCAGTCGAGCCCCTGATCGCGGAAGGCCTGGGCGTAGACATCGGCGTTGGTCATGCGGCCCAGCAGCAGTACCATGCCGCCCTGGGGCTGGCCGGCATCGGCAAGCGCGCGGAAGCGCTCGGCGATCGCACGGGCCTTGGCCTGTGTGCGCTCCTGCGTACTGCCGCCGGCAACAAAGAGAGCCTGGCGACGCGAGGCGTCTGCCACCAGCGTGTCCTTGCGGCCGTCGCTCGCCTCAAGATCCAAAAAGCCCTGCATCAGGCCGCCGTCATCGCCGTCGAAGACGCGTGCCACGTAACGCAGTACCTCGTCATGGCTGCGGAAGTTGCGCACGAGTTTGACGAGCTCGCCGGCAGGGGCATCGGCCACGGCAGTCGCCTCGGGCGCGGCAGACGAGCCCACCTTGCGCTCCTGACGACGGAACACCTCGACCTCGGCGCCACGGAAGCGGTAGATCGACTGCTGCGCATCGCCCACGGTGCACAGCGCGCGCTCCCCCGCGCCCGTCAGATAGCGAATCAAATCGACCTGCATCTGGTCGGTGTCCTGGAACTCGTCGATCATGACCATCTTAAAGCGGCCCTCGTACGCAGCACGGATGGCAGGGTAATCGCGCAGGGCCTCGTAGGCCATACGCAGCAGGTCGTTATTATCGAGGGCGGACTGGGCAGCCTTCAAAGCGCGATACTCGGCCTCGACGGAACGGGCCAGGCCCACCAGCGCATCGAGCGCCGGGCCACCGCAGGCAAGCACGATATTGATAAACGCATCGGCGGCCTCGGCCTTGAGCAGCTCGACCTGCTCCTTAGGGAATGCCTTGCTCGCGCGCGGCATGGTGCACGACATCATGAGTCGCGCTGCATCGGCCATGGTCTTGCCGCTCGCCTCGAACGCGTCAATGGCGTCGAGTGCCATCTGCGCCTTCTCGGTCGCGGCCTTGCTTGCGCCCAGCGCCGCGCGATAGGCATCGGCGAGTGCCGAGGTATCGGCCTGGCCGCGCGCCACGCACACGTCGTCCATACCGCCCGGCAACTGGCTCGACAGCTCCAGCAGGTCGCGCACCAGACCCTTGATGGTCGTACCGCCGCCAAAGGAACCGCCCTCGCCCGCCATGGGATACCAGGCATAGAGGGCCTTGAGCGATGCCGCGAGCTCGGGGGCGGCATCGGGTGCCGTCGCGCGACCCAGCACATGCTCAACAGCCTGGTCCATGAGCTCGTCGGTATCGGTGAGCACCGTGAACTCGGGGTCGATGCCCAGCTCCAGCGCGTGCGCGCGCAGGATACGCGAGCACATGCCGTGAATGGTCGAGATCCACGCGTCGTCGACGGTCAGTGCTTCCTCGCCCATGCCCTCGTCGATAAGCGCACGGCGCACGCGGTCACGGATCTCGGCCGCGGCATCTTTGGTAAAGGTAATGGCGAGCACCTGGTCCAGATGCTCAACGAACGGACCGGATTCGGGCGAGAGCGCGTAGACGATGCGGCGCGTGAGGGTAAAGGTCTTGCCCGAACCGGCGCCCGCCGAGACAAACAGCGGACGGTCGAGCGTTTTGACAATCTGCAGCTGTTGCGGCATCAAAGTCGAAAGATCCATGGTCTACACGTCCCTCCTTACAAACGTTCCTTCGTGGTTATACGAGCAGCGCGCATGCGCGGCCTGAGCCGACGTCGGGTCGACGGCGGCAACGTTGCCTGCCTCGAGCTCGCGCAGGCGCTCGGCGATGCCGGCCTCAACGCGATCGAGCAGGGCGTCGAAGTCCATGCTGCCACCCTCGCCGGGGAAACCTTTCTTAAGGCCCGGGATGCGACCGTCGCCGCGCTCTTCCTCGAGCAGCTCGGCGCTCGCGGCACCGCGCAACGCCGGCTTGCCGCCCTTGGTCGAAAAGTAGAGCGCCGCGCGGGTGTCCAAATCCAGCGCCCGGCGCATGGCCTGAGCATAGATGAGCGTTTGGGTATGTGGCGGCAACCAGCGCGGGTCGTCGATGGGCGCCGTGCCCGATTCCTCGTCGCGCACCGTAGGGTCGGCGAGCTTAAACTCCTCAACGCCCGTGCGATGCTTGTAGTCGATCACCACGGCACGATTCTCGGCGTCCACGTCCACGCGGTCGATGCGCCCGCCGAGCGGCCAACCGGCATACTCGACCTTGAGCTCGTTGAAGGCGAACTCCAGGTAGCGCGGGGCAAAGGGGGCAAGTGCCTCGGACTCGTAGGCAAGCACACCCTCCAGCTGCGGCAAGATCTCGGCCACCTGGCGCTCCTCCACCGCAGAGAGCGGCACCAGCGGGCCCTCCGTGCCGCGCTTGCCGGCGTGCTCGGCCAACGTCTCGTCAAAGACCTCGCGCAACAGCCCCTGAGCGCGCGGCAGATTCTCGGGCGTCACGCGCTCCATGCCCTCTTGGGGCAGACGGGCATGCAGATGCTCCAGCACGTCGTGGACAAAGTTGCCCTTTTCCATGTTGCCAAAGCCCGCGTCGATCGACTGGGGCTTCACGCGGTACGAGACGAACCAGCATAGCGGGCAGGTCGAATAGGCCTCGATCTGCGAGGCGGACGTCAGACGCGGCACGAGCGGCGCGTCCTCACCCTCGCCATCGCGACGGCGCAGGACCAAATACGGCACGGCCTCGGCACTCAGATGCTGAGGGGCTTCACAGGTCACGCGCTCGCGCTTGAGGCCTTCACCTGCCGCGGGATCAAAGTCGGCGATGATATCGCCCTCGCCCACGCGCATGGGCTTGGCAGCGCCAGCGGCCTCGGCATGTGCCCACAGCTCGGTCCATACGGCTGCCGGGTAGCACTCGCGTGCCTGGCGATCGTGCGTCACACGGGCGAGCGCGACCGGACCGCTCGCCGCCTGCATCGCACGGCCAAAGCGCACGCGCAGCAGGGCAGCGGGCTCCAAAGACACGCCGTCGCGGCGCAGCTCGGCTGTCAACGTGGCAAGCGGGCCCTCTTCGTGCGAAAGCGGATAGCTGTCCAGGTCGACATCGGCAAACAGCACGGCATCGTAGCTGCCAGGACGCAGAACCGACGCATCGGCAAGCGACGCGAAGCGCACTTGTGCCCGTGGTGTGCGATCGACCTCGTAGGTCTCGTAATCGTAGGCGGTACTGCGCTTGTCCACCTTGGTTCGAACGCCGTCGAGAACCGGCACGGTCGCGGCCTGCGACACGTCGAGCGCGCGAGCATCGTTCATAAGGATGTCGATGGCATGGCGCAGCAAAGCCGTCTCTGCCTGGCGACGGGCCTGGCCGTCAAGGCCGCCTAGAGCGCGATCGGGCAACGCCTCGGCAACGGCAAGCATGGCCTTAAGCGCCGTCACGGGCTTGTCACGCCACAGCGCCTGGAACACGTCCGAGACCACACACGGTACGTTCTTAAACCAGTTATCGTCGCTCGTCGCCTTGCGCGCGCCCCTCACCTGGCCCTGAACGCTCTGCAGCAGGCTCTTGACGCCCGCGGTAGTCTTGCTGCGCGAGAGACGCATATTCTTATCGAAGGTACGGGCATTGACGGCATCAGCGCCCGAAAGCGGACTGTAGATCCAGTCGGTAAGCTCCGGCGCGGGCCACCACTCAGTCTTGGAAGCGGTGCCCTCGTCGGCGGCTTTCATACGCTCGATCAGGTTGGCGAGCGCCGTAAACTGCCTGCCCGCGATGGACTGGGAAAACGCCGTGAACTCAGTCGTCTCGGCCGCAATGTGACGCGCCGCCAAACGGGCGGCGAGCTCGCCGAACAGCTGGGGTGCCCGGGCAGAAACGACGAGCACGCGCACGGGGTCGGCGGGCGTTGCAGTAGCTTTATCGGCCTTGGACTCCTTGTGCGCTTTCACCAACTTATCGATGGCGTCCGCATAGACATGAGCACGGGCATGGGGGCCGGCGACCTCAATAAAGGCAGGCTGAGCGGCGGCCCCGCAAGCGACATCAGACGCGACGGCGTCCTCCCCCAGCGGCGCGATCTCAAACAGCACACCGCGGGCATCAAATGCCGTGGCAAGCTCCTCGCGCATCGCCGCCTGCTCGCGGGCAAGCAGCACGACGACCTCTCCCCCATTGTTCGCCACGGCAGACAGCAGCTCGAGTAGACCGTGCGTAAACGACGTGGTACCGCGCACGCATACGGCGCGGGCGCACGCCGGCAGGCTATCGGCCAGGGCACCGGCCATAATGTCGGCTGCCTCGCAGGGCTCGACCATATCTCGACGGTCCAAACCGCCCGCGTAGGCACGCAAAAGCTCAAACACACGAGCCTCGGCATCGCTTTTTGGCTCAGGCTGGCAGTTGTCGCCACGGCATCGTTCGGCACCCGTCCCCGCAACGCCCGGCAACACGTCGCGGGCCATGCGCGCGAGCATGCGCACTGTGCCCTGGCTGCGCGAAAGTGGCTGCAGGTCGGCATCGTCGAGACGCGTGACCATGTCCGAGAACAGCATCTGGCGCTGCAGGTTGTCGACGAAACCGCGCCCGTCGCCCAAAAGCTCCCAAAGCGAGCGAAGCCATGACGAAGGTGTCTTGTAGTCGATACCCAGCGAAGCCCCGGCTTCCGCCGCATCATGACGGCACAGGTCGAGCTCGGCGAACGTTGGCGCCAGCAGCACGGCACGCCCGTGACGGGCAATAAGGTCGGCAAGCAGCGCCGACTCGGCATCGCTCAAATCCGTGCCGGCATTGGTGGTATAGATTCGAACAGGCATGGTCCTCCGCTCAAACCGTTCGCAATAATCAATGCATCCATCCTACCCGCCCAAGCGGACACATTGCCACCGCAGTTCCATCTTTTGGTACAAAGCAACCTGAACCCAACGCACCAGCCGATTGCAGGCATATAAAAACCGCCCCCGGAGGGACGGTTCTTCGTAATTCAATGTTGTCGCCGGCCTACTCGCCATCCTCCAACTTAATGAGGATCTTGCGGTAGCCACCGTACTCGCCGTTCAGTGCCTTTGAAACGCGGCTCACCGTGGTGGACGAAGCGCCGGTACGGGCCTGAACCTCAACATAAGGCTCGCCCTCGTCCAAATAGCGCGCAACCTGCAAACGCTGAGAAAGGTCGCAAATCTCGCGCGGCGTGCAGATATCGGTCAAAAACGCTTGGATATCCTTCTCGTCGTCCAAAAGGCTAAATGCGTGGACCAGCTGCTTGACATCAGGCTTGTCAAACATGTTCTCGATATTCATCGATCACCGCCAAACCCGCCAAAAGGCATCGAAGTTGATACTGACATCGGGCATCGTTCGCCCGTTCTATGCAATAGGGCAACGCCTGTGGCTTTTGCCCGTAGCAGTGTAGCACACCACCAAACTAAAGCGACAAGACTCTCTGCCAGCGGCGCGTTTTTCAGGACGAACGCCGTTTAGAAACCATATGCGCACGTAAGCTCCACGAACATTTGAGACAATGGGCGCCCAAACACCGCGGCGCGCCCGCGCAACCATCCAGGTCGCCGCCGTAAGCCGCTTCACGCGACGCCAGCAATCCCGGCGCAAGAAAGGATTCACGCCATGCGCTTTATGCTTAACTGGCTCTTCACCTCGATCGCCATCGCGATCGCCACGTTCCTCGTCCCCGGTATCCAACCCTTCGGCTTTGCCGAGACCTGGGTCTGCTTTGCCTTTGTGGGACTGTTCCTGAACATTGTCGATTCGTTCGTCAAACCGTTCCTCACGGTCATCTCGCTGCCGCTCACGATCATTACGCTGGGCATTTTCCAGCTTGTCGTCAACAGCTTTATGCTTGAGCTCGCGAGTTACCTGTCGGTCAACCTGCTGGGCGTCGGCATCTCCATCGCCAGCTTTGGATCGGCCTTTATGGGCAGCATCCTGGTGTCCATCACGCGCAGCATCCTCGACAGCATCGCTGAGGACTAAAACGGCCATTCCGGCCGTGTCCGTCTCAACAGCCCAAAACGAAGGCCGCCCATCGCAAAAATGGGCGGCCTTCTTATTTGCCAAGTCTCAAAGGGCGAGAAAATCTACCATTTCCACCCCGTCCCCAAATGCAGGTGTGGGTTAGATGACGTAGTCGTAGCCATGGTTGGGAGCGACAAGTTGATCGAGCGTCACACCGTCGAGGTAGTCGTTGATGAGCTTGTCCAGGTTCTTCCACACGTCGAGCGTGGGGCACTCATCCGAACGCGAGCAGCCTTTGCAGTCGCCATCCAGGCAGGCGACCGGCGCCAGACTACCCTCGGTCAGGCGCAGGATCTCGCCCACCGTGTACTGCTCGGGCGGGCGCGTGAGCACGTAGCCACCACCCTTGCCACGCATGCCCGAAAGCATGTTGGCGCGCACGAGCGTAGCCAAGATGTTCTCGAGATATTTCTCGGATATCCCCTGTCGCGCCGCGATCTCTTTGAGCGGGATGCGACCGGCCGCCTGGTGCTCGGCCAGGTCGACCATAACGCGCAGGGCATATCTGCCCTTAGTAGAAACCAACATGTATAGTGCTGCCTTTCGGTCATTTAGTCCGTAGAAATTCTAGCCGAAAAATTGGTTTTGAAAATACCCGTTCCGGTCAAGATGGTTAATCAGCTCGTAATAATCTTCTATTTCCTATTGCATTACTAGGCTTTAGTGTCTAGTATGCTTCCCAACAGCTAAACGAACAACCTATAAGGTTTATGGGTTTAGCTGCTACACGCACCGTGAAACCACACGGCAACCAGCAACTTGAACACTTTGGAGGTTCACCATGAGCAAGGTTTACACGTCCATCGATCAGCTTATCGGCCACACTCCGCTTCTGGAGCTCACTCACTTTGAGGCCGATGAGGACCTCAAGGCCCGCGTGCTCGTCAAGCTGGAATACTTCAACCCCGCCGGCTCCGTCAAAGACCGCGTCGCCAAGAACATGATCGACGAGGCCGAGAAGGCCGGCAAGCTCGTGCGCGGCGGCGACTACACCATCATCGAGCCCACGAGTGGCAACACCGGCGTCGGCATCGCCTCGGTGGCGGCGGCTCGCGGCTACAAGGTGATCATCACCATGCCCGAGACTATGTCCGTCGAACGCCGCAAGCTTATGCAGGCATATGGCGCACAGCTCGTGCTCACCGACGGCTCCAAGGGCATGAAGGGCGCTATCGCCAAGGCAGAGGAACTGCAGAAGGAGACTCCCAACAGCATCATCGCCGGCCAGTTTGTGAATCCCGCCAACCCGGCCATTCACAAGACCACGACCGGCCCCGAGATCTGGGACGACACCGACGGCAAGGTCGACATCTTCGTCGCCGGCGTCGGCACCGGTGGTACCGTGACCGGCGTGGGCGAGTTCCTCAAGGAGCAGAACCCCGAGATTAAGGTCGTCGCCGTCGAGCCCGCCACCTCCCCGGTGCTCTCTAAGGGCCAGGCTGGTCCGCACAAGATCCAGGGCATCGGCGCCGGCTTTGTGCCCGACGTCCTCGACACCCAGGTCTACGACGAGATCATCCCCGTCGAGAACGACGACGCCTTTGCCACCGGCCGCGCCGTGGGCCACAAGGAGGGCGTGCTCGTGGGCATTTCGTCCGGTGCCGCCGTGTGGGCCGCACTGCAACTGGCCAAGCGTCCCGAGAACGAGGGTAAGACCATCGTGGCCCTGCTTGCCGACACCGGCGAGCGCTACCTGTCCACGGCACTGTTCCAGGACTAAGGGCCCGTCACTTGTCGATAGGCCCATGGCATGCCGGCCTATCCTCTCTTCTGGCTGCCTGAGCCCATCTCGTTAGGGTGTCCCACGAGACGTCCGAACTTGCTACAATGTCTGCGGCGCGGAACCAGCCTCCCGCGCCGCTTTTCTTTTTTGGCCACATGCCACCAAGGAGAACCTCCCCATGCACAACAAGCGCGTGCTCGTCGCCATGAGCGGCGGCGTCGATTCCAGCGTGACCGCGTACCTGCTCAAAAGCCAGGGCTACGAATGCGTCGGCGCCACCATGCGCCTCACCTGCCCCGCACCCGATCCCATCACGGGCATGAGTAAGGTCGACCGCGACATCGCCGACGCAAAGGCCGTCGCCGAGCGTCTGGGGATCCCCCATCATGTGCTCGACCTGCAGCAGACGTTCGACCGCAACGTTATCGAGCGCTTTGTGAACGCCTACCAGGAGGGACTGACGCCCAACCCGTGCATTATCTGCAACCGCCACATTAAGTTTGGCGCGCTGCTCGATGCGGCGCTGGACATGGGCTGCGACTACATCGCAACGGGACATTACGCCAAAACAAGCCAGGCGGCAGACGGCACCTGGCAGCTACATCGCGGCGAAGATTCCAAAAAGGACCAGAGCTACTTTTTGTATTCGCTTACGCAGGAGCGCCTGGCGCACACGATCTTTCCGCTGGCGGGCCTAGACAAAGAGCGCAACGTGCGCCGCATAGCCGCCGAGCAGGGCTTTACCAACGCCCAGAAGGCCGAAAGCGAGGATATCTGCTTTATTCCAGACGGTGACTACGCGGGCTATATCGAGCGCCGCTGCGGACATGCCGCTGCACCGGGCGACATCGTATGGCGCGACGGCAGCGTGGTCGGGCGCCACAACGGCGCACTGCGCTATACCATCGGCCAGCGCAAGGGTTTGGGCGTAGCGATGGCGCATCCCGTATACGTGACAGGCGTCGACGCCGTCAACAACACCGTGCATCTGGGTGAGGCCGAGGACCTGACCGCCGCGGCGCTCACGGCCGATGAGTGGATCTGGAGCGCGCCGGACGCGCGCATGGAGGCCGAGCTGGATGCCGGCGGCATTCGCGTAGACGCCAAGTACCGCTACCGTCAGAAAGACCAGGCAGCGACCCTTACGCGCGGCGCAGACAGGCAAATGCTGCTAACTTTTAACGAGCCCCAGCGAGCCATCGCCCCCGGCCAAGCCGTCGTAGTCTATCGCGGCGACATCGTCCTGGGCGGCGGTACCGTTACGGCAGCCATCAAATAGCAGCACCTCGCCCCATCCCCTCCATAACTTGCGGTGAAATAGGGACTGTTTAAGCGTTTAAAACCGCCAAACAGTCCCTATTTCACCGCAACTTAGAGAGGACGGCCTCGGTCGGTACTGCCGTATCAGCCGAGGCCGCTGCATCGCTAGCGCTGTACGTAGGCGCGGACGAGCTCGAAGGTGTTGCGCACGCCGTCCATGTGGCTGCGCTCGTAGTTGTGGCTCGCGTACACGCCGGGGCCGATCAGACCATGGCGAATGTCGTAGCCGGCAGAGAGCGTGGCTTCGACGTCCGAACCGTAATGCGGATACACGTCGATAGCGTAATCGAGCTCAAGCTCGCGCGCGATATTGGACAGCGTGGTCACCAGGTCGTAGTTGTACGGACCGCCCGAATCCTTGGCGCAGATCGAAACCATGTGCTCGGTGCAGCCCAGGTCGTCGCCCACGCAGCCCATGTCCACGCTGATCATCTCGCGCGTGTCGGCCGGCACGAAGGCGCCGCCGTGGCCCACCTCCTCGTACACGGTAAAGAGCAGCGAAACCTTACGCGAAAGCGTCACCTCGCCAGCGGCGACGGCACGCGCCAAGCCCAACAAAATGGCGGCCGATAGCTTGTCATCCAGGAAGCGGCTCTTAATGTAGCCGCTCTCCGTCACCGTCGTGCGAGGATCCATAGCGATGATGTCGCCGGTCTGAATACCCAGCTCGAGCACATCGTCCTTGCTGTCGACGTTCTCGTCGAGCAAGATCTCCATGTTCTTCTCGATGGTCTTGACCGGCTCGTCGGCCACGTGCGCCGAAGGCTCGGTGTTAAGAACCACGCCCGTGTAGACATTGCCGTCGCGCGTGTAGACGGTGCAGTTCTCGCCATCGGCCGTAGACCACTGATGCCCACCGAGCGTCGTGGGGCGCAGGCGGCCATTGTCCTTAATGGAACGCACCATGGCGCCTAGGGTATCGACATGGCTCGCCAGTACGAGCGGCTCGCCCTCGCCGCCAAGCTCAACGAGCACGTTACCCTTATTAGAACGCTCAGGCCCAAACCCCATATCGCGCAGGGTCTCCATCAGATAATCAGTCGCCGCACGGGTATAGCCGGTAGGCGAAGCAATAGAAGTCAGCGTCTTAAGCTGTCCTGCGATATAGGAGAGCGTCTCCTCTAGAGAAGCATCAATATTAGAAGTCATATGCATCCTTCCAAGTAAAACTAAGACCGAGTCCCGATTTTAACCGTTCTGCACGTGCAATGCCCCAGGAGCCGAGCCGCCTCCAGACGTCCCCGCACCGGTTTTGTGCACGTGCACGGTTTACAATCTCAATCTTGCATAAATCCTATTGGTATTTGCATAGAAATGAGGCATCTTTTTGCTTCGTCTCAGGGTGCCCCACCTTGGACCGTGCAAAAAACGGAGTATTCAGCACCGTGGGCCCCAACGGCCCCATCACGAACGACAAAACGACGCGGTTACAGCAGTGTTGCAGGTCGTCGCAAAGCAGAAACTCAGTAACAACCCCCTCCACTCATCGATAGTCCGCCCACAATGGCTGTCGATGGGCGCCTGCGGATCACTACCGCCCATTCACAACGTTATGCATTTTTAAGAGCTTGCTGAATACTCCCAAAAATGCACGCTGGGAAGTGCACCACCTATCCGCAGCGGGCAGCATGCCTTGGTTTTGCCCATCTCGGGGCATCGACGAGGCACAGAAAGCCCCGCCGCGCGTAGCGCGGCGGGGCCAGCGGCAAGTCAAAAAGCGACCGCACACCTACAGGCGAAAGAACGCAAAA
>OIDQ01000796.1_pt1 | contig 13286 bp, 10 predicted proteins | sample 1581511 | NCBI WGS metagenome assembly OIDQ01 (sample SAMEA3882526, study PRJEB24775) | human gut metagenome | biome: human-associated habitat; feature: intestine environment; material: feces | place: Netherlands | collected 2009/2010
GCAGGGAGCGTTTGAAGACGCTGTCCCGGTACCCGAACGCGCAGTGTTCTCTGTTCAGGACGAGCGTGTTGAAGGTCTCCGTGCAGAACATCTCGACGCTTCGGATCGCATCCTTGGCCTCGCAGCCGTAAGCCCCGATATTCTGAACCGGAGCGGCCCCGACTTTGCCGGGGATGAGCGAGAGGTTTTCCAATCCCCACAGTTCGTGCTGTACGGCCCATTCGACCAGGTCGTCCCACTCGACGCCCGCGTCGGCTTCGACCGTCACGCAGTCCGGCTGTTCGTCCACGATGCGGATACCCTGTGCCACAGGGGTCAGCAGCGTACCGGGATAGTCTTGCGTGAAGAGGACGTTGTTGCCTCCTCCGAGGACGTACCACGGATCAGGCATTCCTTTCTCGAAGAGTTCCTGCAAATCTTCCGTCCGGTCGAACTCGATGAGGCGTGCCGCCCGCTGCGCCACGTGAAAACTGTTGCGCGGGGCGAGTTCGGGATTGTTAAATTCTCGTATCATATTTGCAAAGTTAGGAATTATTTCGTTAATTTGAATGTTTTCGACAAGCGAGGGCAGAACGACTTCACTCGCTCTGCCGGACGGAGAAAACAGAGAATGCAGTTCGATGTTTCCGATAAGCGAGGCAGGAGAGGACGACTTTTTGCCCGGCGGAGAGAACGGGGCCCGCAGTTCGCCGTTTTCGGTCGAGTGGTGCGGGACGTTGTGTCGGGCAGGGAGAACGACCGTTCGACGGTTTCGATCTATGCGAGTGAGAAGGGAGCTTTTTGTAACAGGCGGGCAGGGCGCCGTGTGCGTGAAGAGAAAAACGGGCGGAGTCGCTGTTTTTTATCGCCCGCTTCGTCGGGCGTCGGTCGATGTGGCGCCGATCTTGCTGAAAGAGAATGAATGTGACTGATAAACGGTTTCCGATATGTTTACGAAAGAGGATTTTGTGCAAATGGAGGAGCACGGCCTGACGCCGGCGGCTCTCGAAACCCAGTTGAAAAATTTTCGGGAAGGTTTTCCCTTTCTTCCCGTGACGCGGGCCGCTTCGTGCGGCGACGGTATTCGGGTGCTGGATGCTGCCGGGATCGAGCAGGCGGCGGCCCGTTACGACCGTGCGAAGGAGTCTTTGCGGGTGGTGAAATTCGTGCCCGCTTCGGGCGCCGCGACCCGTATGTTCAAGGATTTGTTCGAGTTCGTTCGCGAGGGGCGCCGTACGGCTGTGGTCGGGGAGTTGCTGGCCAACCGCCGCCGCTTCGCCTTCTGGCCCGAGCTGCGGACGATCATCGGTGACGATGCCGACGAGCTGCGGACGGTCGAAAATATCGTCGCCGAAGGGCTCCGTTACGGGGAAACCCCGAAGGGACTGGTGTCGTTCCACCGCTATGGGGACGAGGTGCGCAAAGCCGTCGAAGAGCATCTGGTCGAAGGGGCGCAGTACGCCGCCGCCGGGGGCGAGGTGAAGATTCACTTTACCGTCTCGCCCGAGCATCTGACCCGTTTCGAAGCGTTGCTGGCCGAAAAGATACCGGGTTACGAATCCCGTTTCGGGGTCAAGTATCGCATCTCCTTCTCCGTGCAGGACCCTTCGACCGACACGCTGGCCGTGAATCCCGACTGTACGCCTTTCCGACGTGCCGACGGGCGGCTGCTCTTCCGTCCTGCGGGACACGGGGCGCTGATCGGTAACCTCGGAAAGATCGATGCGGACATAGTCTTCGTTAAAAATATCGACAATGTTACTACCGATGCCCGGCGGAGCGATACGGTGCTTTATAAAAAAGCGCTGGCCGGAGTATTGCTCGCATTGCAGGAGCGGATTTTCGAATACCTCATGGCCCTCGAAGTGCCGGGTGCCGAATTGGAGCCTATCGCCGCGTTCATCGAGAATGAACTCTGCGTGAAACTGCCCAAGGACTACGGCACGGCTCTTTTGAGGCAGGTGCTCGACCGCCCGATCCGGGTGTGCGGCATGGTGCGCAACGAAGGCGAGCCGGGCGGCGGCCCCTTCTGGGTGGCTGGGGCCGACGGGCTGGAGACGCTCCAGATCGCCGAATCGAACCAGATCGCTCCCGAAAAGCGGGAGTTGATGCGCTCGGCGACTCATTTCAATCCGGTGGATCTGGTTTGCAGCTTCCGCACCTCGAAAGGCGGTCGTTTCGATCTGCGGGAGTTCGTCGATCCCGCTACGGGTTTTATCTCCCGCAAGTCGGACGGGGGCCGCGAGCTGCTCGCGCAGGAACTGCCCGGTCTTTGGAACGGTGCCATGGCCCGGTGGAATACGGTCTTCGTCGAAGTCCCCATCACGACTTTTTCGCCCGTAAAGGTAGTCACCGATCTGCTGCGTCCCGAACATCAGGGCGATGAATTTTGAATAAGCCATTGCTCCCTTCGGATTTTCATTCGGAGGGAGCTTTTTTCGAGATGAAGACGTTGGTTGTCCCAAACGATTGAAAAAATGCAATCGAAAAATATAAAAAACAAATTGAATAACATTTTCAGTGTTATTTTTCTGCTATTCGGATTAGCGGCTTGCTCAGATGATCGTTACCAAACACAAAATGTAACCCATTTAGTAATCGATTCTTTCGAAGATTTTGCAAAGGACAGCGATACCGTAAGTATTCGGTCCATAACCCTATCCTTGGCCGATAAACGATTTTACGCCGAATTCGAACATTCGGATATCGAGATTAATTACGAAGTAAATGTTCGTAATAATAGTGCGGACACAGTTCGTATCAATCTCCCGGATTCTTCGAATTATGCTACATATCTAAATAATCGTGTCGGGTGGTTGAGTGGATGGAATAAAAATGAGCTTGAAATTCTACCATGTCGATCAAATACTATTTGTATTACCAATATCGGCATGTTTGGTGCGTTATATCGTTGGGAAAAATTATTTCCTCCAAAACACGATTACACTTTTGATATGCTAAAAATCCTTCCCGATGTAAAAGTATATTACAATGGACAGCTTGTATTGCCATCGAAAGAAATAGAAATTTTTACAAGCGACTACAAAGATCCGTGGATATATAAAGTGCTTAAAAAAATATCATGAGAACCATATGCTATTGATTTTTCTAATTAGATAAAAACTAATGTGATTGATCGATTGTTGAAATCGAAACTCAAAGACAATATTTTATGGTTCGATCCGAAAAAAAATGCGCCGAATATGCGTGGGTTAAAATGGATTTTATATATTTGTAGGAACTAATTCGGAGGAGTGTGATTTCGGGAACAGTTCCGATGTTTCCGGTCGGAGTCGGGGAGAGATCGCTTGCGATCGAGTCTCGGATGGAGGTGAGGAAGAGAAAGATTCCGGTGATCCCGGATCGAATGCCTGCGGTCGGATTTGCCGGCGGGGAAAGCGGTGCTGTATGCCGTGCGTTTCGGTCGGCGGGGTCGGTGCGGGGCCGGGCTGCATCCCGGAATCCGTGACGCGAGGTCATGGAGTGACGAATAAGAAATTCAAATATAATAAACATAAATTCTTATGGAAAACAAACTTCAACAGTTAACCCAGAAGCTCTACGACGAGGGACTGGAGAAAGGCCGTGCCGAGGCGGAACGTCTGGTGGCCGAAGCGAAGACCAATGCGGCCAAGATCGTGAAGGAGGCCGAGGCGCAGGCTGCGAAGATCCTCGCCGAAGCCAATACCAAAGCACAGGACGTGGAGAAGAACGCGATGACCGAAATTTCGCTCGCGGGCAAGCAGGCCCTCTCGAAGATCAAAGCCGAGATCAGCTCCATGATTATCGCCAAGAGCACCGCTCCCGCCGTGAAAGCCGCGACGCTCGATCCCGAATTCGTAAAGCAGATGCTGCTTACCGTCGCCAAGAACTGGAGCGGCGCCGATTCGTCGAAGAACCAGTTGAAGGCCCTGCTGCCGGAGGCGGAACAGAAGGCGTTCGAAGCGACGTTCGAAGCCGCTGCGAAGGAGCTGCTGGCCGCAGGCGTCGAGGTGGGTTATTCGAAGGAGGTCAGGACGGGATTCAAGGTGGGTGCCAAAGACGGCGGCTACTACATTTCGTTTTCGGACCAGGATTTCGACGCTCTGTTGAAGGAGTACCTGCGCGACAAGGTCTATAAAATGCTGTATAACGCTTAAGCCGGGCGCCATGTTCGACAAGAATTACTACTGTTTGGTAGCCGGATTGCGGGAGTATTCGCTCGATGCCGATACCAAGGGCTTCAATGCCCGGGCGATCATCGAGGAGATTCTCGAAGGGGTTTCCGCCCGCGATGCACGTTGCGTGCGTCTGCTTTACGGTTACTACGACTGCGAGAACCTGGTTAATTTCCGCAAGGGACGCGCGGCGCACAACCCGCTGGGCAACCTCTCGCGGGAAGAGATCGAGGAGCAGACCAAGAACCCCGACCGGCTTCCGGCGCGTATGGCGACCGTGGTCCGTTCCTATTCGGCCATCGTCGATGAAGATGCCGACAACGAGGACGGGATCGACACCGACCGATCGTTCGAGAACGCTCTTTTCTCGGCCTACTACGACGAGTGCGCCCACTCCAAGAGCCGTTTCCTGCGCCAGTGGGCCGATTTCGACCGCAACCTGCGCAACATCTCTGCCGCCGTCGTAGCCCGCGTTACGGGACGTTCGGCCGAGCAGTCTGTCGTGGGCGGGGATGAAACTTCGCAGCAGCTCAAACGCTCGTCGGCCGCCGATTTCGGCTTGCGGGGCGACGTTCCCTACCTGGAGGCGGTGATCGCCGCCGTGAACGACGAAACCAACCTGGTGGAGAAGGAGCGCAAGATCGACGCGATCCGCTGGAACCAGGCCGAGGAGCTTTCCACTTTCGATTATTTCGACATCAACGCGCTGCTGGCTTACCTGGTGAAGGTGAACATCGTGGCGCGCTGGACCCGTTTGGACGACAAGCAGGGGCGCGAAATGCTGCATCGCCTGATGACCAGTCTGGACGGCAAGGATTTGATCAATAAACAATAAAACAGATAATGAAAACAACAGGACGAGTAAACGGTATCATCTCGAACATCGTGATCGTGAAGGCGGACGGCCCTGTCGGCCAGAACGAAATCTGTCACGTTTACTGCGGGGATACCAAGATGATGGCCGAGGTCATCAAGGTCGTGGGCGACAATGCCTACGTGCAGGTTTTCGACTCGACCCGCGGACTGAAGATCGGCGAAAAGGTCGAATTCGAGGGTCACATGCTGGAAGCGACGCTCGCTCCCGGTCTTCTTTCGCGCAACTACGACGGTCTGCAGAACGACCTGGAGAAGATGGACGGTCTGTTCATCGCGCGCGGTTCGATCACCGACCCTATCGACTTCGAGAAGAAGTGGGAGTTCAAGCCGCTGGCCAAGCCCGGCGACAAGGTTTCGGCCGCGTCGTGGCTGGGGCAGGTCAAGGAGGAGTGGGTCGAGCACAAGATCATGGTACCCTTCACGATGGAGGGAACCTATACGGTCAAGAGCGTCGTGCCCGCCGGAGAGTACAAGGTTACGGACACGATTGCCGTCATCACCGATGCCGACGGCCGGGATCACGATATTACGATGGTGCAGCGGTGGCCTGTGAAGCAGGCCGTGCGCTGTTACCGGGAGAAGCCGCGTCCCTCGCGCGTCATGGAGACGGGCGTGCGGGCCATCGACACTTTCAACCCGCTGGCCGAGGGCGGTACGGGCTTCATCCCCGGACCTTTCGGTGCGGGCAAGACGGTGCTCCAGCATGCGATTTCGAAGCAGGCCGATGCCGACGTAATTATCATCGTGGCCTGCGGCGAGCGTGCCAACGAGGTGGTCGAGATTTTCAAAGAGTTCCCCGAGCTGGTCGATCCCCGCACGGGCCACAAGCTCATGGAACGTACCATCATCATCTGCAATACTTCGAACATGCCCGTCGCGGCGCGTGAGGCGTCCGTTTATACGGGTATGACCATCGGCGAGTACTACCGTTCGATGGGCCTCAAGGTGCTCGTTATGGCCGACTCGACTTCGCGCTGGGCGCAGGCGCTGCGCGAGATGTCCAACCGTCTGGAGGAGCTTCCGGGTCAGGACGCCTTCCCGGTCGATCTTTCGGCGATTATTTCGAACTTCTATGCGCGGGCCGGCCTGGTGAAACTCAACAACGGTAAGACGGGTTCGGTGACCTTCCTGGGTACGGTGTCGCCTGCGGGCGGTAACCTCAAGGAGCCGGTGACCGAATCGACGAAGAAGGCAGCCCGCTGTTTCTACGCCCTTTCGCAGGGCCGCGCCGACTCGAAGCGTTACCCGGCTATCGACCCGCTGGAGTCCTACTCGAAATACCTCGAATATCCCGAAATCGAGGAGTACCTCGACGGCCGTATCGAAAAGGGCTGGGTGGAGAAGGTCTATGCGGGCAAGACGCTCGTGCAGCGCGGCAAGGAGGCCAACGACCAGATCAACATCCTGGGCGACGACGGCGTGCCGGTGGAGTACCACGAACGATTCTGGAAATCGGAGCTGATCGACTTCGTGATCCTGCAGCAGGATGCTTTCGACGAGATCGACGCCAACTGCCCGATCGAACGCCAGAAGATGATGTACGAGATGGTGCTCGACATCTGCGACCGGGAGTTCGCGTTCGCCGGATTCGAGGAGTGCGCTTCGTTCTTCAAGGGCCTGATCAACCTCTTCCGTCAGATGAACTATTCGGAGTGGAAATCGGAGAAATTCGAGGACTACCGCCGTCAGATCGAGAAAACAGTGAGTGAAAAAGAATCCAAATAAGGCGCGGAATGACAACACGAGCATTTCAGAAGATATATACCAAGATTGAAAACATTACCAAGGCGACCGTGACGCTGCGTGCCGAAGGCGTGGGTAATGACGAGCTGGCCACCGTAGGCGGCAAGTTGGCCCAGGTGGTGAAGATTATGGGCGACCAGGTGACTTTGCAGGTTTTCGCGGGCACGGAGGGTATTACCACCGATTCGGAGGTAATTTTCCACGGCGAACCCCCGAAGCTGCGCGTTTCGGACAACCTGGCGGGCCGTTTCTTCAACGCCTACGGCGAACCCATCGAGGGCGGCGAGCAGATCGAGGGCGAAGCCCGCGAAATCGGCGGTCCGACGGTGAATCCGTTCCGCCGCATCCAGCCGTCGGAGCTGATCGCCACGGGTATCGCCGGCATCGACCTCAATAATACGATCGTGACGGGCCAGAAGATTCCCTTCTTCGCCGACCCGGATCAGCCCTATAACGCCGTGATGGCCAATGTGGCCCTGCGTGCCAAGGCCGACAAGATCATCCTGGGCGGCATGGGTCTCTCGAACGACGACTTCCTCTACTTCAAGCAGGTGTTCGAAAACGCCGGTGCGCTCGATCGCATCGTTTCGTTCGTCAATACCACGGAGAATCCCCCGGTGGAGCGTCTGCTCGTGCCGGACATGGCCTTGACCGCCGCCGAATATTTCGCCGTCGATAAGGGTGAAAAGGTGCTGGTGCTGCTGACGGACATGACCCTTTACGCCGATGCGCTGGCCATCGTATCGAACCGTATGGATCAGATTCCTTCGAAGGACTCGATGCCCGGTTCGCTCTACTCCGATCTGGCGAAGATCTATGAGAAGGCCGTGCAGTTGCCCAACGGCGGCTCGATCACCATTATCGCGGTGACGACCCTTTCGGGCGGCGACATCACGCACGCCATCCCCGACAATACGGGTTACATCACCGAGGGTCAGTTGTTCCTGCGCAACGATTCGGACACGGGTAAGGTTATCGTCGATCCGTTCCGTTCGCTGTCGCGTCTGAAACAGTTGGTGATCGGCAAGAAGACCCGCGAGGATCATCCGCAGGTGATGAACGCTGCCGTGCGTCTCTACGCCGATGCGGCCAATGCCAAGACCAAACTGGAGAACGGCTTCGACCTTTCGGACTACGACGAGCGTGCGCTCAAGTTCGCTTACGACTATTCGGAGAAACTGCTGGCGATCGACGTCAATATCGAAATTACGCAGATGCTCGACACGGCGTGGGAGCTCTTCGCCAAATACTTCTCGAAGGAAGAGGTGGCCATCAAGAGCGAACTGGTGGAGAAATACTGGCCTAAAACCGAGTAGAGCAATTCAACTCAAACAGAATGGCTATAAAATTCCAATATAACAAGACCTCGCTGGGCGAACTCGGAAAACAGCTGAAAATGCGGCAGAAGGCGCTCCCTACGATCAAGAGTAAGGAGTCGGCCCTGCGTTCCGAAGTGAAGAAGGCGAAGGACACCGCACAGGATTTCCAGCGGCAGTTGGACGCGCTCACGGCGCAGTACGACTACATGGTTTCCCTGTGGGGTGAGTTCGATGCGGACCTGCTGCGCATCGCCGACGTCGATCTTGCGGAGCAGAAGATCGCGGGCGTGCGTACGCCGGTGTTGCAGGACATCCGTTTCGAGGAGAAGGACTACGACCTCTTCTCGGCTCCCGTGTGGTTCGCCGACGGAGTCGATATTCTCAAGCGCCTCGCGCGTCTGGGTATCGAATTCGAGGTGTTCAACCGCAAGATGGAGTTGCTGGATTTCGCACGCCGCAAGACTACTCAAAAGGTAAACCTCTACGAAAAGGTGCAGATACCCGGGTACGAGGATGCCATACGCAAAATCAAACGCTTCATGGAGGATGAGGAGAACCTCTCCAAGTCGGCCCAGAAGATCGTGAAAACCAAACAACAGCAAGCCGGGGAGGGCGCGATGTTATGATAGCGAGAATGTCGAAATACGACCTGGTACTCTATGCGGGTCAGAGCAGCGACTTCATCGAGAAGCTGCGCGGCCTGGGGCTGGTCGATATTACCACTACGGGGTGGGAGCCTTCGGACGAAGACCGTCAGTTGCTGCTTTCGATCGACAACCATCACAAGGCGGTCGATGCCCTGACGCGGTTTCTCGAAGACGAACGTTTCGTTCGGGACGAGCAGCCCATCGCCGACGGCGGCGAGGCTTTCGATCGCTATACGGCCGCTACGCAGCAGGCAGCGGCGCTCCGTTCGGAGATCGCACGCTTGCAGAAAACCGCCGACGAGCTGCGTCCCTGGGGCGATTTTTCGGTCGATACGCTTCGCAAGTTAGCGGACAGGGGCGTGGTGCTACGCTATTTCTTCACCAGCCGTGCGGCTTACGAGAAGGATATCGAAGCGTGGTCGGAGCGTTATACGATCGCTCTGGTGCACGAGGGTGAAACCTTTGATTACTTCGTGGTCGTGACCCGGCCGGGCGAGGAGGTGGTGCTCGATGCGCAGGAGGTCAAGGCGCCGACGATGGACTGCCGTCAGACCGAAGCGCAGATCGCCGAGGCCCGCAGGAAGCTCGCGGAGCTGGATCGGGAATTTTCCCGTGCGGCTCTTTCGGTGGAGGCGATCCGCCGGCATGGGATCGAGCTCAAGCGGAAGCTGGAAGAGATTCGCGTGAAGAATACTGCGCAGCCTGAAGCCGACGGTACGCTGGTTATTCTGGAGGGATGGGCCGAGGAGACCGATTCCGCGAAGGTGGATGCTCTGCTGGCCGAATACCCCAATCTGATTTTCCTGAAGAGTACGCCGACCCCCGAGGACAATACCCCGGTGAAGCTGCGCAACCGTCCCTTCGCCCATCTGTTCGAGGTGATCGGCGCGATGTATGCGCTGCCTAAATACGGCACGATCGATTTGACACGCTTCTTCGCTCCTTTCTATATGATCTTCTTCGGCTTCTGTATGGCCGAGGGCGGTTATGGACTGGTCATCATGCTGGGCGGTTTGGCCGCAGTGATGCTGGGTCGCAAGAAGGGGAGTTCGGCCATGAAGGAGATCGGTATGCTGACGATGCTGTGCGGATTCTCGGGCATGGTCTTCGGCCTGATGTCGGGCTCGTTCTTCGGATTGCAGCTCTCCGAATGGGAGTGGCTGGGCAGCCTGCGCGATCATCTGTTGACACCGGACATCCTCTTCCCGCTTTCGATCGGACTGGGTGCCGTGCAGGTGCTTTTCGCCATGATGATCAACGCTTATGTCACGGCCAGCAGCTTCGGCCTGCGCTATGCGCTGGGACTGATCGGCTGGATCATCGTGCTGGTCGATAGTGCCGTTGCGTTCCTGCTGCCCGAAAGCGTGGGCTTCACGTTCCATTCGGTCGCTTATCTGGTGATCCTGGGCATCGGCCTGGTGCTGATGTTCTTCTTCAATACGCCGGGCAAGAATATCTTCGTGAACTTCGGACTCGGTATCTGGAATACCTATAATAATGTGTCGGGGCTGGTGGGCGATCTGCTGTCGTACATCCGTCTGTTCGCCATCGGCCTTTCGGGTGGTATTCTGGCGATGGTCTTCAACCAGTTGGCCGTTGGTATGAGTCCCGATATTCCGGTCGTGAAGCAGCTCGTGATGTTGCTGATCCTGCTGCTGGGACACGGCATCAACCTCTTCATGTGCGTTCTCTCGTCGGTGGTGCATCCGCTGCGTCTGACGTTCGTGGAGTTCTACAAGAACGCCGGGTTCGAGGCCGCAACGCGCGTCTTCACCCCGTTGAAAAACGAATAAACTAAATGATAATCAATATTAACAACTAAAACAAAATTCGATTTATGTAACCTATTACGTTGGGCTATCTCGGTATGGCCATCATGTTTACTCTGGCGGCCGTAGGCAGTTGCTATGGTACTACTATCGCGGGCAATGCCGCAGTCGGTGCGATGAAGAAGAACCCGAATGCCTTCGGTAACTACATCATCCTGTCGGGTCTGCCCGCTTCGCAGGGTCTTTACGGCTTTGCCTCGCTCTTCCTTATCATGAATTACCTGACCGATTCGGTTACGATGCTGCAGGCGGCCGCTATCTTCGGTTTGGGTATCTTGGTCGGCCTGGTGAACTTTTTCTCGTCGTATCGTCAGGGCCAGCTTTGCGCCAACGGTATCGCTGCCGTAGGTAACGGTCATGACGTGGGTACCAAAACCCTGATCCTCGCCGCTTTCCCGGAGTTGTACGGTATTTTGACCGTGGCGATCACCTTCCTGGTAACCGGTCTGATGAAGTAATCGAAATCCCGGATTTCGAAAGAACAGGCGGAGCTTCTGCAAGCTCCGCCTGTTTGTGTTTTGTGAGGAAGAGGGTGTGTGTGGAGGGGTTTTGGAGAAGGCATGAGAGGGGACGGTTCGATTCGAGGTGGAGTAAATTGCGGGGTTCGGCAATGTTGCTGTGTCCCGGCAGATCGGACGGTTACGGGGTGGAAACCGCTGGAATTCCGGGGTGTCTTCGGAATCCGGTCATGTCAGTCATAGACGGCTGTTTTGTGTGGTCGGCTTTGTTGGGTATGCTGCTTTATTCTGTTGTTTGGAGCGCTTGTTCGATTTGCTCGATCAGCAGGCGTTGTATTGTTGCGTCGTAGTCGGTTTCGGAGAGCAGGATTTTGCCATTGGGACTGATGATAAAGTTGCGGGGAACGTATCGGGTGGCGTAGAGCGAGTAGATTGACATGTCGGGATCCAGACCTACGGAGAATGCGATTCCCAGCTCGCGGCAGAACTCTTGAACGGTCTGCTGCGTTTCGCCTCGATTGATTGGAAGGAAGCGAAATTTCCGGTCAGCAAAGCGATCGACGATTTGGGTTTGCATCTGCTGCATTTGTTTCCGGCAGGTCGGGCACCACGTGGAGAAGAAGGTAAGCAACACCACGTTGCCTTGCAGGTCGGACAGGGTGATCGCTGTGTCGTCGAGCATTCCGACCGTGAAGTGAGGGGCCTCCTCTCCGACGCGGACGAGCGTGGTTTCCTTTTCCGTCGGGATCTCTTCGGAAAGGCAGCCCGTTAGGGCGAGTACAAGCAGGAACAGCACAATAGTCGGCTGTACGGTCCGGTATAGAAGTCCGAGATGTCGTGTAAGTCCGGATCGAGAGAAGAATCTTGTCTGTCGAAGAGCAGGCCGTAAATATGCCGTCATAGGGAGTTGGTTATAATCGTCGGGTAGAGTTCAAAATTCGTTCCGAATAAAAAAGCCGGAATTTTCCGGCTTTTTTTCGTGCAGGGAAATACCCCTCTTCAGTTGATATGGCTTGCCGCATGGGGATCGTTACCGCATTCGGTAAAGCTGGTCCCGCAGACGAGGCGTGAAGCCCGCCTCGCGGATCGCTTGTTGGATGCCTGCGGCATCGAACTGGTTGTGCGCCCCGGCCGAAGAAACGACGTTCTCCTCGATCATGATCGAACCCATGTCGTTGGCGCCGCTGTGCAGCGCTACCTGAGCGGTGGCCTTGCCGACGGTGAGCCACGAAGCCTGGATGTTGCGGATGTTGTTCAGAACCAGTCGGCTGACGGCGATTATGCGAATGTATTCCAATGGTGAAAAGCGGGTTGCAACTCCCTGCCGCTCCAATTCGGTGCCCGACGAGCGAAAAATCCAAGGGATGAAGGCCAGAAAGCCGTAATGTCCTTCGGGACAGCGGGCCTGCAGGTCGCGGATGCGCAGCAGGTGGTCCACACGCTGACGGGATGTTTCTACATGGCCGTACATCATCGTCGCCGAGGTCGGCAGGTTGAGGCAGTGGGCTTCGTGCATCACCTGGATCCACTCCTCGACCGAAGGTTTGGCGGGCGAGATGGCTTTCCGCACGCCGGGATCGAGGATCTCGGCCCCGGCACCCGGCAGGGAGTCCAATCCGGCGGCGATCAGCCGTTTCAGGGTGTCGAGCGTGGTGAGGCCGCTGATGCGGGCGATGTGCGCCACTTCGGGCGCTCCGAGGGCGTGCAGGCGTACCTGCGGATATGGTTCGCCTGTCCTGTGGTCTGGAAAATGCACAGGATTTGATTGACGATATTGCACAGGCACTCGAAGCTATCAGATAAGCATACGAAAGAAACGGAGATTATAGCAATGCCCATTAAAATACCCAATGAATTACCCGCAGCCAAGGTGCTGACCGATGAAAACATTTTTATCATGACAGAAACGCGTGCGATCACACAGGATATTCGTGCTCTGAAGATCCTGCTGTTAAACCTCATGCCGACAAAAATCGATACCGAAACACAGCTTTCCCGTCTCTTGGGCAATACCGCCCTGCAAATTGAGCTGGAGCTGATTCATACCAGAAGCCACGAATCCAAAAACACACCGGAGGATCATCTGCTTGCCTTCTATAAAACCTTCGACGAGGTAAAGGAGCAAAATTGGGATGGTCTGATTATCACAGGCGCGCCCATCGAACAGATGGAATTTGAAGAGGTGGACTACTGGAATGAACTGACAAAGATCATGGACTGGACAAATACCCATGTCACCTCCACTATTTATCTGTGCTGGGCTGCACAGGCAGGGCTC
>OIDQ01000797.1_pt1 | contig 13278 bp, 9 predicted proteins | sample 1581511 | NCBI WGS metagenome assembly OIDQ01 (sample SAMEA3882526, study PRJEB24775) | human gut metagenome | biome: human-associated habitat; feature: intestine environment; material: feces | place: Netherlands | collected 2009/2010
AAACCAGGTGTCGGGAGTTCGAGCCTCTCTTCCCGTGCTAATACAAAAAGCAATGTTTAAGAATATATATCTATATTGTAAAGATTCTTATGAAGAACTAGCTCATAGAACCACGTGGCCAACACGTAAGGAGCTAACTCATAGTGCGATTGTCGTTTTAATTGCTTCCGTGATAATCGCAATTGTGGTGTTTGCCATGGATAAGGTCTTTGAAACTCTCATGCAACTTATTTACAGCATTAAATTCTAATCTCACAATGGCTGAAGTTGAAATGCAATGGTACGTTTTGCGTGCCGTTAGCGGAAAAGAAGCTAAGGTGAAGGAGTACATTGATGCAGAAATTAATAATGGCCGCCTTGGCGGTCATGTTTCGCAGGTGCTCATTCCAACCGAAAAGGTCGTTCAGATTCGCAACGGTAAGCGCATCGTCAAGGAGCGCAATTATTTGCCAGGCTATGTCTTGGTTGAAGCGCGCTTGGTTGGTGAAATTGCCCATGAACTCCGCAACACCCCGCAGGTGCTCGGTTTCTTAGGCGGTCTTGACCATCCTACGCCTCTTCGCGCCAGTGAGGTGAACAGAATTTTAGGCAAAGTTGATGAAATGGAGGTGGATGCAGTTGATGCAGAAATCCCATTTGTTGAAGGGGAATCTGTCAAGGTTAGCGACGGTCCTTTCAGCGGGTTCACAGGTGTCATCGAAAAGGTTGACGCTGAGAAGAAGAAGGTTACGGTTACGGTCAAAGTGTTTGGCCGCAGCACGGGCTTGGACCTTGGTTTTACGCAGATAGAGAAGGAATAACGGTTGCTGTTACGAACCTCCGTTGACCTTCATACAATTTAAAAATAAAATATTACAATGGCTAAAGAAGTTGCTGGATTAATCAAATTACAGATTAAAGGTGGCGCTGCAAATCCTTCCCCTCCCGTAGGTCCTGCCTTGGGTTCAAAGGGTATCAATATTATGGATTTCTGCAAGCAGTTCAACGCCAGAACTCAGGAGAAGGCTGGTAAGGTATTGCCAGTTGTTATCACTTACTATAATGACAAATCATTCTCATTCGTAGTTAAGACTCCTCCTGTAGCAATTCAATTGCTCGAAGCAGCCAAGAAGAAGAGTGGTTCCGATCAGCCTAATCGTACTAAGATTGCTGAAATCACTTGGGATCAGGTTAAGGCTATCGCCGAAGACAAGATGCCAGACTTGAATTGCTTCACTATTGAATCTGCCATGAAGTTGGTAGCAGGTACTGCCCGCAGTATGGGTATCACAGTTAAGGGAGACTTCCCTGGTTAATAATTAACTTCAATTTTTGAACTGAACATGAGTAAACTGACAAAAAATCAGAAGTCTGTAGCTGGCAAGATTGAAGCAGGGAAAGCTTACACTTTGAAGGAAGCATCTAGCTTGGTTAAGGAAATCACCACGACTAAGTTTGACGCCTCTTTGGATATCGACGTTCGCCTCGGTGTTGACCCTCGTAAGGCCAATCAGATGGTTCGCGGCGTTGTATCTCTGCCAAATGGTACTGGCAAGACAGTTCGTGTGCTTTGCCTCTGTACGCCTGATGCAGAAGCTGCTGCTAAGGAAGCAGGTGCAGATTATGTAGGTCTCGATGAATATATCGAGAAGATCAAGGGTGGTTGGACTGATATTGATGTAATCATCACTATGCCAGCTATCATGGGTAAAATCGGTGCTCTCGGCCGTGTTCTCGGTCCGCGCGGATTGATGCCTAACCCTAAGAGTGGTACTGTTACCATGGATGTTGCCAAGGCAATCCGTGAGGTTAAGCAGGGTAAGATCGATTTCAAGGTTGACAAGACCGGTATCGTTCACACTTCAATTGGTAAGGTTTCTTTCACTCCCGAGCAGATCTTCGGCAATGCAAAGGAATTCATCGCTACCATCAACAAGTTGAAGCCTGCTGCTGCCAAAGGTACATATATCAAGAGCATTTATCTTTCCTCCACTATGAGCAAGGGTATCAAGATAGATCCCAAATCTGTTGACGAAATCTAAAATTTGACGGCAAATCATGAAAAAGGAAGATAAAGGTTTGATCATCGAGCACATCGGTGAAACATTAAAAGAATATGCTCACTTCTACCTGGTTGACGTAACCGGTATGAACGCTGAGGCTACAAGCAATTTGCGCAGAAAGTGCTTTGGCTCAAACATCAAGATGCTTCTCGTGAAGAACAGCTTGTTGCACAAGGCTCTCGAAGCTGCTGAATTTGACTTCTCTCCGCTCTACGGCTGCTTGAAAGGCACGACGGCTGTCCTCTTCTGTGACACTGCCAACGTTCCTGCAAAGTTGATCAAGGAAGAAGGTAAGAGCGGCGTTCCAGCCCTCAAGGCTGCTTACGCTGAGGAAGGTCTCTACGTAGGTGCTGATCAGCTTGATACGCTCTGCGCTATCAAGAGCAAGGCAGAAGTTCTTGCCGAAGTTGTTGCATTGCTGCAATCTCCTGCAAAGAACGTTATCTCTGCACTCCAATCTGCAGGCCAGACTATCCATGGCGTGCTGAAAACTATGGGCGAGCGCCCTGAATAATCGGATATATCCGTACCAATCAAACTGAATAAAAACAATAAAAATACATTACGAAAATGGCAGATATCAAAGCTATTGCTGAAGAATTGGTAAATTTGACAGTGAAAGAAGTAAACGAGTTGGCAACGATCCTGAAGGACGAATATGGTATTGAACCCGCTGCTGCAGCTGTTGCTGTTGCTGCTGGTCCCGCTGCTGGTGGCGCTGCTGCCGCTGAGGAAAAGACTGCTTTCGACGTTGTTTTGAAGAGCGCTGGCTCTGCAAAGCTCCAGGTTGTTAAGGCTGTTAAGGAAGCTTGCGGCCTCGGCTTGAAGGAAGCTAAGGACCTCGTTGACGGTGCTCCTAGCAAGTTGAAGGAAGGCGTTGCTAAGGAAGAAGCTGAAGCATTGAAGAAGGCTCTCGAAGAGGCTGGTGCTGAAGTAGAACTCGCTTAATAAGCTACCTCATATTTATTGGGTTAAGGATCCTCTGATAGAGGGTTCTTAACCTTTTTGTGTCTATAAATTAAGTCAGATTAGAACTTCTTTTTTAGGGATGTTTGGGTATGTCGATGTGGCTGGCGCCTTGCGCTCTTGCTCTGCTTTTCCGCTGGCGTTTCTGCTTCGCATTCCTGTTCGCATTCAGATGTTTTGTTGGATCGGCTGATGCCGGTTCATTGTTCCTCCCCGACACATTTCGCAAACAAATGGTTCGTGGGGGCTTTTGTGCAAAAAAAAATACAGGGCAACGGCTGCTGTTTCGCGAGAAAACAGCCTGCGTCTTTCCATTTACTACAGCTTGCTTGGTCTTGCTTGCTTGGTCTTGTCCGCTTGGCTTGTTCCATTTCGTACGTGGCGAGCGTTTCCAGCACAGCATGCACACATATTTTGTAAGCCTCATTAAAGCATGGTGCCTCTATCATAGTGGAACACCCGCTCTTTTGCACAACGCATTTCCAATCGGTGAGCGCCGCCCGGAATGAAGTTCTCATCCTAAATCATATTTTTCACGAATGTCTTCCAGAGTTATTAACCAACGTGTAAACTTTGCCTCTGTCAAGAATCCGATGCCTTATCCGGATTTCTTGGACGTACAGTTAAAGTCTTTCAAAGACTTCCTCCAGCTTGATACGCCATCGGAGTTGCGTAAGAACGACGGTCTGTACAAAGTTTTTGCCGAGAATTTTCCTATCGCAGACACTCGCAACAACTTTGTGTTAGAGTTCCTCGATTATTATATCGACCCGCCCCGTTACAGCATCGCTGAATGCCTTGAGCGTGGACTTTCTTACAGTGTCCCCTTGAAGGCCAAATTGAAGCTTTACTGTACCGACCCCGACCACGAGGATTTCGACACGGTTGTGCAGGATGTTTTCCTTGGCCCGATTCCTTATATGACCGACAACGGCACTTTCATCATCAACGGTGCCGAGCGTGTTGTCGTGTCTCAGTTGCACCGTTCGCCGGGCGTGTTCTTCGGTTCGAGCGTGCATGCGAATGGTACGCAGCTCTATTCTGCTCGTATCATTCCTTTCAAAGGCTCTTGGATTGAGTTTGCAACGGACATCAACAATGTCATGTATGCTTACATCGACCGTAAGAAGAAGTTGCCTGTGACAACCCTCTTGCGTGCCATCGGCTTTGAAAACGACAAGGACATCCTTCAGATTTTTGACTTGGCTGAAGAGGTCAAGGTCAACAGAACCAACCTCAAGAAACTGGTGGGCCGCAAGCTCGCTGCACGTGTCTTGAAGAGTTGGGTGGAAGACTTTGTTGATGAAGACACGGGTGAAGTTGTTTCAATCGAGCGTAACGAAATCATCCTCGACCGCGAAACCGTGCTCGAAGCTGAACACATCGATGAAATCATCGAAAGCGGTGCGCAGTCAATCTTGGTACACCACGAAGAGGCCAGCTCGTCGGACTATTCTATCATCTTCAACACCCTCCAGAAAGACCCGTCGAACTCCGAGAAGGAAGCTGTGCTTTACATCTATCGCCAGTTGCGTAATGCAGACCCTGCCGATGATGCCAGTGCACGCGAAGTTATCAACAACCTCTTCTTCTCAGAAAAGCGTTACGACTTGGGCGAGGTGGGCCGTTACAGAATCAACAAGAAGCTCGGCTTGACAACCGATATGGATGTTCGCGTATTGACGCGTGAAGACATCATCGAGATTATCAAGTATCTCGTCGAGTTGATCAACTCAAAGGCCACAGTCGATGATATCGACCACTTGAGCAACCGCCGCGTACGTACCGTTGGCGAACAGCTCTCAAATCAGTTTGCCATCGGTCTGGCCCGTATGAGCCGCACCATCCGCGAGCGCATGAATGTCCGTGACAATGAAGTGTTCACCCCGACCGACTTGATCAACGCCAAGACCATTTCCAGCGTTATCAACTCGTTCTTCGGTACGAACGCCCTGTCGCAGTTCATGGACCAGACCAACCCGCTGGCCGAGGTGACGCACAAGCGCCGTCTTTCAGCCTTGGGTCCTGGCGGTTTGTCTCGTGAGCGTGCAGGTTTCGAGGTTCGAGACGTACACTACACCCACTACGGCCGTCTCTGTCCTATCGAGTCGCCTGAAGGTCCGAACATCGGTTTGATTTCTTCTCTTTGCGTTTACGCCAAGATCAATGAACTTGGTTTCATCGAGACACCGTACCGCAAGGTGGAAAATTCTGTTGTTGACTTGGACAACAATGATGTTGTTTATCTCTCGGCAGAAGAAGAAGAGGCCAAGATTATCGGTCAGGGTAATGCACCGTTGAACGACGACGGTACATTCATCCGCGACAAAGTCAAGTGCCGTCAGGACGCCGATTATCCTGTTGTGCCGCCTTCAGAGGTGGAACTCATGGACGTAGCTCCTCAGCAGATTGCCTCTATCGCTGCTTCTTTGATTCCATTCTTGGAACACGACGACGCCCACCGCGCATTGATGGGATCGAACATGATGCGCCAGGCTGTTCCTTTGATTCGTTCCGAGGCTCCTATCGTGGGTACTGGTATCGAAAAGCAGGTTTGTGAAGATTCTCGCACGATGATTACGGCAGAAGGCGAAGGCGTGATTGACTTCGTTGATGCCACCAGCATCGTGATTACATACGACCGTAGCGAGGAAGAAGAGTTTGTCAGCTTCGACTCTGCTACCAAGACTTACAAGATTCCTAAGTTCCGTCGCACCAACCAGAACATGACCATCGACCTTCGTCCGATTTGCGAGAAGGGACAGCGTGTGAAGAAGGGCGACATCCTGACGGAAGGTTACGCCACTGAAAACGGCGAACTCGCCCTGGGCCGCAACTTGCTCGTTGCTTACATGCCTTGGAAGGGTTACAACTATGAGGACGCCATCGTGCTCAACGAACGTATGGTTCGTGAAGACATCCTGACTTCTGTTCACGTTGATGAGTTCTCTCTCGAGGTGCGTGAAACGAAGCGCGGTATGGAAGAACTGACCAACGATATTCCTAACGTCAGCGAAGACGCTACTAAGGATCTTGATGAAAACGGTTTGATCCGTATCGGTGCCCGCGTCACTCCAGGCGACATCATGATTGGTAAGATTACGCCGAAGGGCGAAAGCGACCCGACTCCAGAAGAAAAGCTCCTCCGCGCCATCTTCGGCGACAAGGCCGGCGACGTCAAGGATGCTTCTTTGAAGGCCAATCCTTCGCTCTCAGGTGTCGTTATCAATCGCAAGCTCTACGCCAAGGCTGTCAAGTCGCGTGCCGATAAGGCTGCCGACAAGGTGGTTCTCCAGCGCTACGACGACGAGTTTGCCAAGCAGGCTGAGGAACTCAAGGACACGATGATTGAAAAGTTCTTGAAACTGGCCGGCGACAAGACCGCTTGCAGCGTCAAGGACAACATCGGTTCTGAGGTGATTGCCAAGGGCGCTACTTTCACGCGCAATTTGCTTAAGTCGCTCGATTATACCTCGCTCGACCTGAGTGCTTGGACGGAAGACGAGCACACCAACAAATTGTTGCGTCAGCTCATCATCAACTACTTGAAGAAGTACAACATCATGGATGCCGCTTTGAAGCGCAAGAAGTTTGCCCTCACCATCGGTGACGAACTTCCTTCCGGCATCCTCCAGATGGCCAAGGTTTACATCGCTAAGAAGCGTAAGATTGGTGTCGGTGACAAGATGGCCGGTCGTCATGGTAACAAGGGTATCGTCTCAAAGATCGTGCGTCAGGAAGATATGCCGTTCTTGGCCGACGGTACGCCGGTCGACATCGTGCTCAACCCGCTGGGTGTGCCTTCACGTATGAACTTGGGTCAGATTTTCGAGGCCGTGCTCGGTGCAGCTGGTAAGAAACTCGGCGTGAAGTTCGCTACGCCAATCTTCGATGGTGCGAAACTCGAAGACTTGTGTGAATGGACAGACAAGGCTGGCTTGCCGCGCTACTGCTCTACGCAGCTTTATGATGGCGGAACTGGTGAGGCTTTCGACCAGAAGGCAACGGTTGGTGTGACTTACATGTTGAAACTCGGCCACATGGTTGAAGACAAGATGCACGCACGTTCCATCGGTCCGTACTCGCTCATCACGCAGCAGCCTCTCGGAGGTAAGGCGCAATTTGGTGGACAGCGTTTCGGAGAAATGGAAGTCTGGGCCATCGAGGCCTTCGGTGCATCACATGTGCTTCAGGAAATCCTTACCATCAAGTCGGACGATGTCACTGGCCGTTCAAAGGCTTACGAAGCCATTGTCAAGGGCGACCCGATGCCAACACCGGGCATTCCAGAATCGCTCAACGTATTGCTTCATGAGCTCCGCGGCTTAGGTCTCAACATTACGCTTGAATAACAGATACACATAGTAACTCTTTACATAAGTAGGCGTTTTCCAAACACCTATTTATAGGACAAGTATTGGCATCCCGCCCTCCGTGGCGGGAGCCAATGGCTTCCCAACCAATATTTCATATAAAACATGGCATTTAAAAGAGACAACAAGATAAAGAGTAACTTCACGAAGATTACCATTAGCTTGGCTTCTCCTGAAGAAATTCAGGCCAATTCTTACGGTGAGGTCCTCAAACCTGAGACCATCAACTATCGTACGTACAAGCCAGAGCGTGATGGTCTCTTCTGCGAACGCATTTTCGGTCCGACGAAGGATTACGAATGCCACTGCGGAAAATATAAGCGCATCCGTTATAAAGGCATTGTCTGCGACCGTTGCGGTGTGGAGGTCACTGAAAAGAAAGTGCGTCGTGAGCGTGCCGGACACATCCAGCTGGTTGTGCCTGTGGCCCACATCTGGTACTTCCGTTCTTTGCCAAACAAGATTGGTTATCTGCTCGGCATCCCGACCAAGAAACTCGATACCATCATCTATTACGAGCGCTATGTCGTTATCCAGCCAGGTGTCTTGAGCGACGACGTGGCTCCCAACGATTTGCTGACGGAGGACGAATACCTCGACTTGCTCAAGAAGTTGCCAAACGACAACCAGTATCTTGAGGATTCCGATCCAAATAAATTCATCGCCAAGATGGGTGCCGAGGCCGTTTACGACCTCCTGACCCGCATCAATCTCGATGAACTCTCGTATGAATTGCGCGACAGAGCCAACTCCGACTCTTCCGTTCAGCGCAAGAACGAGGCTTTGAAGCGTCTGCAGGTGGTTGAGTCTTTCCGCGCAAGCAAAGACAAGAACCGTCCTGAATGGATGATCATGAAGATCATTCCTGTCACGCCTCCAGATTTACGTCCGCTCGTTGCCCTCGATGGTGGCCGTTTTGCCACTTCCGACTTGAACGACCTCTATCGTCGTGTGCTCATCCGCAACAATCGTCTGAAGCGTTTGCTCGAGATCAAGGCACCAGATGTCATTCTGCGTAACGAAAAGCGTATGCTTCAGGAAGCTGTTGACAGCCTCTTCGACAACTCTCGCAAGAGCAGCGCCGTGAAGAGCGACAGCAACCGTCCTTTGAAATCACTCTCCGATTATCTGAAGGGTAAGCAGGGACGTTTCCGTCAGAACCTCCTCGGTAAGCGTGTTGACTATTCAGCACGTTCCGTAATCGTCGTTGGTCCTGAATTGCGTATGGGCGAGTGCGGTCTGCCTAAACTCATGGCCGCAGAGCTCTATAAGCCGTTCATCATCCGCAAGCTCATTGAGCGCGGCATCGTGAAGACGGTGAAGAGCGCCAAGAAGATTGTCGACCGTCGCGAGCCTGTCATCTGGGACATCCTCGAACACGTCATGAAGGGCCATCCTGTGCTCCTCAACCGTGCACCGACACTTCACCGTCTCGGTATCCAGGCCTTCCAACCTAAAATGATTGAAGGCAAGGCCATCCAGCTCCACCCGTTGGCATGTACGGCATTCAACGCCGACTTCGACGGTGACCAGATGGCAGTTCACCTCCCTCTGAGCAACGAAGCAATCTTGGAAGCTCAGATGTTGATGCTCCAGAGCCACAACATTTTGAACCCCGCCAACGGTGCTCCTATCACTGTGCCTTCACAGGACATGGTGCTCGGTCTGTATTATATCACCAAGCTCCGTCCGGGCGCAAAGGGCTCAGGCCTGATTTTCTACGGTCCAGAAGAAGCCCTCATCGCCTTCAACGAAAAGCGTGTTGACGTACATGCCCCAGTGAAGGTCATGGTTGACGATGTAGACGAAAACGGCTTGGGTGTCCGCCATTTGGTTGAGACCTCTGTCGGCCGTGTGATTGTCAACGAAATCATCCCTGTTGAGTGTGGCTTCATCAACACCGTCATCTCAAAGAAATCTCTGCGCGACATCATCGCCAAGGTTATCAAGACCGTTGGTATGGCCCGTGCCTGCGATTTCTTGGATGGTATCAAGAACCTCGGTTACCGCAAGGCATACGAGGGCGGTCTGTCCTTCAACCTCGACGATATCATCATCCCGCAGGAGAAGGTAGACATCGTTAAGCGTGGTAACGAAGACATCGAGCAGATCACTGCTAACTATAATATGGGTTTCATCACCGACAACGAGCGTTACAACCAGGTAATTGATACTTGGACGCACGTCAACACCGACCTGAAGAAGACCCTCATGAAGCAGATGACTGAAGCCGACCAAGGTTTCAACGCTGTGTTCATGATGCTTGACTCCGGAGCCCGTGGTTCTGCCGACCAGATTGCACAGTTGGCAGGTATGCGTGGTTTGATGGCCAAGCCTCAGAAAGCCGGTGCAGAAGGTGCTCAGATTATTGAAAACCCAATCCTTTCTAACTTTAAGGAAGGTATGAGCGTGTTGGAGTACTTTATCTCTACCCACGGTGCCCGTAAGGGTTTGGCCGACACCGCCTTGAAGACGGCCGACGCCGGATACCTCACCCGTCGTCTTGTCGACGTATCCCACGACGTGATTATCACGGAAGAGGATTGCGGAACGCTTCGCGGTCTCGTCTGCACAGCGCTCAAGGATGGTGACGAAATCATTTCGTCTCTTGGCGAACGTATCCTCGGCCGTGTGTCAGTACACGACATCGTTCACCCGACAACCGGTAAGGTCATCGTTGCCGCTGGTGAAGAAATCACCGAACCGATTGTTGCCGAAATCGAAGCCTCTCCGATTGAGAGCGTCGAAATCCGCTCAGTTCTCACCTGCGAAAGCAAGCATGGTGTCTGCATGAAGTGCTACGGCCGCAACCTTTCAACAAGCCGCATGGTGCAGAAGGGCGAAGCTGTCGGCGTCATCGCTGCCCAGTCAATCGGTGAGCCTGGTACTCAGTTGACACTCCGTACCTTCCACGCCGGTGGTATCGCTTCGAATGCTGCAGCCAACGCCACCATCGTGGCCAAGAGCGACTGCCGCCTTGAATTTGAAGAACTCCGTACGGTTGACATGACCGCCGAAGACGGCACAGCCTGCAAGATCGTTGTTGGTCGTCTGGCCGAAGTCCGCTTCATCGATGAGAACACAGGTATCGTTCTTTCTTCACAGAACGTGCCTTACGGTTCACAGCTCTTCGTCAACGATGGCGACAAAGTTGAAAAGGGCACCGTCATTGCCAAGTGGGACCCATTCAACGCCGTCATCGTAACAGAAAGTGCTGGTCGCATCCAGTTTGAAGACGTAACGGAAGGTGTCACCTATCGTGTTGAAGAAGACGAAGCAACCGGTCTCCGTGAAAGAATCGTCGTTGAATCCAAGGAGCGTGGCCGTGTTCCATCGTGCCATATCATGGATGAAAACGGTGAGTTGATTCGCACCTACAACTTCCCAATCAATGGTCACATCGTTGTTGAAGACGGTCAGCAGCTCAAGGCTGGTGACATCCTCGTCAAGATTCCTCGTGCCGTTGGTAAGGCTGGTGACATCACCGGTGGTTTGCCTCGTGTGACCGAACTCTTCGAAGCCCGCAACCCGAGCAACCCCGCTGTCGTTTCAGAAATCGACGGTGAAATCACGATGGGCAACATCAAGCGTGGCCACCGCGAAATCGTCGTTACTTCTAAGCTGGGCGAGGTCAAGAAATACCTCGTGCCTCTGTCAAAGCAGATTCTTGTTCAGGAAAATGACTACGTACGTGCCGGAACGCCGCTCTCCGACGGTTCAATCACGCCGAGCGACATCCTCGCCATCAAGGGTCCTACCGCTGTCCAGGAATACATCGTCAACGAAATTCAGGACGTTTACCGTTTGCAGGGTGTAAAGATCAACGACAAGCACTTCGAGGTTATTGTACGCCAGATGATGCGCAAAGTTCAGATCGACCAGCCGGGCGATACGCGCTTCTTGGAACAGCAGATTGTCGACAAGCTCGACTTCGCTGAAGAGAACGACCGCATCTGGGGCAAGAAAGTTGTTGTTGATGCCGGTGACAGTGAGGTAATGAAGAAGGGTATGATTGTGACGGCCCGCAAGCTGCGCGATGAAAACTCTCAGCTCAAGCGCCGCGACCTTAAGCTCGTTCAGGTTCGTGATGCCAAGGCTGCCACTTCAACCCAGATTCTCCAGGGTATCACGCGTGCTTCTCTCCAGACGAAGAGCTTCATGTCTGCCGCATCCTTCCAGGAAACAACGAAGGTGCTCAACGAAGCAGCCATCAGCGGAAAGACCGACTACCTCGAGGGTATGAAGGAAAACGTTATCTGCGGTCACCTCATTCCTGCCGGTACCGGTTTGCGTGAGTTCAACAAAATCATCGTTGGTGATGCCGACGAGATGGAGAAGAACAAAATCCCTACAACGATTTGATAATTCGCTCAGACAATAGTGGCCTCCGTGCCGCGGTCTGTGATACATAAACCATAAGATCCCCGCCATGCAATATCTGATAGGTATTGCGTTGGCGGGGATTTTTGTGTTATTGCGTTGGCGGTCATTTTGCCCCTCTGACCTCTTCGATTTCCCTTAGCAGGTCGTTGAGGCGCTTTTGCGATTTCATGAAATGGAAGAAGTCGAGGATGCAGCCGATAACCAGTCCGGCGAGACAGCCACAGAACAGCGTTTGAGAAAAGGCGCTGTCGAGGTCGCGGCAATATTTATATAAGTAGGAGTCTATTTTTTCTGTAAGTGTATCGCAGCGTATGAAGATACGGATATCCATAAACGCATGCAACCATCTTAGTCGTGTTAGACTAAGATGGTTGCATACGTTTAAGTGACGGCCCCCGATTGTCCGAAGGCGAGATAATTGGGCAAGAGGTTTTCAAAAAGCCCTGTGCGGATTTCTTGGTTCGGGAGGTCGAGCGTGTAGACCCCGACTTCTTCGTCGAAAGCCTTGATGGTCAGATAGCCGCTTTGGTAGAGCAGTGGGGTGAGCGACTGCATGTTTTCCGTTGGTGCGTCAAATTCATATCGCTTGGCTGTCATGCTTCCAATTTGGCTTGGCAGCACATCAAATTTTTGCATCATGTTCAACAGGTAGGTCGGTGTTCCTGTTGAAAACCAATAAGCGTCCAAGTCACCATTGGTCAGTGCGCTCAGCAGGCTGAACGGATTGAAAACATCAGGCGAAGGCCAAGAGAAGTGGTAGCCATCGTAGTTGTTTGCGAGCGCTTCCATCGTTTCTTCCCAATTCTTTCCGATGCGTTTGCCGAGCATTTCCACGTCCGTTCGCATCTGCGTTTCAATTTCCTCCTTTGTGATGCCGCAAATGCCAGCATATTCCGGCAGCATGCTGAGATTGTTGATGTTGTTTAATTCGCTGAAGATGCTGACCTGAGAGAATTTTGTGATACCCGTCAAAAAGACAAAGCGCAGGTAGGGGTCGGCATCTTTTAGCGGACTGTAGAAGTTACGCATTACGTGGCGCAGTTCGTTCAGGTGTTCATCTTCGTGAACAACATCAAGCAAGGGAGCATCGTATTCGTCAATCAGAACGACAGCCTTTTGTCCCGTTTGCCGATATGCCATCTCAATCAGATGGGCCAGACGCATATTGGGGCTTCCTTTCCCGTTCTCAATTCCCAGAGTCCTTTCTTGTTGAGAAAGGATGAAGTCAAGATAGGCTGTCAGTTCTTCTTTGTTCTTGTGTTTGCCTCCAGCCAGACTAAAATGAATCACAGGATGTTTTCCCCAATCCTTTTCAAGGCGTTCAATCGCCAGCCCTTCAAACAGCTCCTTCTTTCCTTCGAAATAGCTTTTCAAGGTCGACACCAACAGCGATTTGCCGAAGCGGCGCGGACGGCTGAGAAATACGTATCTGCCGCTGACATGCGTCATGCGGTAGATGTATTCCGTCTTGTCGATATACAGCATATCGTTTTCCCGTATTTCTTCAAATGTCT
>OIDQ01000808.1_pt1 | contig 13153 bp, 15 predicted proteins | sample 1581511 | NCBI WGS metagenome assembly OIDQ01 (sample SAMEA3882526, study PRJEB24775) | human gut metagenome | biome: human-associated habitat; feature: intestine environment; material: feces | place: Netherlands | collected 2009/2010
TCTGATCACCCGCCCTGCCATACGCGGTGCCACGCTCCGAGATGCTTGCCTGTGCGAGCCTGCCACCGCCCAGATACACGGCCACGTGATGCACATCATTAAGCAGGATGTCACCAGTCTGCGGATTGCCGTTCGCGGGCAGACGAGTCCAGCCGCGCTTGGTCAGATTGTCGCTCAGATTGCCGGTGTAGGTGGCGTCTCCGGTGTCGAATCCAGCCTCCTTGAGAGAGTGGATGACCAGGCTGGAGCAGTCGCAGTTGCCCGCCGAGGGGTTGAAGTTCCAGCGGTCCGCCTGCGAATAGCCCATATTTGCAGTCGCGCACCAGTAGCGCATGCGATTGATCAAAACGCTGACGCTTGCCATGCTGCTAGTCCTCCAATCCTTCCACGGCCTTGGCCGCATCCTCCTCGGACACGACCTGAATGTTCTCGGGCGGCAGACTGTCGCCCTGCGGTGTCATTTCCGGCGTCATGGTCACTTCGTCCATGACGGCCTCCTTCCCGCCCCCAACGGGGCATTGAAAAAGGCCACCTCTGAAGAGATGGCCTTGTTTTTGGAAAAATCGATGTCAGCGCCTGTGCGCCGAATTGTTGAAGATCAGGACGAGCGCGAGCAGCAGCAGGTATATGCCGCCAGCGGTCAATGCCGGTCCTCCTGTATGTGCGCGTCGAGGATGTCGTTGCGCATTTCCGTGCCGACGCCATTGCCTCCCAGACCGCTGTAGGCGCGATAAATGCGTTCGGCGGTCCGTTTCGTCTCGACGGTGCATACGCCGCCGTTGTCCACCATTTGTTGGTGCAGCAGTTCGAGCTTGCAGAACAGCAGCTCCTTAACGCCCTCGTGCAGCGGGTCGCGCCTGTTGTCGATTCTGTTGAGCACCCATGGGACGAGCGCTCCGAAACCACCGGAACCGATGATGGCGACGATGATGGTGATTGCTTCCTGATTCACCTATGCCTTCTTACTTAGAACCACGGGTCGAGGAGGTTCTGCTGCACCTCCGCGCGGTATTCCTCCGGTACTTCGTCCAACGTCTTGCGTCCGGCCTTGACCAGACGGGTGTACATGCGGACCGCTGCGGCATGATTGAATCTAACCATTGTTCTCACTCCTTGTCCTTGTTGTCGGCGGAATCGTCGGCGATGTTCTTGCCGCCGTCGTTGGCATCGCCGCCATCGGTCTTGCCGGTGTCGGAATCGGTGGAATCCGTCGTATCGCCGTCCTCGCCCGCCATCAGGTCGGCCAGCAGTTGCGCGTTGTCCAGGCTTGCCTGTTCCAGTGCGCTCACCCTGTCGAGCACCGGCTTGGAACTGGTCGTGTCGCCTTCGAACAGGGCATCCGCCTGTTCGATGGCCTCCTGTTCAAGCAGCGGGAGCACCTGATATGATTCGACCGCTGTGTACTCCACGTATTCCGGCTGATTTTCGGTCGCGTCATGGGTGACCGTCCTGATGCTGCGGCGGATGCGGATATCGGCCAGTCCGTCATCGCGGAGATGGTAGTCCACCTTTTCCAACGGGGTTGCGGAAGAGACGTTCTGAATCATCTGTTATCCTTTCTTTCGGCTTGCCGCGACGGTGTTTCTGGCGCGGCGGACGATTTGATCGACGTTGTTTCGACGCCGGTATTGGATGGAATCGCTGTTTTTGAGCCAGCCGTAGTAGCTGGCGCAACGGTATGCGAGCCGAAGACTCGTAGGGTTCCGCGCGTATCGGCGGAATGAGCGGCGTGCGCGCAGGAAGATGCCCGCCCTGACGCCGGTATGGTCCGGGTAGAAGGTGAAGCCCACCATGTCGATAGGCTCCACGCCGACGTGCTTGATGTTCCATGTCGGATGGATTTCGAGTCGGAGCGTGTCATGCAGGTAGGCGCGTATGCGTTTGACGACGATGGTCAGGTCACGCTTCGACCTGCCGACCAGGAGAATGTCGTCCATGTAGAACAGCAGGTGCGTGACGAGCCGTCTGGTGGCGGTTTCGCCTGTCCTGCGGTTCACGCGCTCCTTGCTTAGATGCCGTTCGCAGAAATGGTAGGCGTATGAGAGGTAATAGTTTGCGAGCCACTGGCTCAGATAGGAGCCGATGTTCAATCCGTCATCGCCCGCGTATTGGTCGATGAGATGGAACGTCAAATCCAGTAGCCGCCTGTCGCCCACGTCACGCAAGAGCAGGCGTTTCAACACTTCACGGCTGATGCTTGGATAGCATTTGCGCACGTCCAGTTTCACGAACGCTTTGCTGGATGGTTCGCGCACCCATCGTTTGATCGCGCGTCGTGCGTCGGCTATGCCCCTGCCGGGAACGCTCGCCGTCTGCCATCTGCCGACCTTCGCGCGGAACAATGGCATCAACGCGGTTCCGCAGACGTAATCGTAGATCTGATGGCGGATGCTTTCGCGTCCGATGATGCGTATCTTTCCTGAAATCGGTTCCACACGGCGGAAGTAGCGGATGGGCGCGAACCTGTATTCGCCGCGTCCTATCTCGTCGGCTATCTGCCGTGAAAGCGAATCCAAGTCGGGATGGCGGCTGAGGAAGTCGTTCACGTCCCTGCGGGAGCGTTTGCCGTTGAGGAACCGTTCGATGCAGTCGCGCACGAACGCGGGTTCGGTGATGCGACTGTGTTTGCAATATGTTTTCATGAAAGCTATAGGGGGAATGTTGGCGGCTTTCGGCCATGTGGCCTACCGGTCGCGTGCTTGATTTGATTTTCGGCATGGCCGAGGCTTGCCCTCTCGCGTGTCCCCGAAAGCGGAGGGTAGTCGTGACGGAAAATTGAGAATCAACCCTATGTGCGACCGCCGTAGTTCCACCAAGCGTTCGAGAGGTCGTTCCTGCCGTTCGCGTTGAACAACCCGCAGTGCGAGCCGTCCCTGAGATTGCCGCCGCGCTGCAAGGGCAGGAGGAACCCGGCGAAGCCGTCACGAATCCCTGGAATATTATCAAGAGTCATACGAGGGTAATGAGGGGGCTTTCGCCCCCTCGCTGGCGCTCACCCCCAACCGCCCGCACTAGGCGTGCGTGCGGCCAAGAACGGATAGGCGACCGCCGCAGTACCACCAAGCGCCCGAGAGGTCGTCCCGGCCGTCCGCGGAGAACAACCCGCAGCGCGAGCCGTCCCAGAGACCGCCGCCGCGCCGCAATTCGTGCAGTCCCGGAGCGCTGATCGGGTTGATGATCAGAGCGTCGGTCAGGCCGCTGGTGCTTGTCGCACCCACGCCGGTGGGCAGCAGGAATCCGTGCTTTTCGGTGAAGTCGGTCTGCCACTGCCACTGGTTGTCGGTCTTGTCGTTGACGGCTGGATAGTCGCCCACATGCACGTAGTCGGCGGTGATGGCGGTGCCGCTCGCCTTGGTGGTGTCGAACACCTTCCACACTTCGGTATGGCCGGAAGTGTCCGACTCCTTCACGTTCTTCAGAATGATGTCGCCCTCAGTCTCGTAGAGTCCGGCGAACAGTTCGATGCCCTGGAGCCTGATCGGCTGATGGGTCTTGGACACATCCTCGCGGGGGATGCCGTCGTTGCCGAGCACGCCATCCGTCGAACCGGTCAGGTACGGCATCTGGGTGACATGCATCGCGGTCGTGGTGGTGAAGGCCGCGCCCGTCACGTTGATCGCGGTGGCCGAGTCCACGACGGTCTTGGAAATGACCTTGCGGTAGGCTGCGGCCTCGCCGGTCTTCGCGTCGCCACGGTCGGCGCCGGTGCCCACGGACACGTAGGAGCCGAGGTCGATGTTCGCGGCGTCCGTGGCCTTGACCAGCACGCGGGTCACGTTCGTTTCGGCCTTCGACACGTTGATCTGGCCTTGACCGTTGAAGTCGCCGCCGAGGTATCGTTCGATGTCCTTGGTGGCGTACTTGAGCATGTACATCAACTGGGTGTAGAAGGTGTCGGCGCTGGTCTTGCCGCTGTATCCCTTGCCCTTGCTGCCTGGCACCCCCACGCTGCCCTGCTCGCTCATGGAGATCGGACGCTGGCCGGACACGGATGCGACCTTGCCGCCGTAGGAGGATACGGGGTATTTCGCGTAGGCCATGCACGGACGGAGGGAGCCGTCCGGCAGCAAAGCGCTCGGCATGGGCGAATAGCCGTCGTACTGGGTGTCCGAATACCAGACGGTGCAATGGTTCGTGTCGAACTCGAACCGGTAGAAGCCGGGAGTGGTGATGACGAACACGTCGCCATTCGACCCGTCCTTCGCGTAATTGCCAGCCAAGCCCTTGATGGCCTTCACGATCGGCGTGCCATCATCGGACACGGCCACGTTAGCGTCGAACACGCGGAACGCGCTCAATCCTGCGTAATCGTCACGTCCGGCACGATAATTCGAGCTTGGCACGACGGTCAGACCGGCATTGTCGCCGACCTTCACGCCGTCCGGCGAATTGGAAAACGAGTAGAGCGGGAAACGCACGCCATACGTGCGCCCGTCGCGATGCGCGTCGAAATACTCGCGGACGTTCGACACAACGTGTTTCGCACTGTCGTAGGCGAACTTGGTGCCGTCCACAGCACCATTCTTCTGCGCACGCTCCAAACGGGCGTAGTCACGCAGGCGCAAAAACTTATCAGGATTCAAAACAAACCTCCTCTAAAAACTCAGGCATTGATCGCGGACACAGCCCAATCCACATCGGACTGATCGATGTCGGCCAACGGATTGCCGGTCTGGCTGGGGATCAACGTGTCAGAATCCACTTCGACCAAATCAGCGAAGTCCAACACGTTGGCCGAATCAGGCACCTGCACGACGCGAATGAACCGCCAGGAATCGGCGCTGTCGCCGACGGTTACCTCATAGGCGAACGTGTTATCGGTCGGCGGCACCGTAACGGTCGCTGTGCCATGCTCGTCCAGTCTCACCTCGAACGAGTCGCGCACTACGATGCGCTTGCCGCTGTTGAAACGGCTCGTCGGAACGACATGAACCGTCTCACCCGCCAAGTCAGCGATACCATCCGCACTCGGATGGCCGAAATCAAACTTGATCTGAGTCAAAACAACCTCCTAAAACAGAGATACAAAAACAATGAGAAAACCCACACACGCCACCAACCAACGACAACACGCCAACGTGTGGGATTAAATCAGGAAAACAGGAAGGAACCAATGCTGTTCGACACGTTCGCAGACACCGTTTGGAGACCATCATGCGTAAAACTCCGCGAATGCACCAAGGTCGGTTACGAAAGCGCCCTCGCATGTCACATACTCCCGCGATGGAGAGGAAAGGACATCGACTCAATCACGGTGGCGGACATCGAATCATGGTTGGACTCCTTCGCTAAGGCTGGTGCGGCACGTAAGGCGTGGGCGGTGTTCCGTTCGATATTGAGACTCGCGTTCAAACGCGGCATGACGGACAATGACGTGACCAGACGTGAAATCAGACTCCCCCACCTGCGCCATTACGAGCCGCAAGTGTTATCGGCGCCGGAAGTACGCAGACTGTTGAAAGGCTTCTACGGTCACGCGTTGGAAGCCTGGTTATTGGTGTCCGTATGCGCTGGATTGCGCCGCTGCGAGTCGGTCGGCCTGGAATGGGCCGACTTGGATTTACGTCGCGGCACCGTCACCGTGAAAAGGTCGGTACAGTGGGTGGCGGGCCATGAGACCGTCACCGAACCGAAGACCGATCTGAGCCGACGAACCGTCGCATTGCCACGGTTCGCGGTCAAACGCTTGGCGGAACTACGCCACGGCACGAAGACCGGCCGACTGGTCGGCAGTCTGAACGCGAACCAAGTGGCAAACCACTACCGCAGTTGGTGCAGGCGCATGAAACTCCCCTGCGTGCCGCCACGCAACCTGCGTCACACGTTCGGCACGTTGGCGATCAAGGCCGGAACCGACATCAGCGTGGTCGCGCGACAGCTCAGACACTCCGACATCCAAACCACCGCACGGTATTACCTCAAGCCTGACCTGAGCGTCCTCAAGGACATGCAGAAAGCATGGCAGAAACTCATATTGACCTGCTGATAGCATTCCGTAACCCTGTACAACGCGAAGGGCTTCACGGTCATCCGCACCGGCATGATGATGCTCGTCAGATATTCCGGCAATATCGGTAATGGCAGTTGGGATTCACTGCAATGCGAATACGTGCTGCCCACCGAACTACGGCCGCCTATTGAGGTCAATGGAATGGTGTGCGTGTCGAACGGGCAGACGGCGAGAATGCTCATCGTCAAGCCGGACGGAACCATCCGATGCTCGAACATGGGAGCCGCTGGCAGCAATCAGGGTTGCGTCGGCTCGCTCTGTTATCCGCTCCCATGAGAATAGTTTTCCGTAACCCTCATCAAGGCGAACGACAATTGGGCAGTGGATTACCGCACCGCGTTGGTCGGCGGCATCCTGTTCATTTCCTTCCAGGCAAAACGCATCGCCAAGAATTGGACGGCCGACGCCGCTTGGCTGACCTCACCGCTGTTCACGTTGCCGGACGGATACCAGTGCGCTTTTGAATGCCAGACGCCTTGCGTTTCCAACAGTTCCATCGGCGTCCATGGCATCTTCGTCTCGGCGGTGCGCAAGGACATCGCCCTGCGTGCCGCCGACAAGATGACACTGTATGCCGACTCAGGCTGGATCGAGGGCTGCATCACAGTGCCGCTCGCCTAGGCGAATGTCACGCCATCTGGCACGGGGATAATCTTCGAGAAGCATTGGACGACATCGTTTGAACCGACGCCGCCGATGAGGGCCGCCGACCCGTCCGTGTTCCAGGTCGCCTGTTTTCCGTACGCGATGCCGGCCACATTCGCGACGCATCCAAGACTGACCGCTTTGGAGGGTTTCACGCCCGATTTGAACATCCAGACAGTGAAGTTGCCGACGTTCACGGTGCTTCGGAACGATGACAGGTCAACGAAAATCAAACCATCCCTGACCTTGATGGTGTTCGAAGCGCCGTAAGTCACCGGAACGAACGAGCCGGTGGACTGCCATTGCAGTTGGCATAGCTGGGTTACGGAAAACTATTTCGCCATCCAACAGCCGTGCGCCGTGGAGTAGGCGGATTTCGGGTCGCCAAGCATCTGCACCTTCCCGTCACGCTCGACAAGCAAGCTGAAACCGCAGGACGGAAACGCGATGATGCTCATGTCGGCAAGCGGACGGAACGCTTCTGGGATGGTCTCATTCGCCGTCGAGTAGTTCTGCTGTCCACTGCCGGTGAACTTGACGTTGCCGTTGATCGTGACGATGTGACCGACGCGACACAGAGTGAGTCTGTCGTTCGTATACGGCGGCTTCCATAGCTGGGTTACGGAATCCCACAAAGTCCCCCTCGGCGTGAACAGGCGCACCGGCGTGCCGACCGTGATGCCGTCGAGCGGGATACGCCACAACGGCATGTACGCGTCAACCGCGCCGGACAATATCTTCCCGGACGGAATGGTCGGGTCGGCGGCAGCAGTCGCATTCGGCGAACCCTTCAACACGACCAACTCCACCAGCTCATTACCGGTCTTGGAATCTCGATGGTAGTGCGCGCAAATGATGTCATTGCGTTTCATGCCCTGCGACCCGTTGGAAATCGTCACCGATTCCGCCGACGTGATATGCCAGTCCAAACCCTGGATCGACGCGCAGCCGGTGCCGACCGTCGCCCTGTTGGACGAACTCATCGAGCATCTGAACGCGTCGCCCCAGTCGAACACCACGTCAGACTTCGAGAACTTGGCCTGATGGATAATCGCCTTGTCCTCACTTGAGATGTGTGCAACTCCGGCCTTGCCGTCAACCAGTTCGATGGTCACTGTCCAACCTCCTTCAACCATGCTTCAAACGATTCATCATTCTCCTGCATGAACGTCATGAAAGACGCATTGCATTGGGAACACAATTCGTAGATGTCGGGCGCCACATCATCCGCGATGCGGGTCGCCTTGCCAGCCGAATAGCGGCGCACAGTGAACCATTCACGCGCCTCAGTATCGCCAGCGGCGACATAGGCGGTCTTGCCGCACTTGTCGCACACATACTTCGAGTACCCATCAGACTTCACTATCCAATCCTTTCAAACGTGAAACAACCAAGCGAAGGCAACTGCCTCCACGTGCCGCCGAAATCAACGGAAGGGTCGATGCCAGTCGTGTTCTGGACCACATAGCCGATTGGGAACACGACCCTCCCGGAAGCGCCGTCGCCGACATGCGCGCTGATCACACCGTCAACGGAGACTATCGTGCTGCCGTCCACCCTTACGCCACCAAGCACATCCGTGGACGCCTCCGGCAGCGTGTAGGCGTTCGCGCCACGTTCGACCGAAGCGAGCTTCGACCGCTCGCCATCGGTCATCATGCCCGACTTGGCACTATCGACCACGGTCTTGGCCGCATCGGCGACGTTCCTCGCATCCTCGGCGGTCTGATTCGCCTTGCCGATCTGCGCCGCGAAACCGGAAGCCGTCCTGTTCGCCGACTCGGCGACCTGCCTGACGGAATCCAAATCCTCGGAAGCGACCTCCGCGTTGATCGTGCCGCCTGAAATCGACAGGCCACGGCCAGCCGTCAAAGACACGCCACCACCGGTCGAACCACCGGAAGACGAAGAGGAAGAACCGGAATAGTTCGCATTCGCCGACTGCACCGGCAGTCCGACCTCGAAAGTCGAAGTCAAAATCCCGGAATCGATTTTCACGATCCGCTTCGTCACCACGGCGGTGACGTTGACGCCGGAAGCCTGATCCGTCGCGACGATCTTGTCATCCACGCGCAGACCGTCTCCGACCTCATCGGACAACGTCACCTCGACCGATCCTCCGGTCTGCAATTCCTGCAGATGCTTCTTCGTCTCGGATTGCAGCGTGCCCAAATCCGCGTTGGAATAGTCGTATGTGGCGCATACTTCATCGGCTCCAACGAGCGTCTGCGTCTGACTCACCACGCCGGTCGCGTCGGCGAAATAATTGATCACCAGACGGTTCTTGAGTTCCTGCGAGCCAAGGCCGATGAGATGATTCACCGCGCGACGGTTGGTCTCGGCCTTGAAATCCACCAAGTCGGAATCGACCGTATTGGTGATGATGCCGACCGGCGTGATGCCAAGCAGGATGTGATTATCCTTGGCTTGGAAGTCGAGGCGTCTGCCGCAGGATGCGAGCAGATTGCGGAAGCCTGTGTAGGCGTCCACGTAGCGTGGATTCTGGAACATCCAATTCGACAAAGTGGAGGCATCGGAGGAATCGACGGTGAACACCGAATCCAAGCCGATGCGCTTCAAGAGGCTTTTGAGGATGTCAGGCAGCTTGCCGGAGACGGTCAGGTAATCTTGATTCACGTCCGGCTGCAATATCTTCGCCGCCAACATGCCAGTCCACGATTGACCTATCCAGGTTGTCGTAGACGTTCCTCCGACGACGGACACGCGACGATCGACTATTCGGCCTCCAACATCACTTCCGTCAATCCAGAAATACCAGCCACGTTCGATTCCCGGCGCATCCGGATCGTCGACGGTCAGCTCGAAATCGTTTTCGTCCGTGCCGCAAGCCCAATCCAACGTCACCCGCGATACGCTCGCATGTGGCGTCAGCTTGCCATCGGCGAGGATAACGTCAGCCATGGCACACCTCCAGAAACGTCATACAGGGTCAAATCGATGCCATAATTGCCGGAAACCGTCAACAGCGAATCTCCTGCCGGTATCGGCTCGAAAACATATGAGCCGCTTCCACTGCCGTTGCCGCGAACGCCCTTGTCGAAAACATCCGAAACGTCGCCGTTTTCGGCTGTCAGCGTTATCGTCTTCCGTAATCCGGTGGCCGACAGTGATATATGACCGCCTTCCGGCACTGCCGCATCAACCGCGTAAGTGTTGCCGCCAATCTGGAAAGACGGGTTGACGCAAGGACCGAAAATGACCGCAGCGAACTCAGCGGCCTTGCCGGTCGGATTATGCACCGGCAAGGCGATTTTCGACAGAGCCAAATCGGTCGGCAAGTCCAGTGGAAGGTCAATCTGCGAACCGGTGCCTGCCGTCATCGGAAAGAAATGCTGCACCGGCAGCGCGCGACGCCAGACGCCATCGCAAAGGACAATCGTGTAATCGACTTGCGCGTATTCCGGCCATGGCACGAGACCGAGCGAAGAACCGACGACATAAGCTTGTTGCGTCCATTCGCCATCGACCGTCAACGTGCCAGGCCGGACTGCCTGCACGTCAGCATCGAAGGCTGTCTGAGCGGCATCCAATATGGCTGGCGTTTTGGTGCGGACGGTCATTTTCGCCGTCGAAGCGTTTCTGCTCACCGATTTGATGCCGCGGGTGGCCAGCGTGTACGTCCATGCGTATCCGCGCATTTCCTGCAGGTCAGCCACCCACAGATCATCGGCGTTGAGGTCGATGACCGTGCCGTCACGCGACGTGTATTCAAGCTCGCGCATATTTGCGGATCAACCTCCCCAAGTCACGGTCGCTGACCGTCGAATCATCGGACGCGGCGCTGATGATCGCGCCAAGATCGTTGTGCAGGCTGGTTATCGCCGCCACTACAGAAGCGGTATCAACCTGTATGCTGACCTGATTGCCTGTCATCTGATTGGCCGTGGCAAACACTTCGCGTGGAATCTTCCGCTCGTTCAGCAAGCGCATGTTATCGACGCCGTAATAAGCCGTGGCCGCGGCATTGTGCGTGTACTCGCCCGCTGCGAGACGCGCGTTGAGCAGGTACACGCTGTCGCTCAAACCATTGCCAGGCGCCCATGCCGGATCCACGTAGCCGGAGAACATGCCACCTCCGGCGAACTGCTGGAAGGTGCCGTCGGTGAACATTCCACCGGTATAGCCACCCTCCTTCTTCGTTTTCTCCACGACGGTGAAGCTCTTGTCCGCGATCTTGAAGTTGTTGATGGAGCGGAGCACCGGAGTCGCCTGGTCGTTGACCGAGGCGGTGCTCTTCTTGTCGTTCAGCTTCTTGCGGTTGACGGCGTCTACCTTCGGTCCGGCCTTGTCGGTCGAATTGAGGGTGTTCTTCTTGTTGTTGAGCCTCTTCGCGTTCGCGGCGTTCGCCTTCGGCGTTGCCCTGTCGGTGGAGTCCAAGGTGCTGCGCTTGTTTGACAGTTTCTTCGCGTTGGCCTTGTCTACCTTCGGCGAGGCGTTGTCCTTCGCGTCGAGTCTGGCTGTAGACTTCTTGCCGTTGAACTTGTTGACGTTCGCGGAGGCGGTCTTGGCTTTCTTGGACGCCTTGTCGGTCGCATCCAGTGTGGCCTTGACGTGGGTCTTGTTGAAGGCCTGCATCATCTTCTGCGCCTTCTTGGCGCTGGCCGTGGCCTTCTTGGGGTCTGCGTCCAGCGTGGCCTTCGCGTCGATCTCGTGGAACTTGCCGAGGCTCGTCTTGGCGTCCTTGGTCTTCTTCTTGGCCTTGGAGTCGTCCACGTCGAGCTTCGCCTTGTTGTTGTCGGCGGTCTTCTTGATGTTGTCGATGGACGCCTTGATGCTGTCGGAACTCAGTCCCCAGCGGTCCGCCAAGGCGTTGGCGGCCTGTCCGCTCATGCCCGAAGCTTCTGCCTGCCGGATGATCGCGTCACGCGCATCCTGCAGCACGCCGTTCGCACGTTCGATCTCACCGCTACTGAAACCGGTGCTCTCGCCCTGCTTGAGAATCTTCTCCGCAGCGTTCTGAGCGCTGCTGGCAATGTCCTCCAAAGCCTGCCTGGTCTTGGTGCCCTTCTCGGAAAAACGGTCGAGCAGATTCCCGCTCTGGTCGAACACCACGCCGTTGTCCTTGCAGGTGTCTGACAGTTCGCCGATCTTCTGGTTCAGCTGGTCGACAGCCTCGTCTGCGGTCAGATTACCTGACTCCAAACCAAACAGAGACTTCACGAGGTCGTCGATTTCCTCGGACGCGTCCGAAGCGGAAGAGCCAAGCTCCTTGTTCGCATTGGCGGCATCCTTTGCAGCCGAAGCGGACTTGCCATCCGCATCCACGGCGTTCTTGGTTGCGGCGGTCTTCTGCTTGGTCTGCTCCTTGGCTTCCTGATATGCCTTGGCCTCGTCCTTGATGCTGTCGCGCATCTTCTGGGCCACGGCCATCTGCGAATGGCCCTGTTTGCCGTATTCCTTCAGCGCGGCGTTGACCTTATCGGTCGCGGCCTTGTTGCCCATGGCGGCGCTGGTCATGTCGGTCAGGCTGATTTTCGCCTCGCCCATCCAGTGCGTCATGTCCGCGCCGGCGAAATTCATCTTCTGATAGGCGGAGGCTATTGTTTCGCTGATGCTGCTGCCGGATTCCAGAGCCGACTGCAATTGCTCCGTGGCTTCCTTGGCCTTCTGCTGGCGGCTAATGAAGGCGCTCAGTGCGGCCCCGGCCACGGTCAGGGCGATGCCCCACGGGCCGCCAAGCAGGCTCATGACACTGCTGCCAACCGTCTTGAAACCAGCCGTCTTCAACTGCGCTTTGGAAGCGGACGTGCCGAACGCCTCCATCTGCTCGGAAGCGCTCATGGACGATGCGCGGAACATCTGGAATGCGGTCTGCGCGGATGCGAGCGCCGTCTTGACGCGTTGAACCGGGTCGATGGCCAGGCCGATGTTGTTAGCCATGGTGCTGGTGCTGCCGTTGAGATTGCCGGCGGCCTTGTGCACGGCTCCGAACACGCCGGCCAATGATGCCATGACCACGATGGTCTGCTGCGCTCCGGACGGCAATCCCGCGAACGCGTCAACCAGCGTATCCAAGCCCTGCACCATCTTGCGCAAAGGCCCCTGAGCGCCCTCGCCAACGGAAATCATCAGGGACTCCATCGAACCGCCAAGATTCTCCAGATCGCCCTTGAGATTATTGTTCTTCGCGGCGGCCTGCTCGGCGGCGTAGCCGCTTTCGGACACGGCCTTAGTCCACTTGTTGACACCGGATTCGCCGGCCTCGTAAAGATAGTTCGCGGCCTTGATGGCATAGCTGCCGAAGATGGTCGCGTTCGCCTGGTTGCGCTGCTCGTCGGTCAGGTTCTTCTCAGCCTTCTGCAATTGCCCGGCGAACTTCGCCATGCCGACGAAATGGCCTTGAGCGTCGTAGGCGCTGATGCCGAGTTCCTTCATCGTATTGGCGGCTTCGGTGGACGGCGCGGCCAGCTTCATCAGCATGCTGTTCAACTGGGTGCCGGCCTCGGCGCCGATGGTGCCGTTCTGCGCGAACAGGGC
>OIDQ01000815.1_pt1 | contig 13060 bp, 9 predicted proteins | sample 1581511 | NCBI WGS metagenome assembly OIDQ01 (sample SAMEA3882526, study PRJEB24775) | human gut metagenome | biome: human-associated habitat; feature: intestine environment; material: feces | place: Netherlands | collected 2009/2010
AGGCGATGATAAAGCTGGTGAAGCGTTACAAGGTACTCGCGGACGGCTATGCCTGGAACCTCGCGATGGACGAGTGCAACAAGACGATGGTTTTCTCGCACGGCGACCTGCTGTTCGTATTCAACTGGCACCCCACGGCCTCGATCCCCGACTACGAACTGCCCGTGCAGGCGCCGGGCAAGTATGTGCCCGTGCTCTCGACCGACGAGCGGCGTTTCGGAGGGCAGCAGCGGCAGGCGATGGACGCCGAGCATTTCTCGTTCCCGGCACGCGACGGCGACAACACCGAACGACCCCATATCCGCATCTACAACACCTCGCGCACGGCGACGGTCTTCCTTCGCGAAGAGTGATCCGGACACACTCCCTGCGCCGTGCACGGGGCCAAAAATACCGGATAATGCCCGGAAAACAGAAAAAATCGCAAAAAGACAGACAATACACCGCTGCCGAGCGGGATTTCGGACAACAAATTCAATACAATGACGAAAAAATACAGACATCTCCTGTTCGACCTCGATGGCACGCTCACAGACCCGATGGAGGGCATCACCCGTTCGGTGCAACACGCCCTGCGGCATTTCGGTATCGAAGTGAGCGACCTGCGCGAGCTCTGCCCCTTCATCGGACCGCCGTTCGCGGAGTCCTTCCGGACATTTTACGGCTTCGACGACCGCCAGACCAGCGAAGCCGTAGCCGTATCACGGGAGTATTTCACCGAAAAAGGCATCTTCGAAAACCGGCTCTACGACGGGATGGACGAGCTGCTCGACACGCTCACAAGCAGCGGATATACGCTCTGCGTCGCCACGTCGAAGCCCCGGGTATTCGCCGAGCGGATCCTCGACCACTTCGGCATCGCCCCCTATTTCTCCTTCGTCGGCGGCACAGGACTGGACGGCTCGCTGCCGACGAAGGCCGATGTGATCGCTCACGTGCTGGCCGGGAGCAACATCACCGATCGCGGAACCGCCTTAATGATCGGCGACCGCAAATACGACATTCTCGGTGCAAAAACCGTCGGCATCGACTCCGCCGGAGTTCTCTACGGCTACGGCGACCGGGCGGAACTGGAAGCGGCCGGAGCCGATTACATCCTCCCCGCAATTCCCGACCTGGAAGAGCTGCTGCTCGAATAAACGGACGAAATACCGGGAAACAGAGGGATTGTCTGACAAGTCCTATTTTAACGTTTTCACCCCCGTCGGAATAAACTCCGGCAGGGGTGATTTTCAATTTCGGGAAGTTATCGAACAGCCCTTTCATTCAGTTGCGGGCAACCTTGAAAGCCTACTTTTTCGCTGCGGCCGTACGGCGGGCAATGTCCTCGGCCGTATGCTGCACCTGGAAGCAAAGGTTCGACAGATCGACGCCCTCGATCCGGCGGCCCTCGACGACGATCTCGCCGTTCACCACGACGGTATCCACGTCGGCAGCCTTGCCGCAGTAGATCAGGTTCGCCACCATATTATATACCGGCATAAGGTGCGGCTTCACCGCATCGATCAGAATGAAATCCGCCAGCGCACCCTCCTTAATAACGCCCAACTCGCCGGCATGACCGATCGCACGGGCCGCATTGACGGTCGCCATTTTCAGAATTTCATAGGCAGGCAGCACGCAGGGATCCATCGTCGCTACTTTCTGCAAGAACGATGCGGTACGCATCTCGTCCCACATATCCAGGTCGTTGTTCGAACAGGTACCGTCCGTGCCAATCGTGCAAAGCACCCCTTCGCTATGCATCCGGGCGATCGGGGCGATACCGCTCGAAATTTTCATGTTGCTCTGGGGGTTGTGCGACACGGCCACTCCGCGCTCCCGCAGGATGCGGATATCCCCGTCATCGACGTGAACGCAATGCGCACCGATCGTCCGGTCGTCGAGAATACCGAGGGTATCGAGATGCCGGACAGAAGTAGTACCGTAACGCTCCCGCACGATACGCACCTCGTCTTCGGTTTCGGAAATATGGGTCATGAACCAGAGTCCGTGGCGGCGTGCCAGCTCCTTGCCCCGCTGCAACGACTCCGGCGAACAGGTATAGGGCGAATGGGGCGCCACGGCCAACCGGATGCGGTCGCAGTCGCCCGTGGTGGCGATCATCCGCTCCACATCGTCGGCAAAAGCCTCCCAACTCGTATCCAAGTAGCTCGCTCCGAGCATGGCCCGGATGCCGAGCCGCCGCACGGCCTCGGCGATACGGTTTTCGTGCCAGTACATATCGACGAACGTCGTGACGCCGCCCAGCAACATTTCGACAATACCCATTTCGGCTCCCAGTACGATTTCGTCCGGGGTTTGCTGTGCCTCGAAAGGCCAGATATATTCGTGCAGCCACTTCATCAGGGCGATGTCGTCGGCATAGCCCCGCTGGAGGGTCATCGCCACGTGGCAGTGGGTATTGATCAGTCCCGGCATGAGCACCTTGCCCGTGCCGTCGATCTCCCGCACCCCGGGATGCTCCCGCCGGAACGCTTCGATCCGCCGGGGATCGTCGCTGACCAGCGCCAGACGGCGATCCGCCACGCCGACCGCCCCCGTGAAAGTCCGGGGCTCCTTCTCTGCCGTCATGGGCAGAATCGTACAGTTCGTAAATAACAGTTCCATAAGCAATACAGGTTCGACGCAATCGGAATTACAAACCGGGCGGTTATCGTCAAAACGGCATACGTCGAACTATTTTACGGTGTTCACGCGAACATCCGATCCCATTTTGACATCTTCTCGAAACCGCCCCTATCAAAGCGCCCCTTCTATCGATCGCTTCCGGGACGTACCCCTTTCCGGCACCGGATCATTCGGTATCCAGAGAGTTCCCGCAAACGGTAATCAGCTCCCGCCCCGAAACCGAATTGGAATAGATCTGGATCACCTTGCTGAAAGTGCCCGGTTCGTTCTTATGCGGTTCATAGACCACACGGATCACAGCAGTTTCGCCCGGTGCGAGAGGGCGCTTGGAGTGGCTCACCTTCAGGCACGAGCAGGTAGTCTGCGCCCTTACTATTACTAACGGAGCAGAGCCGTCGTTCGTATATTCGAACTCCCAAACCAGATCGCCGCCCCAACGGGGTACGCTCCCGAAATTATGGAACGAACTCTCGAATTTCAGGTGCGCTCCCTCGTATTGCTGGGCGCCGGCCCCGAGCCATGCAAGGCACGAAGCCGCAATCAATAATATCGTACGTATCATTCGTGTCGTTTTCGCAGCCATCGTCCGCTGCTGTTATCGCGCCTTCAGTCGATGCGGTGCAACGTCGCACGGCAAACCGGATTGGCAGCGCATTCCAATCTATTCCAACGTAAAGACATAGGTAATCGTTCCGGTCTGCATCAAACTCTCGCTGGATGAAAACCGAGCTTTGCGGGCCGCTTCGACCGCCGCATCGACCAGCCGCTTGCTGTTGGTCGTCGATCCCTGCGCCCGATAGGAGGCGTATGTCACCCGACCGGAAGCATCGACAGTCACATCGACGACGACCTTGCCGGACTCATTGCCCGGATAGGAAGGCTTGGGCAGCTTTCCCACCACCGAGCGCCCCGAAAGGTCGTAGGCAATGCCCGAATCGCTCTGGCCCGTGCCGTCGTGACTGCCTTCCGGCGCCCCCGAAAGGTCCCCGGCGTTACCCTCGCCCGCAGCAGGCCCCTCCGACGTGGAAGTGCTCCCCGCCGTGCGGCCCGGGAAGAGCGCCCGACGGTTTACCGTGCGGGGTTGTTCGGCAGGCTGCTGCGCGTCGCTGCGCTGCGGAGTTTGTCCCGGAGTCTCCCGCTCGCGGGGTTTCTTCTCCGGCTGCGGTGTCTGCACGGCGATCTCCTCCCGCTCGCTGGTCACGTACTCGACCTGCTGCCGCGACGCTTCGGCCGCCGCCTGCTGCGGCGGTGCCTGCACATCGGTAGCCGACAGGTCCCGGTCGCCCAGACCGGTTTCGGTCGTCCCGAAATCGATCAGCAACCCTTCGCCGGGAAGCAGCTCGTCCCGCCCCATATCGAACGACACGAACAGGAAAGCCGCCGCGATCGACAGCGCATAAAGCAAAGCTGCGAGGCTCGCCCAACGACGGTCAATTCTCACAAGGAAAACACCGCAGGGCGGCATTCCCCGGGTTTCACTCTATTCGGGCGAGGTAGCCGCGATGAGCGTAAAATTGTTGGCCTTGGCCATGCGCATCATGGCCACCACTTCGTCGAAAGCCACCGACTTGTCGCAATGCAGCGAAACGGTAGGGTTCTCCTGTCCCGCCAGCCGGGACTTGAGGGCTTTCTCCACGCCCTCGCGCGAGCCGACGTTTTCCGTCTCGACATAATACCTGTATCCATGTCCCGTATCCTGGATCGAAATCGTCGTCATCGCCTTGTCCTTCAACTGATTCGAACTTTTCGGCAGAATCAGCTTGATGGCATTGGGGTTGATGAGCGTCGTAGCGATCAGCATGAACAGCAGCAACAGGAAGATCAGATCGGTCATCGAAGCCGACGAAAACGACTTATCGACCTTGGATCCGCGTTTGATTGCCATAACAGATTACTTTTGAACGGGTTGATTCAGAATATCCATAAAGGCGATCGAGTTGGCCTCCATCCGGAAAACGAGCTTCTCGATGCGGGCCACCAGGTAGTTATAACCGAAGTAGGCCGGAATACCGACCAGCAGACCGCCGACCGTCGTGATCATCGCCACGTACATACCGCTCGAAAGGAGCGACATATCGACCGTACCGCCCGCAGCGGCCATATCCATAAAAGTCTGCACCATGCCGACCACCGTACCGAGAAAACCGATCATCGGGGCGCCGCCGGCGATGGTCGCCAGGATCGGCAGGTTGGTTTCGAGCTTCGACACTTCGAGGTTCGCCACGTTCTCGATGGCCGACTGCACGTCACTCATCGGACGACCGATCCGGCCGATACCCTTTTCGATCATACGGGCGATCGGCGTATTGGTCTTGCGGCAAAGATCGACCGCAGCAGCGACCTTGCCGTCCAAAATATAATCTCGGATGCGGTTCATGAAATTCATATCGAACTCCGACGCCTTACGGATCGCCATGAAGCGCTCCACGAAGATAAAGATCGTGAGTCCTCCCAGAATCAACAAAACCCACATCAGCCATCCGCCGCTCATAAACAACTGCCAAAGTCCCATGCGGGTCTGCTCCGCGACAACGACCGCATCTGCGGTCTGCAACAAACTAATCATAATCTTTTTGAGTGAATTAAATTTATTTTATTCGAGTTTTACTTTTTCCGTATCAATCCCGCTCCAAGTCGTATTCAGGCTCCGGCGGATCTTCCGGCAGAAGCAATTCCTGCCGTTGGGCCTCTTCCGCCGCACGCCGGGCCTGCTCCTCGCGGCGGGCCTGACGCTTTTTCTGACGTTTCTTGTTGGTGAAGCGGTCCCGAATACGCTGTTTCAGATCCTTGAAATTATTGAAATCCTCCTTATAGGAGATCCCGATACCGGTTTCCTGCAGGCCCTGGTTCTCGTCGAAACGATCGATGGTCTGCGTGAACGCCTTCAGACGCAGGTTGCCCGACTTGTCGATCAGCCACGTCACATGCGCTTCGCCCATGAAGTTGGAAACATTGTTGCTTACGGCCTGTTTGTTGTCGATGATGTAGTTGCCTTCGACCTCGACCAGCAGACGGTTGTTGATCAAATTGGTGGAGAAGCCGAAATCCACCTCGTCACCGGTCATTTCGGAGCCTGCCCGGTAGTTCAGGATGATCCGGTAATCATCTGTCGAAAACCAGTTGGTAAGCTGGTTGGTAAGCATCTCCAGACCCGTTGCCACACCGGAAGAAGCACCGATATTGGCACTGCCGGAATTGCTGAAAGTACCCAGTGCGACCAGCGAAATGAACTGCTGCGCCTGGGCTTCCTGCGTATTGAGCACGCTGGCCACCGCAGCCTGCGTTTCTATATCTGTAACGGGCACGACCACGCTGAAATCCAACTGCGGGTTGCTCAAACGACCGCCGATATGGATCTTACAATCAACCGGCACCGAACGGTCCGAAATCCGGGAACCGCTCTGGTCGTCGTCCGAAGAGGCGGTTACAGTGTTCAACAGAGGCTGCAACGACGTTTTGAGCTTATAAACGGCATTGATGTCGAGCCGCGCATCGACAGGTTCGCCGGTCCACTGGATCATCGAACCGCTCTCAATGATGAACTTCTTGTTGATGATATTCTGCAAGGTAAAGAGGTAACTGCCTTCGGTGAGCGTGTAGTCGCCGTACATCTCGAAAACACCGTTACCGGGATTGATATGCAGGTTGAGCATACCGTTGCCGCGACCTTTCAGGGCATTGCCGACAGTCGGGTCGATCACCAGTTGGAAAGCCGTGTTATCCTGCACATTGAGGGCCATCGTAATATCCATCGTACTGCCTGTGGACTCCTTTTTACGCCCCTGCTGCTGGAAAAGCAGCTTCTTGCGCACCAGATAGTCGGTCGTATCGACCTGTTCGGGAGTAACGAACGTAACGAAATCGGCCGTCTTCACATTCGACTGTCCCGAAAGAGGCATATAAAATTCGGAATCGCCCTCGGTAGTAGCCACGATGTCCATCTTCACACCGCCCTTGCTGCCTGCGATCGTCGCCGAACCCGAAGCGAAAATCCGGCCGTAGAACAGGTCGTTATCCTTCGAAGTGGTATTGAGCACCATCAACTCTTTCGGCAATACTTTCACCGAATAGGAGATATTGGACAAATGTTCCAGATTGAGGTCGATCGAGAAAAGGCCCTCGTTCTTCTCCGGATCGTACAGCGGCACGCCTTCGGCGGTCAAATGGTTGTTCCTAACTTCGATCACGGCCCGGGGCATCGTATAAGTCACCTGCGTGAAGTCCACCGTCGTGGTGAAATCACGCACGGCGATCTGTCCGGAAAGAGTCGCCTCCTTGCCGCTGCCGCGCAGGGCGATATCGACGTCGGCATTGCCGCCCGTCTTCTCGATCACCCCCTTCAGCAAAGGATCGAGCGCCGAGAGTTCTACCGAATCGAGGGTAGCCCGGGCATAATAACGCTTTTGCGAAGGGGCGTAAAAGCCCCGGACGAGGGTATCGAGATTTTCCCGCTGCTGCACCAGAATACCCGCACGGTTTTGTACGAAATCCCACCGGGAGCGCAGCCAGATCGCCGGAACGGCGAGATCGTTGATCGAAATACTGTCCACGACGATATCGGCCTGCACCTCACCCGCCCCGAGTACCGCTTTCATCGTCGCAGAGCCATTGGTACGACCGTCCACACGGTAGCCCATCGAGGAGGTGAATTGCGAGAAAGGCGCCAGCTCGAAATTATGCAGCGTTAATTGCACCGAATCCTGCAAACGGCGCGACGCGACGCCGTCGAGCAGCAGTTGCTGTCCGGCATTGACCATTCGGAAACGATCGATGCGTATCCGCGACGTATCCGCCGTGATACCGTCCGTATAGATATTCCACGTCTTTTCTCCCCGGCTGATGTACGAAGGAGTCAACCGGAGATCGATTCCCTTACCTGCCGGCCCGCGCCCGTGAGCGAATTCCGAACGGAATCCGATCCGACCGGAAACATCGTCGAGGGTATCCGCGAAATCGGTGATTAGTTCCAGCTTGTTATCCTTGGCACCGCCGCTCATTCCGACACGGCTCATATGGAAGCCATTCAGATAAAGATCCTCGGTCGAAGCCGCGAAAACGAGCGAGTCGCCCCGGTTATGAGCATCCAGATTCAGACGCGTCACCAACATTCGGCCCCGCTCGATATAATCCGAAGCCGCTTCGAACGAAAGTTTGTCGTTCGCCGGATTGATTCGCAGCTGCAACCGCGACCCATCCGCGATCTGCAGCCCGGAAGAGACGGCATTGACCAGCGGATTGATCTTCCGGACATTGACCGTAAGTTGGGAATATCCGTCGGCCAACTCTACCGTATCGGGATGCTGCGCCTGCCAGCCGGGACCGCCGTCGAGCATCGGAACGTAATCGCGGAAACGCTGTTGCAGATAGGTGAATACTTCTTTATAGGAGGTCTTCCCCTCGTAGTCGGCATCGACAAAATCGGAACGCAGACGAATAAACTTGTCCGACAAGCTGTTCCGCCCCACGATCACAACGCTGTCGGCCGCGAGTTCGCGGTCGTTATAACGATAGGATACATCACGGACGAAGATTATTCCGTTCAGGTCGTCGAGCGTACGGCCGACGGCACGCGCAGCGATCCGGGCGGCAAGCACCGACACCGAATCGCGGCGATTGATCCCCAAAGCCGCCAGATTCGCCTCCTCAAGGTCCAGCGCGAAATCATAGCGAGGCATCCGCTCGTCGTTCAGGTCTAGCAGGCCTCTGAAATCGAACCGCAGGTTCCTGTCCCGGGCTTCGATCAGTCCGTTGAACTCCCGGTTCACCAGGTGCCCCTTCATACGGAGCGAATCGTAATCGTATCCGTTGATCCCCAGTCGCAGGATCTCGCCCGACACTTCGGCGTCGGAGTGTTCCGAGCTGAGTTCGCCGTTTACATGCACATTCAGAGAGAGGGGACCGAGCAGATCGTTTTCCAGCAACTCGCCCAGTTGCAGACTGGACGTTTTCACGTCGCCCAGCACACCGCGACAGCCGTCGCGCAGCGAGCTCACCTGCAACCGGCAGGTCGCACCGCCGATCTCGGTCGCCAGCGCAGCATCCGCAGCAAAGGCCGTGAGCGTTCCGTCGAATTTGCCGGTAAGACCGATTTTGCCCGCATTTTTTGCAATACGCAGCACCTCGTCGGGCAAATTCTTGCCTGTGAGGGCAGCCGCCAGCCGATCGACATCCGCCGCCGAAGTCGTCAGCTCGGAAATGTCGGCCTTAAAATGCCCCTTTCCGACATCGGGCAGTCCCTGCGCCGCGAAATCGACCGACAGCTTCGTGTCGGCTCCCGTGCGGACCGAGCGCAGCGATCCCGACATATCGGCCACAGGACCGCTCACATCAGCATTCACGTCGGTCAGCGTCAGGTGCCAATCCTTCATTTTGGGCGAGAAATAGGCGATGTCGTCGGACGACAGCGTCGTATTGACGACCTGCGCCGTAACGTCCACCTCCTCGACGAAATTCTTGTAAAGAGCCCAATCCAATCCGATCAACGAAAGCGAAGGCAACTCGATATTCGACTTCGCCGTCCGGATGTGTCCCTCCCGGATATCGATACAGCCGTTGGCGATACAAAGACAGCCCGCCAGGTCTTCGACTACAAATCCGCTGCGCTCGCGCATCGCCAAACGCCCGATGTCGGTATGGATCACCGGACCGTCAATGGTGAAATTCTTCAGTTCGGCCCGAATGTCGATCAGGTGCATATCGGCGAAATCCACTCCGTACGACGGATTGCGGTGCTCCAGCCGTTCCATGCAGAAATCCAGCCCCTCCGTTTCCAGGCGCTCGATCTCCAGCCTGAATTTTCCCTCCGCCCGGGCCTTGTCCTTTTTGGAGAGTTTATCGACCACCTGCTTGATGTTCATCTCCCCGTCGGGAGTTTCGCGCAGGCAAAAACGGGCGTCCGACAATTCGGCCCGGCTGAAAACGAGCCCTCCCCCGAACAGGCCGAGGCTCTTGATCCGGGCATCCAGACGGCCGGCATAAAGCAACGTATCCCGTTGGAAATCCTCGACATAGAATCCGTCGAGCGAAACGCGGTAAAACAAGCCGATATCCACCCGGTCAATACTGATGCGGGTACCGAGCTTGCGGGAGATTATTTCCGTCGCCTCCCGAGCGACGAAATTCTGAGCGGCAGGAATCTCGAACAACAGGGCGACCAACAGAGGCAGAAAGATCAGCGCCAGCACGATCGCCGACACCATCTTGGCCAGTATGTTCACTATCCTGCGCATTATCCGACAAAACCGTTTTTAATAAATTGCAAATTTAAGCAAATTTCGGGATTTAACATCCGGCAGACCGGATATTTATCGTTAAAAGTCACCGTTCGAAGAACTTGCCGCCACAACCGGCAAAAATCCGCGTCCGATACGACACGGAACCGCAAACCTGCTGCCAATCATGTTCCGACGCTTTTCCGAAACCCGAACAAAGACCCGGCATCGGCCACCGCCCGATAATAAATACGGACATCGGCGAATCATTTCGGATTTTATTCCGTATCTTTGTTTTCATTTAGATACTCCGCCTCGGCAAAACACAATAAATTTGCTTTTGCGCTCGGCTTATTCGTATCTTTGACATAGTCTTGGATAGGATGCGCCTCGAAAAAATGGGAACTCGTTCCCATTTTCTATCGGCTTTCACTATCTTTGTAAAGTTTTTTTTGCCACACAAAAACCACATGGACATCACCATTTTAGGCATAGAATCCTCCTGCGACGACACTTCGGCCGCAGTCATCCGCGACCGGACACTCCTGTCGAACGTAATCGCTTCGCAGGCCGTGCATCAGAAATACGGCGGCGTGATCCCGGAACTAGCATCCCGGGCCCACCAGCAAAATATCGTCCCGGTAGTCGATACGGCCCTGAAAGAGGCCGGCGTGACGATCGACAAGATCGACGCGATCGCTTTCACGCGCGGCCCCGGTCTGCTGGGATCGCTTCTGGTGGGCGTATCGTTCGCCAAAGGACTCTCGATCTCCCACGACATTCCGCTGGTGGAGGTCAATCATCTGCAGGGGCACATCCTCTCCCACTTTCTGGACCTGCCCGACCGACAGCTTCCGCACCCCGACTTTCCGTTCCTCTGCCTGCTGGTCAGCGGAGGACATACCCAAATCGTAAAAGTGGACGGTCCGCTCGACATGCAGATCGTCGGCACGACGATCGACGACGCGGCGGGCGAAGCGTTCGACAAGTGCGCCAAAGTCATGGGGCTGCCCTATCCGGGCGGGCCGGTGATCGACAAACTGGCCAAGGAGGGCGATCCGCACGCGTTCCGCTTCGCCAAACCCCGCATCGAGGGTTTCGACTACTCGTTCTCGGGACTCAAAACCTCGTTCCTCTATACGTTGCGGGACGAAATGGCCGAAGATCCGAATTTCATCGAGAAAAACAAAGCCGACCTCTGCGCCTCGCTGCAGACGACCATCGTGGAAATTCTGCTCGACAAGCTCGTAAAAGCCTCCAAGGAGTACGGGATCCGCGACATCGCCATCGCAGGCGGCGTATCGGCCAATTCAGGGCTCCGCAACGGCATCACGGAGGAGGGAAGGAAACGGGGATGGCGCACCTTCCTGCCCGAATTCAAGTTCACGACCGACAACGCCGCGATGATCGCCCTGGCAGGATACTACCGCTACATGAACGGCAATATCGCAACCCTGGACATCGCACCCGTGGCACGGCTCGAGGAGCTCGAACTGACCGTCGCACCGACAGCGGAACAATAACAGAAATACAAACTGTCCCGACCCTACATACAATATTTTTACGGGCACCCGGGATCCAAAACTTACAAAAAGCTCCACTCTCCCCGCACAGAGCCGCCTTTCGGGAAAACCTGAAACCGATCGAAACATCCGCTCAAGGAGAAACTTACGAAAAAGCCGAATCGACAAACGATACGACACGATCGGCGGGCACGACGTACGGAGAGAAAGGAAAAATATAAATTCAAAGCAACTTTAACTATGAAAACATTGAAAATCGGCGATCTGCTGGCCCGTCTTCCCATCATTCAGGGCGGTATGGGCGTAGGCATCTCCCTCTCGGGACTCGCATCGGCCGTAGCCAACCAAGGCGGTGTGGGAGTGATCTCCTCGGCCGGACTGGGCGTCATCTACCGGGAACACTCCAAAGACTACAATACGGCAAGCATCTGGGGCCTGCGCGAAGAGCTGCGCAAAGCCCGTGAAAAGACCAAAGGTATCATCGGCGTCAATGTCATGGTGGCCATGTCCAACTTCGCAGACATGGTCAGAACGGCCATCGCAGAGAAGGCCGACATCATCTTCTCGGGGGCCGGTATGCCCCTCAACCTGCCGTCGTTCCTGACCAAAGGCAGCAAGACGAAGTTGGCTCCGATCGTTTCGTCGGCCCGAGCCGCCAAGCTCATCTGCGAGAAATGGCTCGCCAACTACAAATACGTTCCCGACGCGATCGTGGTCGAGGGACCCAAGGCCGGCGGACACCTGGGCTACAAGCCGGAACAGATCACCGACGAACACTTCTCGCTGGAGCGGCTGCTGCCCGAAATCGTTTCGGAAGTCCGTCGTTTCGGCACGGCGCACGACACGCACATCCCGGTCATCGCAGCAGGCGGCATCTACACGGGCGAAGACATTTATCGCATCATGGAGCTGGGCGCCGACGGTGTCCAGATGGGCACGCGCTTCGTCACCACGGAGGAGTGCGACGCCTCGACGGAGTTCAAGCGGAGTTACATCGAAGCCTCTCAACAGGACATAGAGATCATCCAAAGTCCGGTGGGTATGCCGGGGCGGGCCATCCACAACTCTTTCCTGGAACGGGTGAAACAAGGGTTGAAACAGCCCAAAAGCTGTCCGTTCAACTGTATCAAGACCTGCGACGTAACCCACAGCCCCTACTGCATCATCATGGCCCTCTACAACGCCTTCAAAGGCAACCTGTCGGCAGGATACGCTTTCGCCGGCGTCAATGCCTGGCGAGCCGAAAAGATCGAGAGCGTGAAAGAGCTGATGACGAACCTTATCGACGAATTCGACCGTTTCAGCCTGAAAAAACAGTTGGCGAAACTGAAAAAATAACGTTCGATAAAAGTACAAAATCCGTATGACACCTTCCGGTATTGCATGCCGAAAGGTGCTCATTTTCCCCTATCTCAATTTTTAGAACCTGCTCGAATTTTATGTAGAGATTATTTGAAAGCTGTTTTCGAGTAGATTCTTTTGGGGAGGTTGCGTAAATAGCGAACTATTTTCAGCACCTGCTGAAAGAAGATGCAGAAAAGAGGTTCAAAAAAGCCGAAACATTTTCTCTCGGCCAATGTCTAACTCATTTATAAAATTCAAAACAGACTCTTAAACGGAAATCGTCCGCCCCGGCTTTTTATACGGCGCAGACACACGAATCGATCTGCTCCCAATCCAATCTAAAAAGACGTA
>OIDQ01000822.1_pt1 | contig 13017 bp, 8 predicted proteins | sample 1581511 | NCBI WGS metagenome assembly OIDQ01 (sample SAMEA3882526, study PRJEB24775) | human gut metagenome | biome: human-associated habitat; feature: intestine environment; material: feces | place: Netherlands | collected 2009/2010
TTTAGCAGGTCATTTATATCAAACGGATTGTCGGCTATTGCCACCTATTGTTTCTTTGAAAAAAAGCCCGCCATTGATGTAAACTTTATCAATGACGGACAATTAGAAATTTTCTGATTTTATATTCACGTTAAACTAAAATGTTTGTATATATTTTTGAATATAAAGTTGTTTGTATAAGGATGTTAACAGAACTGAACATTCTCAAGTACGCCCCCTTGTGGGGAATTTACCTGATTTGGTTATAAATCTCTTTGGCTGTTTCTAGAACATTGCCTTCAGGTTGCGAAGAATAAGGATTCTTTTGTTGGGTCCATTTTTCTTCGATGGCATAGAAATCTATATCTTTAGCCGGTGAACCGTTCAGTTGTGCCTTCTGTTGTTCAATCCATATTTTCCAGCGGTTATAATAGAAATCTTTCAGTAGCCCGTTCCATTCTTTGTGGGCATAGTCGCGCAGCCCTCCGTTATTTGCAGCTGTGCGGTTACCCCAGGTCGTGATTTGTACACGGGCATTCCATTCATACAGATCTTTTTCTTCAGTGGTATCGCCTAGATTGCGTGCTTTTTCAATCCAGTTGCCAACTTTGAATTCAGAACGTGTCGCCAATAATTTATCCTGTAAAAGAATCAGTTCTAAAAAGCGTGTTGAAGCCCTGTCGAACAGTTCCTTTTCATCTGCTTTATAGGCATTGGTCATAATAGGGTAGACCAAACGTCCTTTTTCTGCTACAGCCTGACGGACAATGTCTGTCAAGTCATACTCAAAATTGTTGTTGCCCTTGAATGAATCGGCGGCTGACAGCAAGATGCCGGCGGCACGGATTACATCCTCCGAGTTATAATAAGGTTGCATTTCGCTCCAGCTGGATGCTTGATACACCTCATGTCCCGGACGAGCGCAGAAGACTGATTCATGCGTACCTTGTTGGGTGCTCTGTGGGGGGCAGTTGTAGATGGTGTTGCTCAGTAACTCCCAAGCTTCTTCCACGGCAACGTTTGTCTGTCCATAACGTGCTTTGATGTATGATTGAAGCCATTTGTCTTTGTCGAAAGCCTCTGGACGCCAAGGAAGTTCGCACAGTAGTTCATACATCACGGGGTTGTTTTCCGAACCCTCCATGGTCATGCCTATTCCTTTCATGGTTTTGCTGAAAGAAGAAGCTTTGGCTTTGTAAAACTCGTCGATGACGTGCTTCATTTTGCCATGCAGACCTACATTGCCACCATAGTTCAGTAACATACAGTACAGCCAGTCATGTTGGCCGAATCCCTCTTTACGGTACCATGTCGATGCAGGATCTCCCCATTGCGGACGACTTTCAGAGAAAAGGTCAAGTACCATCAGGTCTCCTGCAGGTAGGTTCTCTATCATTTTTGAGCGAGGGTTCGCACCCCATGCCTGGATCACCCATACAGCTTTCGGGTTGGCGCTTTTCATTGCTTGCCAGATGGCTTGTCCGGCAGCGTTCAGATCAACACCCGCTACATTGCCTCCTTCGTGAAAGGGATCCATGCTGTAGAAATCGGCTTTCCCATAGAGTCGTTCCATTTCTTTATAATAAAGTCCGGCTATCTCTTGAAACCGTGGATCGGTGGGTTGAAGGAAAGCGGGACGACGGTAGCCGCACCATAATCCTGGGTCTGATACGTTCAACCCCAGCCGTTCTTTGGCATTGTGTGGCACCATGCCCGAATAGCCCGGCAATACAGGATGAATGCCGTATTCGCGCATCCGTTTTAATATTTGTTTCTGTAGGGTTTCACGTTGTTTGTACCAATTGTCCGGATTGGGGCCGCCCCATCCTTCCAAGTTGTTCATGAGCCACCATCCTTGGAAAGCGGGCCCGGCTATGAACTCATTGATCTCGTCTTTGCTGTATCCTAACTTTTCCAGCATATTGTACCACACCACATCGATACCGACCATGGCAAGCGGCAGGTTGATTCCATGCAGGGCCATCCAGTCTATTTCTTGTTCCCAGCGTTCCCAATCCCAAAATGCCATGGTGTACGAAAAGGTGCAATAGTTGAAGTCATAGCGATGGGCGAGGTTGGTTTCATGATGTTCCTTCTTTGGCACAGGAGGCAGGATGTCCGGTAAACGGGCAGTCATTCCGTTCCACGAAAGATGGATACCGGCATAATATTTCAGATACCAGTTTACTCCGGTGGCGATGCTCACCGGATTGTTACCACGGACCACGACTTTGTTTCCTTTCTGGTCCAGTTCGAAGAAATCAGTCTCCGATTTTACCTGTTCGATGACGAATTTGCGTGATGCACCTTTTTCAATGCGTTCCAACAAGCCTTGCACAGGCGATGCGGCGTGTGCGATGACAGATAGGCAAATCATGCAGATGATACAGAGTTGTTTCATATTTCTATAAATAGGTTAGTTAATGAACGAATGATGATTCTGGTATATGTCTTTTCCGAAAGCCCATTCCAGGCAGCCGGACTGAAGTTGTCTGGTCTTTCCTCCGAAAGTGACGGAGAAAGCGTTTTTCAAATTACAATGCAGGTTAGTGATTTGTCTTTCGGAAGCCTTTACGTTGAGGCAGTTTCCCTGACGGGTCACCTGACAGTTGTAACCGGTTATTTCACCGTTTGCCTGTTCTATGATGAAAGCATTGGTCAGCATGGATTCGCCGATGCATTTGAACAGTTCATGCACGTCATTGTCTTGGGTATTGACGGTCTGCCAGTCACTTGTCATGTTGACATACTGTTCGCCGATGACAAATTCGCGTGTATCGTACAGCTCGGGATGAGGATTGCCGAAACTGAGGGAGTCGGCGGTGACGTGTGTGTCGGCGCTACACGCTTGTTTCACTTTCAGGTACGGGTCCACCACAAATGCCCAGCGGAGGTCTCCTGTGCGATAGTCTATGAGGTGCGAGAAGGTTCCCATGGCATTATATGTTTCCCTGAGCCACCGTTCGTTGCCTGTAAGCAGGTAAGCATAATAAGTGGCGTATGCGCGCCATCCGCTCCATCCGTGAGGAGAGTTTAACATATTGGGTAGCATTTGTACGTCATATTGTGCTTCCCAATATCGCATAGTTCCTCCACGGCGGCGTGCGTCGGGTACACGAAGCTGGGTCAGGCAGTCGTGGCTTTCCAGTATTTGCAACATGGCGTCTGTATAATGGCGGCGTTCCTTTTCGTCCTCCTGCATCAAGGCGAGCATGCCGATTTGCAGGGCGGAACAGGAAATCATGCCGTCTTCGAAGGTCAATTCACCTTCGGTTTGAAAATCTCCTTGCGATGCTACCAGTTGGTCGACGGCGCGTTTGGCTGAGGCATAGTGACGCTGGGCTGCTTTTTTCCACATAGGGTCTTTCTGTCCCAGTTCACGCTCTGCCAGAGTCAGCTCCAACATGCTTTTCGCCACATAAATCACACTGGTGTATACTGTGTTATGATTTACGTATGCACCATCTTTGCGTTGCCAAGTGTTTGCCAGCCAGTCGGCCAGCCGGGAGGCTTTTTTCAAATCCTCTATATCGCCATAAGCTTCATACTTGTCCACTAGCAGACCGATGGTTCCCGAGGTGTTTTGTATGCGTGAGGTGTGAAACAAAGGTTTCATCTCCCGGGTGTCGTGCAATAGTTCGAAAAGGTAGTCGAAACGGCTGCGCAACGCTTCGTCCAGCGGCTTGCGGGGGAAGTATTTGGCGGCGATGAACGAGGAATGGAATCCATACCAGCTTTCAATATGTGAGGTGGCTTTCTGATGATATTTCAATGCTCCTTCGCGAGCGTGTTCCAATGTTTGTTGCCAAGAGGAGCGGGCGGAGAGGATGCCTTGAGCCTGTTTTCCGTTGTCGGTCACCTTAAGGGTGTATAGACCTGTAGCGGGCAGCAGACAAGATACCTCTTTCAGATTGCCGCCGGACTTGCTGGTGACAGTAGCTTTCAGCGCGTTGCCTTGGTCGTCGGTTATTTCGATGGCAGGTGATGTGCCCAGCATTTCGAAGGTAGCTGTCTCGCCCGGGCGGAACGTAGTACGGGGCATACGGAGCATAGGAATATCCGCTACTTGGTGAAGAGTCTCTTCAAACTTTTCCGGTGTGGGGATATGGACGAAAGCGACAATCCAGGTTCTCCGCTCTCCTTGTTTCAGATTCCAGAGGTCTTGCGGACAGTGTGCGGGCAGCGGAAGGGCATTCATCAGGTCAAGGTTGAGTGATTCGATGCGGTGTCCCATAAACCAGTGAGGGGCAGGGTCTTGGTATCCTAGGTTGTAATCTACACTCCATGAGGCCACAGGCTGTGGCGAGACGATTCCTAGTGTGTGTCCTGCCGGTGTTTGCATGTAACCGTAAAAATGCGTTTTTTCGTTCATCATCAAGGTGGGGAAATACTTGCCAAACCAGTCGGGAAATTTGTCCATATAGGTGTCTATGCCCAGTCGTATTCCTGCTTTTACAGGCTGAAAAGGAACATTGCCTTTATTCTCCATAGTAATTTCCATGGCGGGCTGTCCTTTCCATTCTTTATAGGTGAGGCGGCATTCCACTCCCTTTATGGAGGCGCGGAACGAACGGTAGCCGTCAGGAATCCATGTGGAGCGGAGGTCACTGTTGCCCATATTGGCATAGAAGGTAGGACCGGCGTTGCTCTCTTTCAGAAAGAAAGGAATGGTGTCGTTGTGGCGGTCACCTTTGAATATAAGTTGTTCCAAGGTACCTTTGGACGAGATGCGTCCTTCCCAGTTACGGTGTTTCCAAAGCGTGGTTTGTGCCGTCAGGCCGCTCCAGCATAGCAGGAAAGCAATGGCTAAAGATGTTTTCTTCAGGATATTCTTTTGTTTTTTTTCTGTCATCATGTAGTGTTTCTTTTGTCAGATTTTGATATAAATATTCTTTTTACGCAGGTAGGCTCCGACTACCCATACGGCTAAGACGAAGAGGAGGGCATAGAGCAGAGAGGCGAAAGCGTTGTCGCCCACCCATCTCGACAAGGCGGAATAAATTGTTCCATGCAGGCTTTGTCCTTTTAACGGAAGGCTGTCTACCAGAATGTAGAGCAGTTCGCTGAGCACATAGCAGAACAAAGGATTTACGCCAAAGACCGTAAATGCCTGGACTTGACGCCATTGCCTGGTCACATCAGTGTACCAGGAAAGGACGCCCAGCAGCAGGGCGGAGAAACCGCATGTGACCATGACGAAAGTAGGAGACCATACTTTCTTGTTCAGCGGACAGAGGTCTTGTAACAAGAAACCTGTTATCAGCAGGATGGCTCCGTAAAGGAACAGGCGGTTCAACTTGTCTTTCATGTCGGGAGTTTCCAGACATATTTTGCCGAAACAGAAACCTATCAGTACATGTGCTACAGAGGGAATGGTGCTCAGTACACCCTCCGGGTCTATGCCGTTGTCGTTGTACATGTGTGACAGGCCTAGTACCCATTGGTCGGCGTGTGCAAGAATGTTCTCGGGACCATAAATAAATCCGTTTCCGGCAAGCAGTATCCCATAGTATGCTGCCAGTAGGCTTGCTGCCAGGCAAGGAAGGTGCCGGTGTCGGATGGTGGTTACCAGCAGGGAGCCTATTCCGTAACACAGGGCAAGACGCTGCAACACGCCCAGTATGCGTATGTGTGTCAGCGAGGTGAACGCCGCTTTCCAGGCATTCGCTTCCGGAGCGGGATGCAGGTATGCTTCGCGCAAGGTACCCAGAAAAGTGGCGGTGCCGTAAATGAAGGTGCCAATAAGGAAAATGACCAAAGTACGGCGGATAATCTTCAGAAGCAATGCCTTGTGCAGGCTGAACGCGTATTTTTTCAGAGAGATATACATAGATATGCCCATCATGAACATGAACAGGGGAAATATGACATCGGCCATGGTCAGTCCGTTCCAGCGGGCGTGTACCAAGGGTGGATAGACATGTCTCCATGTACCGGCACTGTTTACCAGGATCATGCCTGCAATGGTGAGACCACGCAGTACATCAAGGGATAATAAACGTTGTTTCATCGGTATAGAATGGTTATAAAGTGTGGGGTTAAAGATATGAATAAAATATCGGACATCGAAAAAAAAGGCTGCCGTTTTTTCCGGCAGCCTTTTTCTACTGATTAATATCCGGGGTTTTGGGTTATTTTCCCTTTGCTTTCATTGATTACGCTCTGAGGCAACGGCATCAGGGTCATGTAGTCCTGTACCGTGGGCGAGTTCTTGTACTTGCGTACATATTCAATGTAACGTCCGTAACGGATAAGGTCTGAACGGCGTACTCCTTCAAACCATAGCTCGTGTCCGCGTTCCATAAGGACAGCTTCCAGAAACTCGTCGGCTCCGGCAAAGTCGGCGGTGGTGTAGGGGGGAAGTCCGGCGCGGGTGTGTACCATGTTCAGTAAGTCCACCGCTTCCTGGGTCACAGCATTGCCTTGGCGCACGATGGCTTCCGACAGTAATGTCAGCACGTCGGCATAGCGGTACACAATCCAGTCTATCTGGCTTTCCTCACCTGTGGCATCAGGGTCTTCACCGTATTTCACCGGCATGGCGCCTTTTACCAGTACGGAGCCCGGATTCTGTTCGTTGTACACGGTTCCGTCTTCGGCGGTAAATTCGCCTACCAGTACTTCCAGACGCTTGTCGGCGGGGTTGAATGTGTGATAGAAACTCCACAGCACGCGGTAACCGCCCCATTTCTGGATGTTGGGGTTGTGGGTGGGGTATTCGCTGGACAGTACATGTGCCTGCCACATCTGTTGGTTTACGCTGCGGCTGCATACGCATGCCCAGATAGTCTCGGCATTGCCTTCATTTTCCAGTGTGAAGATATCTTTGTAATTGTCCATCAACTGATATCCGTATTCCGGTTTCATCAGCTCACGACCGCATTCCACTGCCTTCGCCCAGTTCTTTTCGTGCATATACAGTTTCATCAGCACGGTGTAGGCAAGTCCTTTGGTGTATCGGCCGTAGTTGGTGTCGGATACCTTGTAAGTGGCGGGCAGTCCGGCAATGGCGGCGTTCATGTCATCTTCGATGAATTTCACCATTTCTTCCCGCGACACACGAGGAGCCACTTCGTCGGACAAGGGGTTGTTCAACAGGTCCAGCGAGGCAATCTGGATGGGACCGTACATATCATACAGTGTGTAGGCCAGCCAGCCGCGTCCGCAGTGCAGTTCGGCATTGAGGCGTGCTTTGATGTTGTCGTTCATCGGTACATTGACTATACGCTCCATGGTCAGCGTCATTTTGCTGATATCGCGGATATAGTTGCTGTAGGCTGCTGTCAGTCCGCCGGAGTTGGCGGTGAAATTCACCCCAATCATGTCGGGCCACACGGCATCGTTCCACTGGCAGTCGCCTATGTCGGAACTCATGTCGCTGATGACATGGATACCTCCCTGCGCCGAAGTGTACAATCCGCTGTACCAGTTGGAGCGGAAAGGAGCGTATGCGGCGGAAGTTACGAGTGCTTTGGCGTCTTCCTCGTTTTTGGGGAAGATACCGGGGTTGATTACATTATACATTTCTGATTCCAAGTTTGTACAGGAAGGGCAGAATGCTGCCGCAGCCAGTACCACGGAAAATATGGATACTATCTTTTTCATTTCAATCTTGTCTTTTTAGGTTGTTTAAAATGTGATGTCCAAGCCTAGGCTGAAGCTTCTTACGTTAGGATATGCCCATACCGAGTTGTCGGTCTCCAGGTCAAGCCCGTCGTAAGGAGTGATGGTGAACGGGTTGTTGATGTCTGCGTAGATACGTACGCTGGACAAGGCTTTCTTTACCGGAATGGTGTAACCCAGCGTGATGTTTCTGCAACGCACAAACCAGCTTTTCTGCAAGTAATAGTCACCAATTCCCCAGCTGCTCTTGTCCTGGAAGTATCCCGGACGAGATGCTGTCGGCTGGTCGTGTGTCCATACTTCGGCTGCGCTGACAGGCATGTTGTAGCCGCGAAACATGTTCACGATACCGGTCATACCGTCCGAACCGGTCAGCCATAAGTCTTTGTAAGAACCTTTGTTTAATACGTTGAACTGGCCATAGAAATAGATGTTGAAATCAAAGTTCTTGTAGCGGAGCGTGTTGTTCAATCCCAGCAAGTATCCCGGGTCTGAGCTGCCGTAAATCACTTTGTCCGCATCGTCCAGCTTGCCGTCGGGCTTGCCCGATTTCAAGGGGATACCATATTTGTCCACTTTCACCGAACCGTCTTCATTGTAGATATATCCGTTGATATCTTTGATTTTCACCTGTCCCGGCACAGATCCCGGCATGTGGGCTACTGTCTCGCCCGGTTGGATCAGTCCGTCGGACAAGTATCCGTAGATGTAGCGGATAGGCGCGTGATACTGTGAGTAAGCGGCGGGTTTCCAACTTGCGTCACGTGTGTTCCATTTATCACGATAGAGCGAGAAGGTGAAGTCTGTGTTCCAGCTGAAGTCTTTCGAGTTGAAATTAGTGGAATTGATTGTCAGTTCAAATCCTTGGCTCTGGGTTTTGCCGATGTTGGCGGCAATCTTCGATGCCTCGTTGAAAGTGAGCAGGTTGCGTTCTGCTAGCAGGTCGGATACCACTTTGCGGAAGTATTCGGCGGTCACGTTCAGGCGGTTGTTGAAGAAGCCCAAGTCCAGACCGATGTTCCATTCGGTAGTCGTTTCCCATTTCAAGTCGGGGTTACCCATCTGGCTCAGGTACACACCTACGGACTCGGTTCCTCCGAATTCGTTGTTGTTGCCGGTCTGGTAGTAGCTGATGGCTTTGTTCCCGATGTTCGAGTTACCGGTCTGTCCGAAGCTGACGCGGAATTTACCGTTAGAGAGGACCGAAGACAAGGGTTTCATGAACTCTTCTTCCGTAAATCTCCATCCCAGAGCTACGGAAGGGAAGTAACCCCAGCGGTTATTCTCGGCAAAGTTGGACGCGCCGTCGGCACGCAGAGTGGCGGTTACCAGGTAGCGGTCCTTGTATGTATAGTTCAAACGGCCGAAGAAAGAAGCCATTTCGTCTTTCGAAGCCGAAGAGCCTACAGATGGTTTCGGATAAGCCCCGGCACCTAGATTGTTGTACAAGAAACCGTCAATCAGGAACTGGCTGTTGCCGGCATACAATGATTCATCGGTGAAACGCTGGAAAGAGTAACCTACCAGAGCGTTCAGGTTATGCTCGCCCAGCCTCTTGGTGTAGTTGGCTGTCAGCTCCATCAGGTAGTCCGACTTATCATACTGTGCGACGTCCGCTTGTCCGCCTTTCTTTTGTCCGTACAGGGTAGTCTTAGGCATATAGACGCTACGCTTCTGGTAGTTGCGGTCGATACCGAAATTGGCTTTCAAAGTCAAGTCTTGAATAGGCTTCACTTCTACGAAAGCGGTGGCAAGCAGTCTTTCTTTCATGGTCTTGTCCGTAATTTCCAACAGGGATACCGGATTGGGCAGGAAGGCGGCTTGTGAGTTCAGGGTGTAGTCACCGTTTTCATCGCGGACAGGCAGCATCGGGTTGAACTGTGCGGCAGCTACCATGATACTGGCGTTTTCATTCTGTCCGGCACCTAAAGGTACATTGTTGGTCTGGTTTCTGGAAACGGTCATGTTAACGCCCAGATTGACATATTTGCTTACTTGCTGTTCCAAGTTGACACGGCCGGTGTAACGCTCCATGTCGTTGTTTTTCACCACGCCTTCCTGCTTGAAGAAGTTACCCGAAACCAGGTACTTGGTCAGGTCGGTACCACCTGTCACAGAAACATTGTGCTGGGTTTGGAAACCGGTACGGGTGATCTCATCGAACCAGTCGGTGTTGTGGGCGGGCGCATTGATTTGGGCATCTGTATAATAAGGTTTATAGGGGGCGGAAGCCTCGCTCTCGCTCTTGCCGCCATACACGCCGATGCTATTCTTTTTCATCCAGTCTTCCTTGGCGTAACGGTTGGACTGTATCATGAAGTCTCTGGCGTTCATCATATCATATTCGCCTGCCAGTGTCTGCACGGTAGCTGTACCCGAGTAGGTCACTTTCGGCGCACCGGTTTTTCCCTTCTTGGTGGTGATGATGATTACACCGTTTCCGGCACGTGCACCATAAATGGCGGTGGAGCTGGCGTCTTTCAACACTTCGATGGATTCGATGTCGTTCGGGTTGATGGAAGCCAGGATGTTGTCCGAGCTGCCGGCATCGTATTTACCTGTCTTGATAGCATCGTCCGAAGCTGGATTCACCGGGAATCCGTCGATAATCACCAGCGGGTCGTTACCTGCGTTGACAGAGGCCGCACCGCGAATACGGAAGTTCGAGCCGCTGCCCGGCTGTGCGCTGACCATGTTTACCTGAAGTCCGGCCGCTTTACCTGCCAGGGCATGGCTGATGGTGGACACGGTACCTACAGGAGCATCGTCCATTTTAACGGAAGCCACGGCTCCGGTCAGGTCTTTCTTCTTCATCGTACCATAACCTACCACTACGACTTCTTCCAGCATTTCCATGTCCTCGTTCAGGGTGACAGCCATCAGCTTACCTGCCTGCGACTTCAGCACCTGAGTCTTGTAGCCGATGTAAGATACCTCAAGCTGTGCTTGTGCCGAACTGACGTTCAGAGTGAAGTTTCCGTCTATGTCGGTCACGGTACCGTTGGTCGTTCCTTTTTCTATCACGCTGGCTCCGATAACAGGCTCTCCGCTGGCATCAAGCACTTTACCGCTTATCTTCACCGTGGAAGTCTGGTCGACAGCTTTCACGCCTTCGTTGGAAAGAATGATTTTTTTGTCCAGCACGGAGTAAGTCACATTGGTGCCGGCAAATACTTTTCCCAGCACTTCGAACACATTGCCCTGCCGGGCGGAAACAGACACGCGGCGGTTCAGGTCTACGTGTTTGTTGTTGAAGAAGAAATCAAATCCGGTCTTCGCCTTGATTTGTTGCAATACACTTTCGACGGTCTGGTTGTTGGCGTCGATGCTGATTTGGGTTTTCTGCGCATATGTTTCTGCCGCATGAGTGAGGCTCAGCGAGCAGGCGAGAAATAAAACACATAGTCTCATACACAATGGAATTTTGTCGAATGACAGCCATGACGGCTTTATCATCCGGAATACTTGGATGCTAAAAAGATTTTGCATAATTTTGTAATGACTGAAAATTAATAAAAATGATATTGGAGCTTGTCGCCAAACAAGCTTTCATGTTTCTGTTTTTTTCATGCGGGGGATACGCCAATATCTTCCGCATGTTTTTCTTTCTAAGGTGATTCTTGGTTTTTCATGCTGTCGATTTTTTTTAAAAAGGTTATTATAAGGTATATTTTGGTTAATAGAGTTCGATCTTCTGTTTCCGGTCAGAAATGTTTTCACTGTCCACATAGCGCCAGTTGATGCGCGAGGATATCTTGAAAAACTCCAGAATGCGTTCCAGCCGCTGAGTGGAGAAGGTTCCCGTAAACGAGTATTCCTTGATCCGTTGGTTGCTCACCATGAACTCTACATTATACCGTTTTCCCAAGATGCGGAGTATCTCGTCCATGGGCGTGTCGTAGAAGATGATTTTGCCGTCCTTCCATGCCGTTTCCAATTCGCAGGAGGTGGCATAGAGCCGGGTGTTTCCCGACGTCGGTTGATACACCAGTTTATGATGAGGCGTCAAGGTTATTTTCCGGGCGTTTCCCTCGTGATCCTGATAGCAGAACCCGACGCTTCCTTCTACCAAAGTGGTCGAGATCCGATCCTGCTCTTCGTAAGCCTCCACATTGAAACGGGTGCCATATACTTCTATCGACGAACGGCAGGGGGTGGAAACTATGAAGCGTTTTTCCGGATGGCGGCTCACATTAAAATAAGCTTCGCCCGTCAGCTCCACCCGGCGTGCCTCGCCTGCAAAGAAGGTGGGGTAGCGCAAGGACGATTCAGCATTGAGGTGCACCACGGTGCTGTCCGGCAACATCACGGAAGTGGTCATGCCCACGTCTGTTTTTACCTCTATCATTTGTGCCACAGGAACCTCGGCTTTTTCAAAATAGAGGATGAGCACGCTTATCAGCAGCGGGATGGACATGAACGCAGCTACGCGTTGTATCCATTCCCACTGTGGAAGGTGTCTTTCCCTTGTCTTTCCTTTTACCTTATTCCATGCTTTTTCCATATTTATGTTTCCGGCCAGCCTGCGGATGTCCGTCGCCAGGTAGAGCATGTTCAGCTGGGAAGCGATACGCGCATGTTCTTCATTTGCGTTCAGCCATGCCTCTATCCGTTCGTTTTCTTGGAGAGTGGTCTTTCCCTCAAAATACAAGGGCAACAGGTTTTCTATTTTGGTCTGGTTTTCCATACATTCTTATTGTCGTTCGTATATTTAAGACAATCGAGAACGGAAATCATCTAAATGAAAAGGTCATTTTTTTTGAAAAAAAGTTTTTTAATGGAAAAAATGCTATCTTTGCACCTTGGAATAAGCATGTTGAATACTATGAATCATACCGTAGAAGACCTGTTCTTATTGGAATCTCTCCGGCAAGGGGAACATACGGCTTTCGAACAATTGTTCAGGAAGTATTATACGGTTTTGTGCGCTTACGCCCGTCGCATGCTCAACATGGAGGATGCGGAAGAGATAGTGCAGGAGGTGATGATATGGCTGTGGGAGAATCGTTGCGAACTGGTGGTGGAATCCTCTTTGGGGCAGTATCTGTTTAAAATGACTTACCGTAAGGTGCTGAACCACCTCACCCGCCAACAGATAAAGACCAAGGTGGAGGCCGCTTTTTATGAACATACCCAGTCGATGCTGTGCGAGGTGGACTACGGACAGCTGGAGGAACTGAGCGCGCGGATAAATGAAGCGGTGGCGGCGTTGCCCGACAGTTTTCGGGAGTCTTTTGTGATGCACCGTTTCAAGGACCTGAGTTATAAGGAAATTGCCGAGGTGCTGGAGGTGTCGCAGCAGACGGTGGCCTATCGCATTCAGCAGGCATTGAAGTTGCTTCGTGTTTCGCTGAGGGATTACTTGCCCATGCTGGTGTGGCTGGTGGGCTGAAAAACACCTCTTTCGGAGTTTCC
>OIDQ01000830.1_pt1 | contig 12908 bp, 9 predicted proteins | sample 1581511 | NCBI WGS metagenome assembly OIDQ01 (sample SAMEA3882526, study PRJEB24775) | human gut metagenome | biome: human-associated habitat; feature: intestine environment; material: feces | place: Netherlands | collected 2009/2010
ATGAAGCCCACCTACATCTACGTGGGCATCTTGGAGACCATGTGGATCTGGAACGACTTCCTGTTGCCCTACCTGACCCTGGATCTGAAAAAGTACAAAACCATCTCTATTGTGATACAATATATGAAAGGCTCCTACGGCCGGGTTGACATGGGTGCCATTATGGCCGCCCTCATCATGGCGGTAATCCCTGTGATCGTATTTTACCTGTCCTGCCAGAAGTACATTATCAAAGGCGTGGCCGCGGGTGCGGTCAAGGGGTAACGGGGCTGTATCACATGGAATATTGGAAGTGAGGCTATGACGATAAAAGATATTGCGCGTCTTTCGGGATATGGGTTAGGTACTGTATCCCGGGTTCTGAATAATCATCCAGATGTCAGTAAGAAGGCTCGAGAACGTATTCTGGCTGTAGTACATGAACAGGGATTTGAGCCAAACGCTAATGCAAAGTATCTGAAGACGCAGGCACAATCGTCCGTTGCCGTATTGGTAAAAGGATCTCAAAACTTCTTGTTTGCTGGAATTTTGGAACGTGTGCAGGATCTTTTTCGAAACAACGGTGAAGAGATTTATGTGGCCTATCTGGATGAGGAGGCCGACGAAGTACAGTATGCAGTGCAGTTAGTCAAGCTCCGTCGGCCCAAAGGAATTATTTTCCTTGGAGGGGACTTGGACTGTTTTCGACGAGAATTTCATCCAATTACGGTTCCTTGTGTGTTGCTGACCAATGACGCCCATGCTTTAGGTTTTGAAAATCTATCTAGCTTCTCCACAGATGACACCGCATCTGCAGAGGCTGTTATTGAGTACCTATACCGTCATGGACATCAGAAGATCGGTGTGTTGGGAGGAAACCTGGCGGTTGAGCAAATTAGTGTTAAACGACTCCGGGGTGTTGAGGCTTGTATGAGGCGGTTAGGGTTGCCTTTTGCCCCTAAAGCTAACCATGTCCCATGTCGGTTCTCCATGGCAGATGGATATGCGGCGGCAAAAGAGCTACTGAGGCGAGAGCCGGATATCACTGCCCTGTTTGCACTGGGCGATGTTATTGCTTTAGGGGCTATGCGTGCCATATGCGATTTGGGACTGAGGATTCCGGATGATATCTCGATCGTAGGTTATGATGGAATTGATACTGCTAACTTCTGTATCCCCCGACTGACAACCGTTAGACAGGATGCCGCGGAGCTGGCAGCCCGGGGAGTACAAACCTTACTCCAGGCGATTCATTACAAAACAACTCCGGTTTATGAAACAATTGATTTTGAATTAGTGGAACGTGAAAGCGTTTCTTTTGTGGAAACAAGATAACAGAGTCACAGAAAGGTTGGTGTTGATATGCGAAGTGCCGGCGTTTTGATGCCAATCACTTCATTACCCTCACCGTGGGGAATCGGAACTTTGGGGAGATCTGCCAGAGAGTTTTTAGACTTTTTGGCAGAAAGTGGTCAGACTTATTGGCAGTTATTGCCCATTGGACCTACTGGCTATGGCGACTCTCCATACCAACCTTTTTCCTCCTATGCAGGGAACCCCTATTTGATTGATCTAGATGATTTGGCCAAGGTGGGATTATTATTGCCCGAAGAGTACCAAGGCATCCAGTGGAGTACAAATCCCGCCCGTGTAGACTATGGATTGTTGTATCAAAAACGTTTCCAGGTACTCAAAAAAGCAGTGGATCGGCTTTGGGCCAATAACAAACAAGCGGTGCAGTGTTTTTGCGATAAAGAAAGTTATTGGCTGGAAGATTACTCCCTTTTCATGTCTTTAAAAAGTTATTTTGGAGGAAGACCTTGGAAAGAGTGGCCGGAAGAACTTCGACACAGGGAAAGAGAATCAATGTCACAGGCCAAGGCAGAGATGGAATCTGATATTCTCTTTTGGAAAGGCGTACAGTTTTTGTTTTTTGAGCAGTGGGAACGGCTGAAAAGTCTGGCGGAAGCCAAAGGGATATCTATCATTGGCGATATTCCTATTTATGTGGCGGAAGACAGTTCGGATGTATGGGCACATCCGGATCAGTTCCAGATGGACGCTGATCTGCATCCTACCCGGGTGGCTGGTTGCCCACCGGATGGCTTTTCTGCAGATGGCCAGTTGTGGGGCAATCCTCTTTTTAATTGGGAGCAGATGCGGGCAGATGGCTATCACTGGTGGTTGCACCGTATTTCTTTCCAGTTTAGGTTTTATGATGTGCTTCGTATCGATCATTTCCGGGGCTTTGATGCTTACTATGCTATTCCGGCTTCTGCTGAGACAGCCAAAGAAGGTACATGGGAAGCTGGGCCTGGGTTGGACTTTTTCCGTGCAGTGGAGAAGGTAGTTGGTCAGCGGCCCATCATTGCAGAGGATCTTGGCTTTCTTACCCCCTCGGTACATCAACTTTTGAAGAACACCGGCTATCCTGGAATGAAGGTGCTGGAGTTTGCTTTTGATAGCCGTGATGGGGGAGGGCGAACATATCAGCCCCATAATTACCCTACCAATTGTGTTGCCTATGTCGGTACCCACGACAACGACACTGCTTTAGGGTGGATTAGTACCGCAAACCCAGAAGATGTAGCATTGGCTCGCGAATATTTGCATCTTGATTCTATTGAAGGAGAAAATTGGGGAATGATGCGAGCTATTTGGAGTAGTACTGCCGATTACGCCATTGTTCAAATGCAGGATCTGCTAGGGCTTAGCTCAGAGGGGCGGATCAACACCCCCTCTACGCTGGGGGGTAACTGGCAGTGGCGGGCGCTGCCCGGCTTTGATAGCCCGGCTCTGGCCAAACGCCTGCTGCGGCAGATGAAGCTCTATGAGCGCCTGCCCCAGGAAAGGAAGGGAGAAAAGTCATGAGCATCCAACCTTATTTGGATACCTATTTGACAAGGCATGGGGTCAGCCTGGACACGAGCTCCGACCGGGAGCTGATGTACGCCCTGACCGCCGCGGTGCGTGATCTACAAAAGCCCATGGGCCACGCCCAGGGGAAGCGGAAACTGTACTATTTTTCCGCGGAATTTCTGGTGGGGCGGCTGCTGAGGGCCAACCTCATCAACCTGGGCCTACTAGAGGATGTGGAGGCTCTACTGGCCGCTCACGGCCGCTCCTTGGCCCAGATTGAGGATCAGGAACCGGAGCCTTCCCTGGGTAACGGCGGGCTGGGCCGCCTGGCCGCCTGCTTTCTGGACTCCATCGCCTCCCTGGGAATCAACGGGGACGGTGTGGGCCTCAATTACCACTATGGCCTGTTCCGTCAGCGGTTGGACACTGGCCGGCAGACTGAGATGCCCGACCCCTGGATTGCGCCGGAGTCCTGGCTGCTGGATACCGGGGTATCCTACCCGGTAAAGTTCGGGAGCTTCTCTCTGAACGCCAGACTGTACGACCTGGAGATTCCCGGCTATGAGAATGGCATTTGCAACCGATTGCACCTCTTTGACGTGGAGCAACCCGCCCCCCCCCAAAGGATGGCATCCAGTTTGACAAAACGGACATCTCCCACCACCTGACCTCCTTCCTCTACCCCGATGACAGCGACGAGACGGGGCGGCTGCTGCGACTATACCAGCAGTACTTCATGGTTTCCGCTGGTGCCCAACTGATTCTGCAGGAACTGGAGGAGCGGGGGCACGCCCTGGAAGAGCTGGACAAGTACGCCGTTGTCCACATCAACGACACCCACCCATCCATGGTGATTCCGGAGCTCATTCGTCTGCTAACCGAGCGGGGGGTGGAGCTAGAGCGGGCCATGGATCTGGTAGAGCGTACCTGTGCCTACACCAACCACACCATCCTGGCCGAGGCCCTGGAGAAATGGCCTGCCTCCTATCTGGAACAGGTGACCCCCCAGCTACTGCCTTTTATCCGTGCCCTGGATGAGCGGGCCCGGAAACGCAGCGATGCCCCCAAGCTTGCCATCTGGGATGCGCACGATGTCATCCACATGGCCCACATGGATATCCACAGCAGCGCCAAGGTCAACGGTGTGGCCGAGTTGCACACCGAAATCCTGAAAAATACGGAGTTGCACTCTTTCTATGTGCTCTACCCAGAGAAGTTCAACAATAAAACAAACGGTATCACCTTCCGCCGCTGGCTGATGGGCTGCAACCCTGCTCTCTCCGATCTCATCACCCAGGCCATTGGCCCGGAGTGGAAGCGGGATGCGGGGAAGCTGGAGGGGCTGATGGACCACATGGAGGACAGCGCTCTCCGTGAGCAGTTGCTGTCCGTCAAGGGGGAGAACAAGACGAAACTGGCCCGGTGGCTGAAGGGGCGCGGGACGGAGATTACCCCCGATAGCATCCTGGACATCCAGATCAAGCGGCTGCACCAGTATAAGCGTCAGCAGATGAATGCTTTGTATGCAATCTGGAAGTATCTGCAGATCAAGGAGGGCCGTACCCCAACCCGGCCGGTGACTATGGTGTTCGGTGCCAAAGCCGCCCCTGCCTATACCCTAGCCAAGGACACCATCCACCTGCTTTTGTGCCTGAGCAGGCTCATCGACCAGGACCCTCAGGTGTCCCCCTGGCTGAAGCTGGTGATGGTGGAAAACTACAATGTCTCCTCCGCCGAGCTCCTGGTGCCCGCCTGCGATGTGTCCGAGCAGATCTCCTTGGCATCCAAGGAGGCCAGTGGTACCGGCAACATGAAGCTCATGGCCAACGGTGCTGTCACCCTGGGTACGTTGGACGGGGCCAATGTGGAGATCTCCCGGCTGGTGGGGGAGGAGAACATCTACATCTTCGGCCGCTCGGCTGATGAGGTCATTGACCTCTATCAGAATAGCGCCTACCGTAGCAGCGACTACTGGCAGAAGCCAGAGGTGGAGCGTCTGGTGGACTTCATCATCAGCCCCCAGCTGCTGACCATGGGTGATGCCCAGAGCCTTAGCCGGCTCTACAAGGACTTTATTTCCAAAGACTACTTTATGGCCCTTTTAGACCTGGAGGACTATATTGCGGTGAAGGAGCGTTGCCTAACCGACTACGAGGACCGGGACGCCTGGAGCCGTAGGATGCTGGTCAATATTGCCCGCTCTGGATTCTTTTCCTCCGATCGTACTATCGCGGAATATGACCAGGATATCTGGCATTTAAAATGAAAGCCATCTCAGAAAGGGGTGCTTATTATGTCTGAAGTCAGTTTACAGCATATTGAAAAAGTATATCCACACAGCGAGAAAAAGAAAAGTAATCTCAAGGTAACGGACGAAGGCGTTCTCGCGGTGCAGGACTTCAACCTGAATATCAGTGATCGGGAATTCATTGTATTAGTCGGGCCCTCCGGTTGCGGAAAATCTACCACGCTGAGGATGGTGGCAGGGTTGGAGGAGATCACCAGGGGTGAGCTCTATATTGACGGAAAACTAGTCAACGATGTGGAGCCTAAGGATCGAGACATCGCTATGGTGTTTCAAAGCTATGCCCTATATCCCCACATGACGGTGCGGGGCAATATGGAATTTCCACTGAAACTCCGCAAGTTACCTAAGGAGGAGATCGACCGTCGTGTGAATCAGGCGGCGGAGATCCTGGGAATTACGGAATATCTAGAGCGCAAGCCTAAGGCGCTGTCAGGTGGCCAGAGGCAGCGGGTGGCCATTGGCCGAGCTATTGTACGAGAGCCCAAAGTTCTACTCATGGACGAACCCTTATCTAATTTGGATGCCAAGTTGCGTAACCAGATGCGCGCTGAGATCATCAAGCTACGCCAGCGTATCAATGCCACATTCATCTATGTTACCCACGATCAGACCGAGGCAATGACCTTAGGTGACCGCATTGTTATCATGAAAGACGGTGTTATCCAGCAAATTGGAACACCTCAAGAGGTTTTCGATCACCCGGTCAACCTCTTTGTAGCAGGTTTTATAGGGGTCCCACAGATGAACTTCTACGATGCGGAGTTGAAGAGGGATGAAGACGGCGTATATTCTGTTTTGATGGGCGGTATTCGAGTAGTGCCTACCGTCGAGAAACAAGAAAGGTTGTATCAAGCTAGTGTACCCCCCCAAGAGATTATTCTCGGTGTCCGGCCTGAGCACATTATGCTGTTGGAGAATGGTGAACATGGGGTGCATGGCAAGGTAGAAGTCTCAGAGATGATGGGGAGTGCGGTCCATCTTCATGTGGATATCAATGGTCGGGATAGCATTATTGTTGCCCAGACCTCGGGTATGGATGGAGCCCAGTATATCCCTTCGGAAAGTGGCACTTCCATTTCGTTTATTTTTGGTGGAAATGTGGTCCACCTATTTTCTAAAAAAGACGGTCATAATTTGGAATTTTAATTACACAACAGATATAACAAATATGGGGCAGGAGACAACAAAAGCGTTGGATTCTGCCCCATATAGCACCGAGAATTACTTTTTAAGGTAAACTATGATCCAATCTCAACCATTCTTTTTCATTTGCTTAATAGTATCGTATAGCGCTGCAAAGCGGCTGCTGAGCCGATCTTCTTCATAATTACTGATTTCTTTTTTCAAAAGACAAACTGTCCGGGCAGTTTCTTTGCGGTTGTATTTCTTTGGCCACCGCTCGTACCCCGTTGATTAACCTTCTGCCATTTTCGCCTGAATATCGGCCAGCAAATTAATCATAGTCATTTGTTGCAAAGATTGAAAGCCAAACCCGGGCTTTCGGTGTGTCCATGGAAATCATGCTTAAGGTTGCGGAAGTGCTGGAAATTCCAGTCTCCAAACTGTTTGAAGATTAAAAAATCTCACGGCGAGACCTGATTCCGACAGAAATTGTGTCTCACCGCGAGATTTATTTTATTCCCCGTAATACAAGGGATGTCCAATGGAGGTAAGGCCCTCCAGGCCGGTGATCACCACATTATTTTGGCTGAACGCACAGTGGATGATGAGCATGTTTCCGCTTTCATCTCTGCCACCTACGATTCCCACATGCTCATCATCGGGATAGAACACCAGATCGCCGGGCTGGGCCTCATTCCACGAGATGGGGGTACAGTAGGTGTGCTGCATGTGGACACCGCCGCCGTGGCCTATGACGTACTCTCCATCCGTGACATTGTAAAATACCCAATCGACAAATAGCGATAGGTAACCCTTTGATACTATCTCCAGGTTTTCCCCCGCTCCACACCGTGCGTGAACCTTTCAGCTCACACGGCGTTCCATCGTAAGTTGAAATGAAAATCACCAATGAAAATTACAACCGCTCTTTTTAATAAGATGTATAGGATTGAAATTCGGGCAGTTGCAGCCATCTGCGAAGTCTATTTAGTGTTCTCAGTTGTTTGCTGTCAGGTTTCAGTTTCAGCATATAATGTGCAATCGTATCTGGCTGTGTTGCATGAAGCAAGCGGTGGACTTCATCTGTTACTAACACCAGATTTCCGTATTTGTCATCTCCGCCGAAGTGCCTTGGTATGCGGTGATGACAGTGCATATGCCCCAATTCCAGCGGCTGTTTAGTCACATAGCAGCGTCCCATTTGCCCGCAGTAGAGCGATAGGCGATTGTCATTGTACTCAACACTCCTATCCATGATGGGGTTTCTCATCATTTCTCTTAGGATTGAAATGTTGACGCATGAGAGGCTTTTATGGATTTCGGCTCGCCCTTCTGGGGTGTAACGATTGACTTTCTTCGGCTTGAATATGGGGGCTTTGTGTTTAAGATACCCTATCGGTATCAATGCCCGTCCATATACATACCGAAGCATTTTGCTGTTTCCATACCGTTCAGCAATATAACTGGGGAGTTTATCCCCCGATTTTTGCGTATATCTTCGCAGGCGTGCATTTAGTTCGTGTTTGACCAGAAAGGATATTTTACGCATATCCAGAGTTATATTTGTTGCGATACGATAGTAATTGTGGATGCCCAGCACATAGGCGTTATAGGCATCTACGGCACGGCTCCCATCATTTGTATCTGCCGGGTGTGCCATTGCTCTGGTATGCTGCTGAACCTTTGATTTCATTGCCTGATATGCCTTATCTGTCATCCCAGAGTAAACTGTGTACCCTAGTGACCCGTTGGCTTTTTTCCCTTTTTGACGCACTCTGATTTTGATGCCCAGAAATTCAGTGTAATGCTTTTTCAAGTTCACTATCCCCGACTTTTCAGGACTAATGTCCAATCCGAGACGCGCTTTCAGCCATTGCTGTGTGGCGGCAAATAGCTTTACCGCATCACTGCGCTTGCGGCAAAGAATTTTGAAGTCATCCGCATATCGGACAATCCAACATTCTTTTAACTGCGTGCTTTGCAATGCGCGATAAGTCTTTCCTCTACTCGCTGTTCCGTTTGGCGCAATGGTAACCGCATATTGATGGTGTGTGGGTATAGTTTCCCACTGACTGGAAATCCACCAATCCAATTCATTCAGTACCACATTTGCCAGCAACGGCGAGATGATGCCGCCTTGCGGCGTTCCCCGTTCTGGGAAGCCGATTTCTGCGACTTCAGCCTTTAGCATAGCTGACAAGATGGAGAGCAAGGTTTTATCCCGAATACCCATCTGCCAAAGCTGTTTCAGCAGTTTCCCATGCTGGACATTATCAAAGAACCCTTTAATATCAATGTCCACCACAAAGTGCAGTCCACTGCGCTGTACGAATTTGTAAACTTGTGCGATGGCGTGTTCTGCACTTCTACATGGGCGAAAACCGTTATTCCGTTCATGGAATTTCGCCTCACAAATTGGCTCCATTACTTGGAGGACGCATTGCTGTATCAATCTGTCCATGATGGTCGGAATACCCAGCGGTCTTGTTTTACCGTTGGCTTTTGGAATTTCCACACGTCTTACCGGTTGGGGAATATAGTGTTTTAATCTGGTGCGTATATAGGTTATCAGGCTATCTTCCTGCCACTTGGACAGGTTTTTGATTGTTTTTCCATCCACGCCGGGTGTATGACTTCCTACATTTTTCTTGATATTGCGATAGGCCAGCATGATATTTTCTTCTGAGAGAATAATTGTCATCAATTTTCTGAACACTTTGTTTTCTTTGCTCTGTGTGTATAAAGTGTCCTGTACACCCTGAAAATCATAATACTCAGCGTTTCGGATTTTCTGCACTTTCTGTTCTTTCGTTGCGGTTGGCAAAGTCGGCATCCTCCTCTTTCCCGAGAAGTGGCCTTTCTTAGTCATACTCGAACCTTTGCATTTTTCATTCTGATTTGTTCTTTCAATCTACGACTAATGCCTATCCCTCCACCGCTTATTATCACGGTTTCATCGGTACTATGACATCGCTCTCGGTTAGATAAAGGCGGGTTATACCTTGCGGCTTTCCCTCGCCAACACTTCATTGCACGCAAATGCTCCATGTTCTAACCTTTCCACGTTCCGATATTCCTATCTTTTTCATGGCGTCTTTAGGTGCGTCCTTTAAGCCTGTACGCTTGGCCGTGCCTGTAACACGGCAGGGTGTTTTATCCCAGACTAACCTTACTCCACCCCACGTACCCCGCACTTGGCGGTCATGGCATTTCTACCATGTCTGCATTTAGACCCGTACACTCGGACATTCGTCGGCAGGTCACGAACCTGCATTCTCACCATGGACGCTTTATAGACCCCCGGCCTATAACCTACACACGCCACCTCTGGCGCACTTTCCTCGCTCTGGGAAACTCCCAGCGTTAGGGTAGCTCTCAGCCGTCTTTAGCGGGCTTTACACGATTTGGCGTTTGCGCACCTCTCTGCATACCGCGAGCTTAGGGGAGCGTTTCAGGGCGTTACCCCGTCATTCCACTTCTTGGAATATCAGTTCTATGAAACTTTATCTGGCTCCTTTCAATCCTTATTTTTTGTTTCACGCCTAACCTTTTCAGTTAGGAACGTGTCGCACATCCACTGCAATCTAACCCGTAGGGCCGATAGGTGCCGGTGGTGGAGCTGCCTGCGGCTGTGACCTGCCGCAGCTCGCCCCAGCGGGAGTCCCAGCCGATCACCAGGGACTTCCCGCCCCAGAAGTAGTTGACCTTGCCCACCAGTCTGCAGGCGGTCTCTACCACGGCCCGGCGCTCCGGGTCCAGGTCAGCGGGCAGATCCGCCAGCAGCTTCTTTGCCGTGGTGTCGGAGATCGTGAGATCTCCAGCCAAGGTGGCCAGCATTCTCATCTTTCATCTTGTAGTATTCAGTGAGCAGTGATGCGATGTACTGGCTGGTGGTCATCTCCAGGCGGTCTTTTTCTTCTGTTACCCGGTTGTGCAGGGCGATGTCGATTTGGGCGCATAGATTTTTCTTGTCTGCCATGGTCTGCGCTCCTTTCCTCGTTTTGCAACGCAAGTATATCCAAAACCATGGCAGAAAGCTATTACCAAGACCACCAAGGAACCAAGGACAAAGCAAGCAATACCACCAACTGAAACAGCCGCGCAATACAAAGAGAGAAGCCCCCCTTGGCCGTTCGATTTGAACTACCAGCGGGGGCTTCTCTCGCTGTTTTCTCTCTGCTCAGAGGTTCGAATCACCCCACATCACGAAAATGGCCTTTTGCATCTCCATCTCGTCTGGTGCTCGATTTTGTCCTCTGAAACGGCTGAAACCCTTGCCGCAGCAAGGGTTTCATGGGTTACACCTTTTTCAGCAACCTTAGTTGTCAGGTGGCTTCAATTCGGATATTTCCCTTTTTGATGTAGAGAATTGCTGGTGCTGAAAACTACGCCTGTATAAATTTTGAAATATCTCTCAGCCATCCTATAACCTCATCAGCAGGATCACGGCTGTGAAGCAATTCCATTGTCATTCGGGGAACTCCTAACTTGTTCAATTTCCTTTTTACTGTTTCGGGACTATATGCCGTTGGATTTCTCGCCTGCAATAGTGCGGAGATTTCACGTGGCACGTCCATTGTGTCACTTATCTCAATCTGGACACCAAAGAGATCCCTTACAACATCGCTATGTATGTAATTTTCCATTTCGCGTTTTGTTGTTTCTCTTGCAGAAGAACCATCGCTGCGGCGATTAATTTGGTCGCAAATTCCGGCGTGTACATGTGTATTATCACTATCATATATGTGATACTCAGGCGTGTTAAGCTTTTGAAGATAATTGTGATTTACCCACTCTTTTAGAGTGTTGCCCCCTAAAGGAATAATCACAATGTAAGGTGAGCTATTCAAATCAACAATACTTGGGTCCGCTTGATGTGCAATTCGACTAATTGCTGTGAGAAACGCTACATCATTTGGTCCCTCTACGCAGATAACAAGTTTTACATCATGATACTGCGGGGCCAATGGCGGAGTTAAATCTGGAAGTACCCCTAATGTGTCAGCAACTCGTGCCAGAATTCCAGCGTCTTCTGTTCCGACTGCGACCTCGGGAGAGCCTTCGCTATTTGTAATATAGCGCAGGCTCTGAATTGGAAGCAGAGCTGCTAATCCCGGAACGTGAGTTGTGATAATTATCTGACACCCGTTTTTTTCCGTCATCTCTTTAAATGTGTTTACTATCATCCTTTGGGCATCTGGGTGCTGGGAGGTTTCAGGTTCCTCTACTGCATAGATAATATTTTTTCCTTCAAAAAGGAGATGAGGCTATGCCAATAAAATACCCAACTGAGTTCAAAGTCAAAGCAATCCGGCGCTATGAAAAAGGCGAATCCATTAAGGAACTCTGCAAAGAATTGAACATATCTCAGAGTACCCTTTACCATTGGAGAAAGCAGTATTGCTCCATTCAAACAGATACCCGCACCTATACTCCAGCAGAATTTGATGCTATTTCAAGGCGACTTCGAAAAGTAGAACATGAGCTAGAAGTCATCCGCTTATCAGGTTATATTGCCCGTATCCCTTTGTAGGATAAGCTGGCAACTTTAGAACACTTGCATAATGAAATGGCAGATCTATACAGCGTCCATGAACTATGCGAAGCGCTGGATGTATCCCGTGGCACATTTTATAACCACATTTTCCGCCGGGTAGACCGCAGCAAGTATGAAGAGGAAAAAACTCAGCTCATGTTGAAAGTAAAACAGATCTTCGATGATAGCGAACAGCGGTATGGCGCTGATAAAATCCGTGCTGTTTTGGCTGAAAATGGTCTGCGCATCAGTGCAAAACGAGTCTTGTCCATTATGCACGAACTCGGCTTATACAGCATCCGCACAGATGCAAAAAAGCTATACAAAACTCAACAGCAGCGCAAAAAACAAAACCTGCTAAACCGTGAATTCAATGCTGATCATCCAAATCAAATCTGGGTAAGCGATATTACTTATTTCAGAATTAAAGATTCTTGGATGTACCTTTGCGCAATCATTGACCTGTTTTCTCGTAGAGTGGTTGGGTATCGTATATCCCGCACCGCCAGTACACAGCTTGTGACAACAACTTTTCGGGACGCTTATGCCAAACGCGGAAATCCTAAAAATCTGACTTTTCATAGTGACAGAGGTGGACAGTACATTTCTGATGCACTTTCTAAACTGCTGCAACAGTTTGGGGTTAAACAATCCTTTTCCGCAACCGTCCGCCCTCATGACAATGCTGTTGCAGAAGCGTTTTTCGCAACATTTAAGAAGGAAGAAGCCTATCGGAGGGAATATACATCTGAAAAGCACTTCCGTAAAAGTGTGGATGAGTATATTCGCTTTTACAATGAAGTCCGGCCACATCAAACCCTAAAATATAAGACACCACAAGGGTTTGAGGCTGCATACGATGGCAATTATATCGAAAAGTTGTGTTCAAATAGCGGCTCTGAATAGAAAAAAGTTCTTTGCAATTTTATCATTTCACAAAAACCGCGTGGAAATATAGAAAAACGGAAAACCCTAATAAATCAAGGTTTTCCGCATAAGAAACCACCCGTATTTCGATAAAAAAGTTCGAAACACGGGTGGTATTCATTTGGTACGCCCGACTGGATTCGAACCAGCGGCCTTTAGAGTCGGAGTTATCAGGCC
>OIDQ01000844.1_pt1 | contig 12760 bp, 11 predicted proteins | sample 1581511 | NCBI WGS metagenome assembly OIDQ01 (sample SAMEA3882526, study PRJEB24775) | human gut metagenome | biome: human-associated habitat; feature: intestine environment; material: feces | place: Netherlands | collected 2009/2010
CCTCGGCATCCGGGTTGAAGAACGGCGGCTGCAAAATGGCGGCCGGGAACACGATCACGTTCATGGACGGCTCATAGTAGGCGTTCACCGTCTGCGGATTCATCAGCCATTCGTCCTTGTCGACGGCCTTGCCCACCTTGGCCAGCTGGTAGCCGGTCTCATACAGGTTCGCGGCACGCATGTTCTGGGCGAAGCCGGCGTCCTCGCGCACATCCAGCGCGGAATAGTCACGCCAATGGTTCGTGTAGCCGATCTTCGGCACGAACTTGGACAGCTTCTCCAATGCCTTGGCCTTGGTCTCGTCGCCAAGCCAAGTGGAATTGGAGATGGACACACGGTAGGCGTCGATGAGATTGCCGACCAGCTGCTCCATACGCTGCTTGGAGGTTTCGGGGAAGTGACGCTTCACGTATTCGCGGCCGACATCCTCGCCGCAGATGCCGTTGACCAGCGAGACGCCACGCTTCCAACGCACACGCTGCTCCTTCTGCCCGGACAGCGTCTTGCCGTAGAAGTCGAAATTCGTTTCGTCGAATTCGTGGGGAAGCTCCAATGTGGAGCCGATCACCACATGCACGCGGGCCCACAGCTTGAGATCATCCAGCGACGCTTCCTTCCAGAACGCGTTGAGTCCGGTGAGGAAGCTTGGCTCATGCACGATCGTGTGGCTGAAACAGCCGCGGAAATCCAACGGCTGCACGGCAGCCGCGGTGGTCGCGTCGTAAGCGTTCTGCCAGGCGTCGATCCAAGCGTCCAGGTCAACATCGGCGAGCATGGCGCACAGGTCGGCGTAATCCGTCGGGTTATAGGTCTTCACCGAATCGCGCGTGGACACGTTGTCCCAATGGTTCGCCGCGATGCGCGTCTCCACGTCAAGGAAACGCTTGGCCTGCGCATGGGCATCCTCGTCATCGGCCGCAAGATGCGCGTTCTTCAGCTGCTTGGCGACCATCTCGACATACGCCTCACGGATTGGCGCGTAATGGTCTTCCCTGTAGTAGGCCTCGTCCGGCAGATCCAAACCGTCCTGTTCGATGTGCACGACATTGGTCTCCGGCGCTCCCGGATCTCCGTAAACGGCGATGCCGATCAGGTCTGGACCGCCGGTCGGGTTCATGGCGCCAAGCGCGCGGGTGAGCGCGGCCTTGTCTTCGGCCTCGTCGATGGAAGCCAACTGGTCTTCGATGGCGGCGAGTCCGGCCGCGTCGATGGCATCGACGTCAAGGAAACTATGGTACAAAGCGCGCGACTTGACGGCTGGGCAATCATCCTCTTCAAGGATGTCGCGGATCTGGTTTTCCGCATCCTCGGCGAGCTTGTCGAAGGAACCATACCGGGAACGGTCGTCGGGAAGACGGTACATGTCGACCCACGGGCCGTTGACGAAGCGGAACAAGTCCTGAGACGGGCCGGTCACGGCGGAGAACGATGCCGGATCGATACCCGAAACCAAAGAATTCGAAGTGTTGTTCATGGCTTCACACTATCCATCTTTGGTGACAACATCGTGTATTCGAATCGAATATTCGGGTGGAACGCAAGGTGGAATACAGAAAGGAGAACATCGTTCGCCGGTGTATGGCCCGCGAAGTAGGGTTGAAGGCATGATCGAACTGAAAACCCCTAAAGAGATTGAAGCGATGAAGCCCGCAGGCCGCTTCGTCGGCGGCATCCTGCGCGACCTGAAGGAATTCACCAAGGTCGGCACCAATCTGTTGGAAATCGACGAATTCGTCCACAAGCGCATCGTGGACCGCAAGGGCGCCTCGTCCTGCTACGTCGACTATGCGCCTGATTTCGGCACCGGTCCGTTCGCGCACTACATCTGCACGTCCGTGAACGACGCCGTGCTGCACGGCGTTCCGTACGACTACAACCTGAAGGACGGCGATCTGGTCAGCCTCGATCTGGCGATCAACGTCGACGGATGGGTCGCGGATTCCGCCATCAGCTTCTGCGTCGGCACGCAGCATCCCGACGACCTGCGCCTGATCAAGTGCACCGAAGAGGCTTTGGCGGCCGGCATCGAAGCCGCTCAGCCGGGCAATCGTCTGGGCGACGTCTCCTGCGCCGTCGGCGACGTGGCACGCGAATACGGCTACCCGATCAACCTGGAGTTCGGCGGGCACGGCGTCGGCCATATCATGCACGGCGATCCGCACGTGCCGAACGACGGCAAGGCGCATAACGGCTACAAGCTGCGTCCGGGCCTGGTCATCGCCATCGAACCGTGGTTCCTCAAGACCACCGACGAGATCTACCAGGATCCGAAGGACGGCTGGACGCTGAAGAGCGAGGACGGCTCCCGTGGCGCACACAGCGAGCACACCATCGCCATCACCGAAAACGGTCCGGTGATCCTCACCGTCCGCGACTAGTCCAAAACCTTATGAAAACGGGCTTGTGCGATTACGCACAGCCCGTTTTTTCATGCCCGTTTTGAGACGGAACCCACATATCGAAACGCGCATGCCATATAGTGGGCGGTACTTTTTGAACTGGTAAGGAGCGAACGAGTATGGCCACAGCCAATCTGAGTGTGGAATCCAAGGACTTCACCCTGCCGGTGGTCGAAGCCACGGCGGGCGCGGACGGCATCGTGGTGTCCACGCTGCGCAATGATGGCTGGGTCACGCTCGACCCCGGTTTCCTCACCACCGCGCAATGCGAATCGAAAATCACGTACATCGACGGCAAGAACTCGATTCTGCGCTATCGTGGCTATCCGATCGAGCAGCTGTGCGAACAGTCCGACTTCCTTGAAGTCGCTTGGCTGCTGCGTCACGGCGAACTGCCGAACAAGGACCAGTACGACCGTTTCATCTCCGACATCAACCACCGCACGATGGTGGGGGAGGACTTCCGTACTTTCATGGGCTCCTTCCCGCGCACCGCGCATCCGATGAGTGTGATGGCATCCGCGGTCAACGCGCTCGCCACGTTCTACCCGGACACCACGGACATCAACGATTCCGACCAGCTGGACGAAGCGGCGACCATCATCATGGCCAAGGCGCGCACCATCGTCAGCTACATCTTCCGCCGCCGTCGCGATGAGCCGATGCTGTACCCGGACTACTCGCGCGGCTATGTCGACGATTTCCTGCGCATGTGCTTCGCCGTGCCGTATGAGCCGTTCGAATCCGATCCTCTGTATGTGCACGCGCTTGGCCGTCTGCTCATCATCCATGCCGACCACGAGCAGAACTGCTCCACGTCCGTGGTGCGCATCGCCGGTTCGGCGCACGCCAACCTGTATTCCGCGGTCGCGGCCGGCATCAACGCGCTGTCCGGCCCGCTGCACGGCGGCGCCAACGAGGCGGTGCTCCGCCAGCTCAAGGCCATCCGCGACTCCGGCAAAACCGTCAAGGAATTCGTGGAGGACGCGAAGGCCAACGGGCGTCGCATCTCCGGCCTCGGCCACCGCGTGTACAAGTCGTACGATCCGCGCGCGGCGATCGCCAAGACCTATCTGCAGAAGATCATGGAACGCACCGACACGCTGAAGCTGCCGGCGGACGAGCGCGCGCTGTTCGACGTGGCCACCGAACTGGAGCAGATCGCATTGAGCGACGATTACTTCGTGTCTCGTCATCTGTATCCGAACGTCGACTTCTACACGGGACTGATCTACCGTGCGATCGGCTTCGATCCGTCCATGTTCACCACGCTGTTCGCGTTGGGCCGCATCCCCGGCTGGATCGCGCAGTACCGTGAGATGCTCGCCGACCCGAACACGAAGATCGGCCGTCCGCGCCAGGTGTACACCGGCTACACGGAACGCGATTACGTGCCGATGGACCAGCGCCACTGAACGATATTGACACGCGGCTCCGGTTTCGGACGTGCGCATGCGCCTGCCATGGCTTGCCGCTACAGTGTTTCAAGGAACGAAAGAACCTAACGAATCGCTGGAACCGGTCTACGGCTCCGGCATGGTCAAAGGAGCGTACACATGACTGAACAGCGCACCGCATGGGGTTGGGGTCTGGCAAGCATCGATGCGGCCGGCAACACCCTTGACGTGTGGTATCCGGAACTCACGTTGGGCGAGGCTCCGGCTGAAACCTCGCGTCCGAATCACAACTTCGGCGCCATCGCGCATGACGAGGCCGACGCGCGTGGCGTGCGCCGCATGCCCGTGTTCACCGTGTCCAAGATGGACGAGCCGATCGAGGACGCCGCCGACGCCTATCTGCGTCTGCACCTGCTGAGCATGCGTCTGGCCAAGCCGAACACGTTGAATCTCGACGGCATTTTCGCCAAGCTCAACAACGTGGTGTGGACCAACTACGGTCCGTTCGCCGTCGATGATTTCGCTTTGCGCAAGCTTGACGTGATGGCCGCCACCCGACAGTCCGGAGCCGTGTTGGCGCCGCACGTCGATGTGAACGTGCTGTCGATTGACAAGTTCCCCCGTATGGTCGACTACGTCGTGCCGACCGGCGTGCGCATCGGCGACGCCGACCGCGTGCGACTGGGCGCGCACCTGTCCGAAGGCACCACCGTCATGCACGCCGGCTTCGTGAACTTCAATGCGGGCACCCTCGGCGTCTCCATGGTCGAAGGCCGCGTCTCGCAAGGCGTCGTGGTCGGCAACTGCTCCGACATCGGCGGCGGCGCGTCCATCATGGGCACCCTGTCCGGCGGCGGCAAGCTCAAGAACTCCATCGGCGAGCACTCCCTGCTCGGCGCGAACGCCGGCATCGGCATCTCCCTGGGAGACAACTGCGTGGTCGAAGCGGGCCTGTACGTCACCGCCGGCACCAAGGTCACCATCTACGACAAGGCCAAGGTCGCCGCCGGCGAACCGCTCGAAACCGTCAAGGGCGCCGAACTGTCCGGCAAGGACAACATCCTGTTCATCCGCAACTCCGTGTCCGGCCGCATCGAGGCGCGCTACCGCAAGACCGGCATCGAGCTCAACGAGAAACTCCACAAGAACTGAAAACGGAATGGCGGAGAGCGTCATCCGCGCTCTCCGCAAGAGGAAACTCGTGAAAATCACACTGATCACCGTCGGCAAGGTCAAAGAGAAGTATCTGCGCGACGCCATCGCGGAATATTCGAAACGACTGGGCCGGTATTGCAAGCTCGGCATCGTCGAAGTGGCCGACGAGAAGACACCGGAGCATGCCAGCGACGGACTCGAACGGCAGATCAAGGCCAAAGAGGGCGAACGCATCGCCAAACATATTCGTGACGACGCGTTCGTCATCGCCCTCGCCATCGAAGGCAAGCAGCTCACCAGCGAACAGCTCGCCGCGAAAATCAACGACCTCGGACTCCACGGCACCAGCCATATCCAACTCATCATCGGCGGCTCATTGGGACTCGACCCCGCGATCCTCAAACGAGCCGACTACCTGCTGAGCTTTTCCAAAATGACGTTCCCGCACCAGCTGATGCGGGTGATTCTGCTGGAGCAGATCTATCGCGCATACAAAATCAACGCCGGAGAACCTTACCACAAGTGATTTTCGAGGCGTTTCGCAAGAAACGCTAAGTAGGGGCGAGCCGGTATAGTGGCGCGTATGAGTGACTACAGGGACGAACGCGAGCAGCGAGAACGCCGTCGCCGCACCATGGTGCGCACGGTGTGCATCGTCATCGCCGCGGCGATGCTGCTGAGTCTGGTCATTCCTGCGATCTACGCGGGGCTTTGACGCCTTCGGGCCCGTATGATCCGAAACGGGCCCCGGTTTCCCGTATGCGTGCGGACAGGTTCGCGGTCCGTCCATGTGGGAAATGGATGTGGGCACGTGGAAAAACCTTATGGATTGTGCGGGAGCCGTGGACGGCTCCATGTCAGAATAGTCAGGAACGTAATAGAAATGTATGGTGTAAACGATGGCAGAATTTGATTACTCCGAGGCGATCAGCGAAGCGCGCGCCAAATACGAGTCCATTTCCAAGGCCCTCGACGTCGATCGACTGACCGCCGAGGCCAAGGACCTTGAAGTGAAAGCGGCCGAACCCGGATTGTGGGACGATCCGGAAAACGCACAGAAAGTGACCAGCAAGCTGTCCGCGGTGCAGTCGCAGCTCAAGCGTCTGGCATCCGCCGACCAGCGCATCGAGGACGTGGAGACCCTGGTCGAGCTTGGCCAGGAGGAAGAGGACGCCGACACGTTGGCCGAGGCGAAGGCCGAAGTCGAAAGCATCCAAAAGGATCTCGACGATATGGAGATCCAGACGCTGCTTGACGGCGAATACGACGAACGTTCCGCCGTGGTGACGATCCGTTCCGGCGCCGGCGGCGTGGATGCGGCCGATTTCGCGCAGATGCTGCTGCGCATGTACCTGCGTTGGGCGGAACGCAACGGATACAAGGCCAAGGTCATGGACACCTCCTACGCGGAAGAAGCCGGCATCAAGTCGGCCACGTTCCAGGTGGACGCCCCGTACGCATACGGGCGACTGAGCGTGGAGGGTGGCACCCACCGTCTGGTGCGTATCTCCCCGTTCGACAACCAGGGCCGCCGTCAGACCAGCTTCGCCGCCGTGGAAGTGGTTCCGCTGGTCGAAGCGACCGATCACATCGACGTGCCGGATTCCGAAATCCGCGTCGACACCTACTGCTCGTCCGGTCCTGGCGGACAGGGCGTGAACACCACGTATTCCGCGGTGCGCATCACCCACATTCCGACCGGCATCGTGGTGACCATGCAGGACGAACGCTCTCAGATTCAGAACCGTGCCGCCGCCATGGCCGTGCTGCAGTCCCGACTGCTGGTGCTGCGCCACGAGGAGGAAGCCAAGAAGAAGAAGGAGCTCGCCGGAGACATCAAGGCCAGCTGGGGCGACCAGATGCGCTCGTATGTGCTGCATCCGTACCAGATGGTCAAGGACCTGCGCACGGGGTATGAGACCTCGCAGACCCAGGCTGTCTTCGACGGCGACATCGACGAGTTCATCGAAGCCGGCATCCGCTGGCGTCACGAACAGCGTCGCGCGGCAGCCGAGGAACAAGAAGCCTAAGCGATAGGCGGAGGGAAAACACGATGGCGCTGATCTCGCTTGAACATGTGAGCAAAGTCTATCCAAAGGGCACGCGTCCCGCATTGGATGACATCAATCTTGACATCGATCGAGGTGATTTCGTCTTTCTTGTGGGCGCGTCCGGTTCCGGCAAGACCACCTTGCTGAGCCTGCTGCTTCGCGAGGAGGAAGCCACGGATGGCGAGATCCGCGTCGCCGGCAACGATCTGCGACGCCTGTCCGCACGGCAGGTGCCGCATTATCGCCGGCAGATCGGCTTTATCTTCCAGGATTACAAGCTGCTCAACAACAAGACGGTATGGGAGAACGTCGCCTTCGCACTTGAAGTGATCGGCACAAGCCGTTCCACCATCAAATCGCTGGTGCCCAAAGTACTGCAGACGGTGGGGCTCACGGGCAAGGAAAACAACTACCCCCATGAGCTGTCCGGCGGCGAAGCGCAACGCGTCGCCATCGCAAGGGCGTATGTGAACCATCCTCAGATCCTGCTCGCCGACGAGCCTACGGGCAACCTCGACCCGACCACGTCGCTGGGCATCATGGAAGTGTTGGACGCCATCAACCGTACCGGTACCACCATCGTCATGGCCACGCACAACGAGGAGATCGTCAACTCCATGCGCAAACGCGTGGTCGAATTGCACACCGGCAAGATCGTGCGCGACGAGCAGCAGGGATCCTACGATTCCGCGCTGTATTTCCCGGACGCCGAAGTCGAGTCGAAATCGCACCAGGCATTGGGCACTTCCGATCCGAACGCGAAATACCGTCGACAGAACGCCATCGATTCAACGAACGCTCCTGACGACACCGTCGACGTGGAAGGCGCGACGCGCGCCGAAACCGTGGTGAACGCCGTGGATGTGGTCGCCGCTGCCGTCCATGACGGACAGGGGAACGACGGCATCGCCCGTCTTGCCAAATCCGTGCATTCCGGACGCACCGGCCGTTACGGCGAGGCCTTCGCGTCAGTGGAGACCACCTTGACCTGGGGCAAGGGACTGAGCCTCGAACAGATGGCCGACCAGGAACAGGCCGAGCAAACCGAACGGAACGAACAGGCCAAGACCTCCGCTGAAAATGATGCCTCCGAGACTGGTGCCGACGAAGCATCGGCGCTGTCCGCTCCGCCTGCACCGCCCGTTCCACCGACCCAAACCGAGCCTCCGACACCGCCCGAGCCTCCGGTACCGTCCGAACCGCCCGTCCCGCCGGCACCGTCCGATGAAAACCCTGAGGACACCAAGGAGCACGACTGATGCGTTTTCGTTTCATCCTTTCCGAAACATGGAACAGCCTCAAGCGCAATGTTTCGATGATCATCTCCGTCATGCTGGTCACATTCATCTCCTTCCTGTTCATCGGCGTATCCGGCCTGATGCAGGCACAGATCACCGCCGCGAAGGGCGAATGGTACGACAAGGTCGAAGTGGTCGTATGGCTGTGCCCGGACGGTGCCAGCCAGGCGGCGTCCTGCTCGTCGGGCAAGGCGCCTTCCAACCAGGAGATCGTCGATCTGGAGAACGTGATCAACGAGGAAGCCGGCAACATCGTCTCCAAAATCACATATGTGAGCCGTGAGGACTTCTACAAGAACACCTTCCTCAAGCAGTATCCGAACGGCGAATACCAAGGACGCGTGCTCACCGCCGCCGACATGCAGGGGTCGCTGCGTCTGAAACTGAAGGACCCGACCAAATACCAAGTGGTATCCGAAGTGTTGAGCGGCCGCACCGGTGTCGAGGAAGTGCAGGATCAACGCAAGATCTTCGACCCGGTCTTCTCGGTGCTGAACCGTGCGACGGCGGTCACCGTGGCGCTCGCCGGCGTGATGATCCTGGTGGCCATCATGCTGACCGGCACGACGATTCGCATGAGTGCCGCCTCGCGTAAGAACGAGACCGAGATCATGCGACTGGTGGGAGCCTCGAACTGGACCATCCGCCTGCCGTTCGTGTTGGAAGGCGTGTTCGCGTCGCTGATTGGTTCGCTGCTCGCCTGCGGAACGTTGAGCGCCATGGTGAAGCTGTTCATCACGGATTGGCTGTCGAAGAGCGTGCAGTGGATGCCTCTGATCAACCAGAAGACGGTATGGCTGCTTGCACCGGCCCTTGTGGTGGGAGCCGTCGTGCTGTCGATCGTCGCGTCCAGCATCTCGCTGAGGAAGTACTTGAAGGCATAAACCGGCGGAGTGCTGAACGAGATGTTCAGCATATTTGAAGTTTGCTGGATACAATGTCGAAATAGGTGGATTTCGGGAAGGGAATACATGTCTAGGAAAATGACGAGACAGGTGCGGCCCATCGTTGGACTGATGCTTGCTTCGGCTATGTTCTGCGCCGGCGGCGTCGCGGTCGTCGCCGCGCCGGCTCCGCAGGCGCATGCCGTGAGCATGTCGGAATACCAGGCGAAGGTGTCGAACCACGCCAAGCTGAAGTCGCAGCTTGCCGGCGTGAGCAGCGATCTCGCCGACACGATTCTGCAGTTGGCCGATTTGAACGACAACCAGATTCCTGCGGCGGTCGAGGCCGCGGAATCTGCCCAGCAGGCGGCAGAACAGGCGCAGAGCCTGGCGGAAGCGACCACGCAGCGGTTGCAAGCGGCCCAGCAGGACAAGGCGAACCTTGAGGAGCAGATCAAGCAGACCGGCTCCGACTATGATGACGCCAAGGCCGCCGTCGCGCAGCTCGCCCGCGAAAGCTTCCACGGCTCCAGCACGTCGGATGTGCTGGATTTCGTCACCGATTCGACGACCGCCGACGATTTCGTCAACAAGATGCAGTCGCAGGCCGCGGTCACGCGAAGCGAATCCAACGCGGCAACCGACGCGGCGAACGAGCTGAACACGTCGATGAACCGCAAGGACCGTCTGGGCGCCATCGAACAGAAGATCACCCAGCTCAAGGAGCAGGCCGACCAGCAGGCGGCAAGCGCCCAGCAGGCGGCAAGCGAGGCCAGCGCCAAGCAGACCGCCCTGCAGAAGCTGCGTGACGAGGGCACGGCGAAACGTGAGAAGCTCGAATCGCAGAAGAGCCAGCTGACAACGCAGAGCGCCAAGGAAGCGGCAGACATCGTCGCCATGAAATCGCAGATCGATTCATGGAACAACCAGTACAACAATTCCAACAACGCCGCTGTCAACCCCAATAACAACCAGCAGCAGTCGCGTCCGAACAACAACACGAACTACAATCCCGCTCCCGCGCCTGCACCTGCGCCGGCTCCGACGCCCAATAACAACAATTCCGGCGGCGCCAGCGGCATGAACTATGCGGTGCCCGGCAATTGCCCGGCCGGTTCCGGATACTGCTACGGACACAACACCGGCAACACGGTCGGCGGTGCCGCGTATCCGTCCCGCCAGTGCACGCTGTGGGCATACCTGAGGCGTTCCCAGCTGAGCCTTCCGGTCGGCTCCTACATGGGCAACGGCGCCGATTGGGCCAATACCGCTCGTGGACTCGGATACCTGGTGAACAACACCCCGCATGTCGGCGCGGCGATGGTGTTCGCGCGCGGCCAAAGCGTAGGCGGACATTGGACCGCCGACTGGCAGTACGGCCACGTGGCCGTCGTGGAACGCGTGAACGCCGACGGTTCTGTCCTGATCTCCGAAGGCGGCACCGGCTTCGCGACGTTCCCGGCTTGGGAGACGATCTCCAACGCCGGAGCCTACCAGTACGTCCACTACTGACGGTTCCGTTCCAGACATGAAACCACGGCAAGCGCGCCGTCCGCATCGTCGGGCGACGCGCTTTCGTGATATGGTCGACGGAGTCGCGTTGCATACACTGATCGAAAGAACCGGGAAGGAGGTCCGACATGGCCAAGGAACAGGGAACCAAACCGATCGCGCAGAACAAGAAGGCGCGTCACGACTACGCCATCGAAGACAAGTATGAGGCCGGTCTCGTGTTGACCGGCACCGAAGTGAAGTCGCTTCGTGAAGGACGGGCGTCGCTGGCCGAATCGTTCATCACCATCGACCGTCGTGGGGAGATGTGGCTTGAGGGAGCCAACATTCCCGAATATCTCAACGGCACGTGGAACAACCACGCACCCAAACGCAAGCGCAAGCTGCTGCTGCATGCGGCGCAGATCGACAAGCTGGCCCGCCAAACCCAGGCCAAGGGATTCACCATCATTCCGCTGAGCCTGTATTTCAAAGACGGCCGCGTCAAGGTCGAGATCGCGCTCGCCCGAGGCAAGAAGGAATTCGACAAGCGCCAGTCGCTTCGCGAGGAGCAGGACAAGCGCGAGGCGCTGCGAGCCATGCGATACGCCAACAAGCAGGTGCGATAAATCGGAAAAATTCCGGTTTCACATAGTGAAAGAACGCCGATTCAGGAAAATTTTTGTAACACACCCTCTTTACGCTAGGATACGGTTCGGCTGAACAGGCCGATATGAATCCATAGGAGAGGGAACATGCAAGCAGGAAAAGCCCTGAAAACCGCCGCCGCGTTCATGTTGAGCGTGGCCATGCTCGCCACCGGCGCGGCATGCGGCACCAGCGACGACAGCGACGCCTCGGCGTCGAAATCCAGTTCGAAGTCCAGCGAATTGACCTGTTACGATGTTTCCGGCGTGAAGAAGGACGACGCGATCGCCAAAATGCTGCCGGATTATGTGACCAAGGACGGCAAGCTCACCATCGGCATGGATACGTCGTACGCGCCGGCCGAGTTCCTGGCCGCGGACGGCAAGACGCCGGTCGGCTTCGACGTGGACATCGCCAAGGCGCTGGCCGGAGTGTTCGGTCTTGAGGCCGATCCGGAAACCGCGAACTTCGATTCGATTATTCCGGCCGTCGGCGCCAAGTACGACATCGGCATCTCGTCGTTCACCGTCACCAAGGAACGCCTCGAGGCGGTCGACTTCGTCAGCCACTTCAACGCCGGCTCCGCATGGGCCGTGAAGAAGGGCAACCCGAACAAGGTCGACACGTCCGATCTGTGCGGCAAGAAGGTGGCCGTGCAGACCGCCACCATGCAGGAGACCGCCGCCAACAAGATGGCCAAGCAATGCAAGGCAGACGGCAAGGCGGAGATGGACGTCATCTCCAGCAAGCTGCAGACCGATGTGACCACCAACGTCGTCACCGGCAAGGCCGACGTGTTCTACGCCGATTCGCCGGTCGCCGGCTACGCGATCGCGCAGACCGACGGCGAACTCGAAACGCTTGGCAAGACCGAAGGCATCGCCCCGGAAGGCATCGTCGTCAAGAAGGGCGACCAGCAGATGGACGAGGCCCTGCAGAAGGCCCTGCAGAAGCTCATCGACGACGGCACCTACATGAAGATCCTCAAGTACTGGGGTGTTCAGGACGGTGCCATCAGCAAGCCGGAGATCAACACCCCCGGCACCAACGAGTGAATGTTTCGGAACTTTTGCGTCCGTTAATACGCTCGTAGCAATCCGCTCTTAGGTTATGCCATAGCCACGTTTGGCTGGTTGATTTGGCTGGATTGAAGAGAGGACTTGCCATGATGAGGAACCTGAAAGGTTGGGCGGCGCTCGCGTTGAGCGCGGCGATGGTCGTCTCGATGGGAGCCTGCGGAACCTCCGACAAAACGGATTCCCAAGCTTCCGACGATTCGAATTCGTCGTCGACCACCGGTTACGACGTGTCCGGCGTGAAGAAGGACGAGAAGATCGCCAAGATGCTGCCGTCCTCCGTCACCAAGGACGGCAAGCTGACCGTCGGCATGGATACGTCGTACGCGCCGGCCGAGTTCCTGGCCGCGGACGGCAAGAC
>OIDQ01000852.1_pt1 | contig 12692 bp, 10 predicted proteins | sample 1581511 | NCBI WGS metagenome assembly OIDQ01 (sample SAMEA3882526, study PRJEB24775) | human gut metagenome | biome: human-associated habitat; feature: intestine environment; material: feces | place: Netherlands | collected 2009/2010
ATCAAAGGTAACAGAGAATACAATCGCAATCATGATTGAGCCTGTACAGGGCGAAGGCGGTGTTCATCCTGCAACACAGGAATTCATCGAAGGACTTCGTAAATTATGTGACGAGAAAGATATGTTACTTTTGTTTGATGAAGTTCAGACAGGATGGGGACGTACCGGAGCACCGATGGCTTACATGGGATATGGTGTAAAACCAGACGCAGTATCTATGGCAAAAGCAGTCGGAGGCGGAATGCCGTTAGCAGCATGCTGTGCAACTGAAAAAGTAGCAAAAGCATTTACAGCAGGAACACATGGCTCTACATATGGCGGACACTGTGTAACATGTGCAGCAGGTCTTGCATCAGTAACAGAGATTCTTGATAACAACTTAAGTGAAAATGCAAAAGAAATGGGAGAATACATGAAACAGGAACTTGCAAAACTCCCACATGTAAAAGAAGCAAGAGGACGTGGACTTCTGGTTGGATGCGAATATGATATTCCAATCGCAGTAGAAGTAAAACACGGATGCCTGGACAGAATGGCACTGATCACAGCCATCGGAGACAGCGTAAACCGTATGATTCCACCACTTATCGTAACAAAGAAACAGATCGATGAGCTGATGCTGATCATGAGAGCGTCTATCGAAGATGCTGCCGCAAAATACGAAAGCAAGTAAGCGTAAATAAATATAAGAAGATACAGAAATACAAATGATTCAGACGTTACCACAATTTTGATTCATAGAACTACCTTCAAAAAGAGGCTGCCGGCGATTTTGCCGGCAGCCTCTTACGCATACCAAAGTATACAAGAAAATCTGCCAGTGGCAGGTTTTGCAGATTAAGTTTCTTCTTCATCAGGAACAGGCTCAGGGACCTCTGTATCTCCGGTGTATTCAATGTCCGGAAGCAGTTCAAAATAAAAGTCCTGATATTCTTTTGAAAGAGCCTGAATGATCTCTTTCTGCACAGATTTGAACTTGGAAATAGAGATCATATCACGGTTCATGGTGATATACACGCTGATCCATAATTTCCGTCCGGTACGCAGGATATCATAATATAATTTTGTGTCCCCGTATGTGGCAAGAATCGGAGATACGATATCTTTGATCTCCTGAACCGTTTCTTCCTCCGGAGGGAGTAAGAACAGGTCCCGAAGTCCCGTGATCACGGTTTTTATCGGAACCGGAAGCATAAAAAGGGACAGGATGATCGCCAGTATCGGGTCGAGATAAGGAATCAAAGGCTGGAACCATTCTCCGGTTATGATCTGCGGCAGAAAGAATGCGATGCACATACCAAACGATGCGACAGAGTAGATCTGCCATTCCTGGATCTCCATGATCACGATCGGTGAAGTCAGTTTACTGTTCATCCTGCGAAGCAGGAAGATCACAGCAATACTGACTAAGGTGGCACTCATTTCAAAATACGCAACCATGGAAAAGTTGACATGCTGGCCGCCGTGGAAGATGATCTGGATGTTGTTAATGATCAGTCCGACGGTAACAGCAATCATGATCGCACCTTTTACAACAACAAATAAGGATTCAATCTGCTGGTAACCAAATGGGTGGCTTTCGCTGGACGGCTTGTACATCAGCGGAACCAGTGAAAGTGACACGAATACCATCAGAATCTCGACACCGTCATAGACACTGTCCAGAAGGACGGCCTGCGACCTTGTGATGACCGCCATAACGATCTCCAGGATTACGAAAATCGTACTTCCTGTGATGGAGATACGGAGTGCGGATTTTTCGTATTTCTGTTTGCTCCGGCTAGAATGCATAATGTATCTTCTCCTTTGGAAAAATGGAATCAAGTTCATGGTAGAGTCGTGCGATCGGAAGGCCGACTACATTATTATAATCACCTTCGATCCCTTTTACGTGGATGGCAAATGCGCCCTGGATGCCGTAAGCGCCGGCTTTGTCAAGAGAATCACCGCTGTCAACATAAGCATGAAGATCCTCTTTTGTGACCGGATAAAAGGTGACATCCGTTTTTTCGTAGAATGTATGTAAGATCTGCTGCCCACGGATACACCCTGCAAATGTAACTCCGGTATAGACCTGATGTGTGCGGTCTGCGAGCATGGAAAGCATATCAAAGGCTTCTTCGTTATCTGCCGGTTTCCCAAGAATCTCACCGCGATAAGACACAATGGTGTCGGCACCGATGACGATACAGTCTTCACCCTGATATGCGGGATTGTCTTTTATCTTTGATTCATATACATCAAGAGCTTTCTGGTGTGCCAGTTCCATCACGACATCGGACGGAATATCTTTGGTGATCTTTTCATCGACTGCAGACGGGATTACGTCGAATGTGAATCCTGCCTGGGTAAGCAGCTCCTGCCGTCTGGGAGAAGCTGATGCTAATACGTATTTCATGTCTTTTTTCTCCTTTATGACCTTTTGAAAATATATAAAATACCAACTATAGTATAACATAGAATGAAAAAAACAGAAATTCATAACGGATAAAATTGTAATGTAAAAATTGCAATCACTGTGCAGATTCGATATAATGTTAACAAGTATAAATATCGGAAACGGAGGTTTATTGTTATGTATATCAGTGAAATAAGAACGAAAGCACCGGCAGACGAAAGAATGCCGTTAGAGCGGAAATTCTACGATACATTGGAAAAATTAAAAATACCATATGAACAGGTGGATAATGATCCGGCATCTTCGATGGAAGAATGTGCAGAAGTGGATAAAGCAATCGGAACAGAGATCCGGAAGAATGTCTTCCTCTGTAACCAGAAGAAGACAACCTTCTTTTTGCTGGTAATGCCGGCAGACAAAGCATTTGACACTTCTTCATTCAGTAAAAAACTGGGCGTGTCCCATATGTCATTTGCGCCGCCGGAGAAGATGCTGGAACATCTTGGCACAACACCGGGATCAGCAAGTGTTGCAGGGCTTCTGACCGATGAAGATGATTATGTGCAGGTAATTATAGATAAGGAAGTTGCAGAGGCAGAATGGTTCGGCTGCAACCCGGGAATCAACACCAGCCATTTGAAATTTAAAACGAAAGATCTGCTTCATAAGTATCTTCCGGCGATCCATCACAGAGCAAGAATTGTGGATCTGTAGAATCCAGAGAAACGAATAAGAGAAGCAGATCTGCGGGAAAGAGAGAAGCGAATAAGAAAAGCAGATCTGCGAGAAAGAGAATAGCGAATAAGAAAGACAGATCTGTAAAGGATAGAATAGAGAATAAAAAGGAACAGTAACATTATAAATATGAAGACATCAGAAGATTTAAAACAGATACTGGAGCGCATTGATCACAGAGGATATCCGGCATATAAGGATACCAGAGGCGCATACCAGTTTGGAACATATATACTGGGGATTGATCATGTACAGGGAGATCCGTTTGCGGCACCGTCCAGGCTGCATATACAGGTGGCAGGAAGAGCGGCCCGGATTCCGGGAAATCTATATGACAGCAAATGTAAAAAGATGGCTGTGGCAGATTATCTGCTGCGGAATTTTGCAAAGCAACTGGAACGGTACTCGTTTCAGGCACACGGTTCCGGAAAAAGCGGGATCATCCAGGTGACACGATGTGGTCAGGAAGTGCTGGAACGTACGGCCTGTGAGATAGAGGAAAAGACAGGGAATATTATTGTCCGGTTTGAGGTCGGATTCCCGGCAAGAGGACGTACGATCCAGGCAGGAGAGCTGATTAAGATTCTGTATCAGTATCTGCCGGCGTGTGTGGAGAAAGCCCTGTATTATAAGAATATAGACCAGAATGCAGTGAAGCGGGCGGCAGAACTTGCCGTGGATCAGGAATATATCCGGGAACAGCTGAAAAAAGAGGGACTGATAGCATTTGTTGCTGATGGTTCGATCCTTCCGAGAGAATCGGGCGTTTCCCAGAGACCGATGAAGGATGCGGTGCCGTTTGTCTCGCCGGATTCTATGAAAGTTACGATGAAGCTTCCATATAAAGGGGTGCTCACCGGAATGGGAATACGAAAGGGAATCACTCTGGTTGTAGGTGGCGGCTATCATGGTAAATCAACGCTTTTGAAAGCACTGGAGAGTGGTGTATATCCTCATATTGCAGGAGATGGCAGGGAATATGTAGTCACAGATGATACTGCAATGAAGATCCGCGCAGAAGATGGCAGAAGCATCCGGCATACAGACATTTCCATGTTTATTAATGATCTGCCGAACGGAAAAGATACGTATGCGTTCGACACGGAAGATGCAAGCGGAAGTACGTCACAGGCGGCGAATGTGATAGAAAGTATGGAAGCAGGAACACAGGTATTTCTGATCGATGAAGATACGAGTGCAACGAATTTTATGGTGAGAGATGAGCTGATGCAGCAGGTGATCCACCGTGACATGGAGCCGATTACACCGTTTATTGAGCGTGTGCGGGATCTTTATCAGGAATATGGAATATCGACGGTGCTGGTAGCGGGAAGCTCCGGAGCCTATTTCCAGATCGCGGATCAGATCATTCAGATGGATAAGTATGTTCCGAGAGAAATCACGGAACTGGCAAAGAAAGCGGCTTCAGACTATCCGGCATTGAAGTTTCCGGAAGAAAAGCCGGAACAGCCATCGTTTGACCGGAAGGTGCGTAAGAATCCGGGCATCCGCCAGAAAGGCAGGGTGAAATTAAAAACAATGGGACGCGATGCGGTCATGATCGGTCATGAGACGATTGATCTGCGGTATGTGGAACAGCTGGTGGACAGTGAGCAGTTAAATACACTGGGGCAGATCGTACGTTTCCTGGAAGAGGAGATATTTGATGGCAGGAAGACACTTGGACAGGCCATAGAACAGGTGGAGAACGTTCTGGATAAAAAAGGGCTTGCCGGTGTGTGCGAAGGAAATACCGTACCGGGAAATCTTGCAAGACCGCGTATACAGGAAATCTATGCCTGTATGAACCGTTACAGAAAGCTTGGAACAGACAGGAAAGAGAGGGGATAGAATATGAGAGTCATTGCAGGAAGTGCAAGAAGAACACAGTTAAAGACGTTGGAAGGCATGGATACCAGACCAACAACAGACAGGATCAAGGAGACATTATTTAACATGATCGCTCCATATCTGTACGACAGTATCTTTCTGGATCTGTTTGCCGGAAGCGGCGGGATCGGGATCGAAGCTCTGAGCAGAGGAGCAATGGAAGCGGTATTTGTAGAGAAGAATCCGAAAGCCATGGCGTGTGTCAAAGAGAACCTTCAGAAGACACATTTTGAAAGAAAAGGGATGACCATGCAGATGGATGTGATGACAGCACTCTATAAATTAGAAGGAGAAAAACAGTTTGATTATATTTTTATGGATCCACCGTATAATCATGAACTGGAAAAAAGTGTGCTGACTTATCTGGCAGAATCATCGCTGCTGGCAGAGGAAGGAATCATCATTGTAGAGGCTTCTAAAGAGACAGACTTTGATTATGCAGAAGATCTTGGATATAACATTATCAAAGAAAAAGAATATAAGACAAATAAGCATGTATTTTTGGAACCTGCGGGAAGGAAAGAAATATGTTAACAGGAATCTATCCGGGAAGCTTTGACCCGGTTACATACGGACATCTGGATATCATAAAACGTTCTGCTGAAATGGTAGATGAACTGGTAGTCGGAGTGCTGAATAATAAAGCAAAAACCCCGTTGTTTTCCGTAGAAGAACGTGTTAAAATGTTAGAGGAAGTAACGAAAGACATACCAAATGTTAAGATTATTCCATTTGAAGGATTATTGGTGGATTTTGCCCATAAGCTGAATGCGAAGATTGTAATAAGGGGACTTCGGGCAATCACTGATTTTGAATATGAATTACAGATGGCGCAGACCAATCATAAACTTGCGTCAGATGTGGAGACGATATTTCTGACCACGAATCTGCAGTATTCGTATTTGAGTTCTACCACGGTAAAAGAAGTGGCAGCCTTCGGAGGAGATATATCCCAGTTTGTGCCGGATTACATAGAGCAGAAAGTCTGGGGGAAAATGAAACATAAAAGGAGAGTGTAAATATTATGAGCAGCCGTATTGAGCAGATCATAGAGGAAATTGAAGAGTATATTGACAGTTGTAAATTCCAGCCGCTGTCGACAACAAAAATTATTGTAAATAAAGACCAGATGGATGAACTGTTAAGAGAACTTCGTATGAAGACTCCGGATGAGATCAAGCGTTATCAGAAGATTATTGCGAACAAAGACGCAATTCTGGCTGATGCACAGGCAAAAGCAGACGGAATGATCCAGGAAGCACAGATTCAGACAAATGAGCTGGTAAGTGAACATGAGATCATGCAGCAGGCGTATGCGCAGGCAAATGAGATCGTAACTGCAGCAACTGCACAGGCACAGCAGATTCTGGATAATGCAACAAATGATGCAAACCAGATTCGTATCGGAGCCATTCATTATACAGATGATCTTCTTTCTCAGGCAGAGAGTGCGATCGGACGTACCTTGGATACGTATACATCGAAGTATGACAGTCTTGTAAATTCTCTTCAGGAATGTTATGACATGGTGCGTAATAACAGAGCAGAGCTGGATGTTCCGCCGGAGACAGAACAGAGTGTACAGTCGGAGTATCCACAGGATGAATATCCTGCAGACGAATATCCGCAGAATAATTATGAGCAGGATGCTTATGGACAGGATGATTATCTGGATGATGAGAATCAGTATCCGAATGATATGTCAGTTTCTGATTATGATATTCAGGAAGATGACACACTGGATTAAGGTACAATCAAATAGCATATATGTAAGCGGAGATAAGAAGACTGGTTACCAATGCGGTGGCCAGTTTTTCTGCTATATAGGGCAGGATTGGTAAGTGATTGCCGGAGATCATGGAATATGTCTGGGCAATACAGCACCAGCCGCCGAAAGAGGTAAGTGCAGCGCACAGAATAATCTTATGGGAGGTATACAGTGCGGATGACGCAAGCCGTCGGATTCCGGTGCTGATCTCCAGGCTGGAATACAGAAGAAGGGAGGCTGTATTGTCTGGAAGAGCAGACGCAAGCAGTTGAATCAGGACAGAGAACATCATCATATATCCACCGACCTTTGTGATGGATTCGAATGCATTCATGATACAACGGTCGAAGTAATTACCGGATAAATTTTCAGACTGTGAAACAGTTGAAGAAGAAACCTGCATCAAGTGTGAAAATGGATGGATATGGTCTTTTGCGCGGTAGAAAAGACGAAAGACAAAGCTCATCATAAGAGGCGTAAGTGTAAGAATAAGAAGAAACGGAATGGAAATAGAATCCTTTTTCAGATTCTGAATGACAACATAGTTTAAGATGAAAGCAGGGCTTGTATTGTTGCAGAAAGACAAAAGGTAAGAGGCTTCCGAACGCGAAATTTTCTGAGCGTCCAGAAGGTCGGAGGCTGTCTTGGCACCCATCGGATATCCGCATAAGAAGCCGGTGAGTACTGCAAATGTGCCATAATAAGAAGTGCCAAGGAGCGGACATAGAAACGGTGATGTGATGTGGCAGATCCAGTGAAGTGCAGGGGTGCGGATCAGAATATTGATCAGGACCATATAGGGAAGTAATGTGGGAAGGACATGCCGGAACCACAGGAGGAGTCCGTAACTGGCACCGGCAAAGACTGTCTGTGGAAATGACAGCATACATAAGAAAAAAATCAGTATCGGAATGGTAAGGAAATGACGTCTGGACATAGGAATCTCCCGGAGGACCTTGTTAATTCATTGTATGGATAAGGTTGATTTTTTATGAAGACTGTTAGATAATAGATAACAGTGTAATATAGAAGGAGTGTAGGAAAATGGCAGTATTAAATGAATTAGAACCGAAAGAAGTCTTCCGGTTTTTTGAAGAAATAAGTGCGATCCCGAGAGGAAGCCGCGATACAAAACGTATCAGTGATTATCTGGTGGCATTTGCAAAGGAAAGAGACTTAAAAGTGATTCAGGATGAAGTGAATAACGTGATCATATTCCAGCCTGGAACACCTGGATATGAAGAAAGTGAACCGGTAATCCTGCAGGGACATATGGATATGGTATGCGAAAAGACATCGGATTCCACACATGATTTTAAAAATGACGGACTGGAATTATATGTAGAAGATGGATTTTTAAAGGCGAAAGATACCACGCTTGGAGGAGATGACGGAGTTGCGGTTGCAATGGCGCTTGCACTGATGGACAGCGAAGATATTCCACATCCACCAATCGAAGCAGTATTTACTGTAGATGAAGAGCTTGGAATGGAAGGTGCCGAGGCTATCGACCTGTCAGTATTAAAAGGAAAGAAACTCATCAACCTGGATTCGGAAGAAGAGAAGACTCTGACGGTTGGATGTGCGGGCGGAGTCCGTTATCAGGGACTGATCCCGGTAGAAAAGAAGACTGCATCCGGAGAGGTGATCAAGATTACGATCCAGGGGCTTCTGGGCGGACATTCCGGCGAAGAAATCCACAGACAACGTGGTAATGCGAATAAGATGATGGCACGTCTGCTGTATCATATTGCAGGAGAGAAGAATTACCGTCTGAGCGAAATCTATGGCGGCTCGAAAGACAACGTTATTGCGATGGAAGCACACGCGTCTATCCTTGCAGAACCGGAAGACTGCGAAGAGATCCTTGCTATGATCCGGGACATGGAAAGTATATGGAATGCAGAATTCATGGGAGAAGAACCAGGCCTGACTGTAAAAACAGAAACTGAAAAAGTAGAAAATATAGTAGTGTTCTCAAAAGATACTACGCAAAAAGTAGTAGGATACCTGACGGCATGCCCGAATGGATTAAAAGAATACAGCCGTAAAGTAGCCGGCGCGACAGAGACCTCTTTAAATCTCGGTGTGGTATCTATGAAAGAAAATGGAGTGGAGGCAGCATTCCTGATCAGAAGTGCAGTAGACAGCAGAAAGCAGCAGGTGCTGGAAGAAGTAGAGGCTGTGACAAAAGCATTCGGAGGAAGCGGTTCGCTTTCCAGCGAATATCAGGCATGGCAGTACAAGCCACAGTCAGAACTCCGTCCGGTCATGGTAGAAGCATACAAAGAAGTTTATGGAAAAGAGCCGGAGATCTGCATTATCCACGGTGGACTGGAGTGTGGAATCTTCCTCGGAAAACGTCCGGATCTGGACTGCGTATCCTGCGGACCGGATGTTCTGGATATTCATTCTTATAATGAACGTCTGGATATTGCGTCTACGCAGAGAAGCTGGGAATTCCTGAAACTGGTACTTAAAAATTGTAAATAATAACGACGGAGGAGAAATATATGAATCTGCCAGCAGCATTTGAAGAAAAGATGCGTGCACTTCTCGGAGATGAATTTGACGAATATATTGCCTGTTATGAAGAACCAAGATATTATGGCATGCGAGTGAATACAGGCAAGATCTCGGTAGAAGAGTTTGAAAAGATATGTCCGTTTGAGATTAGAAAGATCCCGTGGATCGAAAATGGATTCTATTATGACGGGGACAAAGTGTCTCCTGCAAAGCATCCGTATTATTTTGCCGGCCTTTATTATCTTCAGGAGCCGAGTGCCATGACACCGGCGAACCGTCTTCCGGTAGAGCCGGGAGATAAGGTTCTGGATGTATGTGCGGCTCCGGGAGGAAAGGCGACAGAATTAGGAGCAAAATTACAGGGAGAAGGCGTGCTGATTGCCAACGATATCAGCAGTTCGAGAGCCAAGGGACTGCTTAAGAATATTGAGGTATTCGGAATCGGAAATGTTCTGGTGTTAAGTGAGGAACCAGGACGTCTGGAGAATTATTTTACGGAATATTTTGACAAGATCCTGATCGATGCACCATGTTCCGGAGAAGGAATGTTCCGAAAAGATAAAAAGATGGTAAAAGCATGGGAAGAACACGGACCGGAGTTTTTTTCAAAGATCCAGAGAAGCATTGTGACACAGGCGGCCCAGATGCTGCGCCCGGGTGGAATGCTGCTTTATTCCACCTGCACTTTTTCCCCATGTGAAGACGAAGAAGTGGTAGCCTATCTTCTCAGACAACGCCCGGATATGGAACTTATGGAAATGCCAGGATATGAAGGCTTCTCCAGCGGCCGCCCGGAATATGCCGGCACAGCAGACACTTCCGATTCCGAAATCGCGTTAAGCTTAAATGCATTTAATCCGGAAGAACTTCAAAAATGCGTCCGAATCTTTCCACACAAAATGGATGGCGAAGGTCATTTTCTCGCCCTGTTCCGCAAAAAAGGTGACTCTCTTCCACCTGTTTTCCGCTTTTCCGCAAAAGGACCGGACAAAAATACCCGGAAATGGCTGGAGGAATTTTTCTCTGAGATCAGCCTGAAAACCATTGGCGGTCAGGAATTTGACTGGAACCGTGTGGAAGTCCGCAAAGATAAAGTATACTATCAGCTGCCCTTCCCGCTGGATCTCCGCGGAATCTCCTTTCTTCGAAACGGCCTCTACCTAGGTGATCTGAAGAAAAACCGTTTTGAGCCGTCTCAGCCTCTGGCGCTGGCGCTTCACAAAGGAGATGTGGAAGCAGTTATCTCCCTGCCGGTTTCTGATGAGCGGCTTACCCGTTATCTGAAAGGCGAAACTCTTATGATCGAGCCGGAAGAGGCCGCTCACAAAAAAGGCTGGCACCTTCTCTGTGTGGACGGTTATCCTCTCGGCTTCGGAAAGCTTGTAAACGGGATCCTGAAAAACAAATATCCTGCTGGCTGGAGAGTGTAATCTCTCCGCCGCAGGATATCTGCCCACATTAACATATCATTTCATTTTCAGATCAGAGACTGAACGCTTCTCCAAGAGTAAACGAATAAATATACCGTTCCTTCACCTTCCGGCCTGTCATCCGTTCCAGCGCCTGGGCGTAATCCTCCAGCTGTACATGATAACGGTCGATCAGCTTCTTTTCTTCTCCACGTCTCACAAAGTCCGTTTTATAATCCACCAGAACGATTTCTTCATCCTCTATAAAATACGCATCAATGATTCCCTGTACCAGAACATTTTCCTCACACTGCCACTGCCGATCAAGCTCCGAAGCTTTTCTTGCGATCACAAAAGGCTGCTCCCGGAACAGAAGTCTCTTCTCTGAAGCTGCTTTCATCCGCTGTCCGAGAGGTGTTTCCACAAAATTCCAGATATCCTTTACCCGGACCGACTCAGCCTCTTTTCTTTCCATCTTCCTGGCGTCAACCCATTCTCTCAGCTGTCTGCGGATCTCATCCCTGTTTGCTGTCTTCTGATAGTCCAGGCATTCCATTACACGATGATAAGCCGTTCCACGAAGTGCCCCTGTATACCCTTCCTCTTTCTTCTCCTCGATAAATCGGGGAACCAGCGGCTGGATCTCTTCTTCCGTCTCATAATCCACCGTTTCTTCCAGATCCTGCTCACTGTGGTAGCTTCGCTTTTTCAGTTCTGATACACTGACCTTCACAGGAAGGTCTTCCAGATATTGATATGGATATACAAAGGAAAAACGTCTCTGGATCTCCTCCCGGATCTCACTGTCAAAAACTCTGCCCGGATTCCAGTTCTCCAGTGTTTCCTTCTTCATTTCCCGCTCTGCCTGTTCCATAACCTCACTTTCTGTCAGTTCCCGTGCTGTGACCCGTGTAACTTTGAATTCTGCCGGATCTTTGTACAGAGGATTTGCGGTATTCATAAAGATGCCATATTCATGAAATAATGGTGCCATGCAGCGATGCCTTGCCAGTGCCGGAAGCACATAATCCCAGTAAGTTTTTCCATTCAGTCTCGTTTCTGCCGGAAGAAGTTCCTGTTCATTTTCGCGGAATCTGTATAAAGAAAGCAGCCTTTTTTCCAGATTTCCTATTGTTCCGGTCATGATCAGTTTCTCCTTGGCACGCGTCAGGGCAACGTAAAGTACTCGGATTTCCTCCCCCAGAGTCTCTTCCAGAAGCTTACGGCGGATCACCTGCTTATACAGTGTTGACACAATCATCCGCCGGTCTGGCAAAATGGCGTCAGCGCCAAGACCGTAATCCGGATGAATCAGAAGTCTGGCGTTCAGATCCTGCATATTGAACTGTTTTCCCATACCGGCAAGGATTACAATCGGAAACTCGAGTCCCTTGCTCTTGTGGATCGTCATGATTTCCACGGAACCTTCTCCTGCGCCAGAAAGATTTACTTCGCCATAATCAACTTCATATTTTTGCAAATGTTCAATATATCGGACAAAATTAAATAAGCCTCTGTAACTGGTCTTCTCATAATCCATTGCCTTTTCCACCAGCATAGCGAGGTTGGCGCTCCGCTGTGCACCATTTGGCAGAGCTTTCGCATAATTACCATAGCCGGTTCTACGGAGAATCTCAAGAATCAGCTCATGCACAGGAGTGTACACCGCAAGATCACGCATTTCATTCAGCAGGACTATAAAACCATGTAATTTGTGGTAAAGAGTTCTTTCCTGCCCCTCATATTCTTCCAGGAAATTCAACACGCTGTCATACAGCATCCCCTTCGGATGTTCTTCCCGCAAAACGGCAAGCTCCTGGGTAGTACATCCCACCAGCGGCGACCTCAGCACACCCGTCAAAGGAATATCCTGAAGAGGATTATCGCAGACCTGCAGATAATTCAGAATCGTAACCACCTCAAGTGCGGAAAAATATCCCGTCTTTGAAGCGGCATACACAGGAAT
>OIDQ01000855.1_pt1 | contig 12654 bp, 13 predicted proteins | sample 1581511 | NCBI WGS metagenome assembly OIDQ01 (sample SAMEA3882526, study PRJEB24775) | human gut metagenome | biome: human-associated habitat; feature: intestine environment; material: feces | place: Netherlands | collected 2009/2010
GGGCGCCGACCCCGCCGAGCTCGATCGCGTGAACGCCGATGGCACCAAGGGCATCCCGGAGCTCGTGCTGGGCACCACCGAGGCCGAGGCCGTCAAGCTCTTCGCCAATACCTACCTGGCGCTGCGCGTGGCCTACTTCAACGAGCTCGACACCTACTGCGAGGTCCGCGGCCTCAACACCCGCGACGTCATCGAAGGCGTGTGCCTGGAGCCTCGCATCGGCAGCCACTACAACAACCCGAGCTTCGGATACGGCGGCTACTGCCTGCCCAAGGACACCAAGCAGCTGCTGGCAAATTATAAAGACGTGCCGCAGAACCTGATCGAGGCCATCGTGGAGGCCAACCGCACCCGCAAGGACTTCGTTGCCGACGAGGTGCTGCAGATGGTGTGGGACCGCGTCTACGCCGGCAAGGAGAAGCCGGTCGTGGGCGTCTACCGCCTGACGATGAAGTCCAACTCCGACAACTTCCGCGCGAGCTCCATCCAGGGCGTCATGAAGCGCGTGAAGGCCAAGGGCGTGCCCGTGGTGGTCTACGAGCCCACGCTGGACGCGCCAGAGTTCTTCGGCTCCAAGGTGACCCACGACCTAGAGGCCTTCAAGGCCGGCTGCGACGTGATCGTCGCCAACCGCTGGAGCGACGAGCTCGCGGACGTGGCGGACAAGGTTTATACGCGCGATTTGTATAAGAGGGACTAGGCGATAAGCATGTCAAATAGAAAAGTACTCGTCACCGGTGCCGCTGGCTTCATCGGCGCGTTTCTCGTCAAGAAACTGCTCGAGGAATCTGACGACGTAATTGTCGGCCTTGACAACCTCAACAGCTACTACGACCCCGGCATCAAGGACGCACGCCTTCGCATGCTGGCCGAGGCCGACACAGACGGCCGCTTCACCTTCGTGCGCGGGGACCTGTGCGACGCCGCCCTCATCGAGCGCCTGTTTGCGGAGAACGGTTTCGACGTCGTGGTGAACCTCGCCGCCCAGGCGGGCGTCCGCTACTCCATCGAGAACCCGCGCGCCTACCTCGAGAGCAACCTCGTCGGGTTCTTCAACATCCTCGAGGCATGCCGCCACCACCCGGTCAAGCACCTCGTCTACGCAAGCTCCAGCTCGGTCTACGGCGGCAACAAGAAGGTGCCGTTCTCGGAGGAGGACCGCGTCGACTCGCCGGTGTCACTTTACGCCGCCACAAAGAAGTCTAACGAGCTCATGGCCGCCGCCTACTCCAAGCTCTATTCCATCCCCGCGACCGGCCTGCGCTTCTTCACGGTGTACGGCCCCATGGGCAGGCCCGACATGGCCTACTTCGGCTTCACCGAGAAGTTGCGCCGCGGCGACACCATCAAGATCTTCAACATGGGAGACTGCCGCCGTGACTTCACCTACGTCGACGACATCGTCGAGGGGGTCAGGCGCGTCATGGACGCCGCCCCCGAGGTGAAGATGGGCGAGGACGGGCTGCCGCTCGCCGCGCATCGCGTCTACAACATCGGCAACTCGCACCCTGAGAACCTGCTTGACTTCGTCGACACGCTGCAGCGCGTGCTGGTGGAGGAGGGTGTGCTTCCGTCCGACTACGACTTCGAGGCCCATAAGCAGCTCGTTCCGATGCAGCCCGGCGACGTGCCCGTTACCTACGCGGACACCACGGCGCTCCAACGCGACCTGGGCTACAAGCCCGCGACGACGCTCGAGGACGGCCTGAGGGCCTTTGCGAAGTGGTATTGCGAGTACTACGGAATCGGAGAGTAGCTAATCGTGGACCTTTCTAAGGCAAAGATCTGCATTCCCAGCTCGAGTGGAGGACATCTGACTCATATGTGGCTCTTGAGGCCAATTTGGTCACAAGCTGCCGATAGGTTCTGGGTGACCTTCGACAAGGAGGACGCGAATTCTCTTCTGGAAGGGGAGCGCGTCTACCATTGCCACTATCCGACGAACCGCAACATCCCGAACCTGCTGAAGAACACGGTTCTCGCCTGGAAGGTGCTCCGCAAGGAGCGTCCCGATCTGATTATCAGCTCCGGTGCCGCGGTTGCGGTGCCGTTCTTCCTGATCGGAAAGATGTTCGGGTCTAAATGCGTCTACGTGGAGGTCTTCGACCGCGTTGACAAGCCCACGATGACCGGTCGCATGCTCAACGGCGTGGCCGACCTATTCGTGGTGCAGTGGCCAGAACAGCTCGATGTCTACAAGAGCGCCGTTGACCTCGGCTCTATCTTCTAGGGAGGGACGCGCATGGTATTCGTGACCGTGGGCACCCACGAGCAGCAGTTCGACCGCCTGGTCAAGGCGGTTGACGATCTCAAGGCGGACGGGACGCTCGTTGAGCCCGTCTATATCCAGACGGGTTACTCGACGTACGAGCCCGTCCACTGCGCCCACTCGCAGTTCATGCCGTTTCGACAGATGAAGAGCTACATGGAGGGTGCCGATGTGGTGATCACGCACGGCGGCCCCTCAAGCTTCATCGAGGCCATGGCTGCAGGCAAGGTTCCCGTCGTTGTGCCCCGCAGGGGCGACCTTGACGAGCACGTGAACAACCATCAAGCCGACTTCGTGCGCATCGTCGCGGAGCGCCAAGGCGGGATCGTGCCCGTCTACGACGTGATGGACCTTTCCGCCGCCATCGAGCGCGCCCGCGAGCTCTCGCGCGGCGTCACTTTTAAAAGCCACAACGCTGAGTTCTGCCGAGAGCTCGAGAGACTGATAGAAGGAATTTAACCGCATGACTAAACCCCGCGCCGGCATACTCAGTATGCAGAGGATCTACAACTACGGGTCCTTTTTGCAAGCTTTCGGCCTGAAATCTATCCTGGAGTCCCTTGGCTGCGATGTGCAGTTCGTTGACTATGAGCCTGGCAAGTGCCTGGTCACGTCCCCGTCATCGAAGAAGGGCGTCGCTCGCAAGGTGGAGAAGGCCCTTGAGGTATTCCGCTACGACGCTCCGCTCAGGGATAAGCTCGCCTTCATCCGCTACAAACGCACGTACGCCCAGCGCTTCTACCCGATGCTCGGAGTCACTGAGGAGCCCAACCTTGACCCCGACATCGACCTCTTGGTCATCGGCAGCGACGAGGTGTTCAACTGCGTGCAGGATAACGCTAATGTCGGCTTCACGCCCGCGCTTTTCGGCACCGGGTCGCGCGCCGGACGCAAGGTGACCTACGCCGCTTCCTTCGGCAACACCACGCTCGATAAGCTTGACCGTTACGGCAAGCGCGAAGAGGTCGCGGGCTACCTCAAGCGTCTCGACGCCGTCTCGGCTCGCGATGCCAACACGGGCGCCATTGTCGAGTCGCTTACGGGGGAAACACCGACCTTCAACTTGGACCCGGTGCTCGCCTATGACTATTTTGGCGAGTGCAGGTTGATTCCCGCCGAGGTCGACGAGGACCGCTATATGATCGCATACGGCTACTCGGGCCGTCTCACGGCCGAGGAGTGCGCCGCCGTGCGCGCCTATGCCGATCAGCGCGGTCTCAAGGTGCTTAACATCGGGGGGGTTCAGGGCGTCTGTGATCGCTTCGTGGATTGCTCGCCCTTTGAGGTGCTCGCCTACTTCAAGCATGCTGAGGCCGTGGTGACCGACACGTTCCATGGCACTATTTTCTCGACGATCGCCCACACGCCTTTTGCAACGTTCGTACGTAGCTCGGGCTATGGTAACTCGCAGAAGTTGAATGATTTGCTCGATCGTCTCGGACTGCTGGACCACGTTGCATCGCTTGAACAGCTCCCTCAGAAGTTGAGCGCTCGTGTCGATTGGAGCTCCGTAGATGATCGCATCGAGCAAGAGCGGAAAAAGACTTACAGCTATCTTTGCGAGCAGATCGTGACTGCAGTTGAGGGGCGATAGCGTGAAGTTGAAATCTCTCGCAATCAGGCTGGCGCGAACTGTACAGGGCTGGCATGTAGCGCTCCCGTTTCGTGTCGATATCCTTAGGGCTACCGGTTTTGACATTCATTCCACCGCTCTAATCCGCAGCAAGGTTCTATTCCAAGTGAAAGAACTTGAGGTGGGTCCAGATGTCTTTATTGGCAACGGTTGCAGTTTTTACGGAAGCGTGCGATTTCCGTGCAAAGTAACAATCGGCGAGCAAACCAAAGTTGCTCCCGAGGTTATGTTCTGCTGCTCTACTCACGAGCTTGGTGGAACTGAGCGACGCGCCGGAGAGACGTGCAATCGCGATATTGCCGTCGGCAAGGGTTGCTGGATTGGAGCACGCTCCACGATTCTGCCCGGCGTGAGCATCGGCGACGGGTCTGTCGTCGCTGCTGGTGCGGTTGTTGCCAAGGACATCCCTGCGAATTGTCTCGCGGGGGGGGTCCCTGCGCGGGTTATCAAGATGCTGGACGAGAGGTAGCTTGGCATGAGCTCTCCTGTAGTAAGTAAATGCATGGTCTCAGTCATTGTTCCTGTCTACAATGTTGAGAATTATATTTCGGAATGCGTGGAGTCTATCCTTGCCCAGTCTTATGTGAACTTGGACATTATTCTTGTTGACGACGGTTCCACTGATTCTTCGGGTGAGCTATGCGATGGCTTCGCCGCTTTAGATAAGCGCGTGCGTGTCCTGCATCTTGAGAATGCTGGCGTCAGTGCTGCCCGAAACAAGGGCATCGAGGAATCTCGGGGCGATTGGATTTGCTTCGTAGACGGAGACGATCACGTTTTACCTGACTACGTTGACTATATGCTCGATTTGGCGCTTAGAAAGGGCGTCGAGGTGGTGAGCACTACCGAGTTCATGAGCGATTACGATACGAGCCAGATCGTTAACGATGAGATTGATATCGTCAATGGCCAGGAGGCTGTGCGCCGAATACTCTGTTATAGGCTGCCTATAGGTTGTTATAGCAAGCTATTCCGTAAGAGCTTTCTTAAAGAAAATGAGATTCATTTTTTTGAGGATCTTAAGGTAGGCGAGGGATTCAATTTCAATTGCCTTGCTTTTGGGCGCGCTGAGAAAATCGCCATTTGCTCTAGAAGGATTTACTTCTACCGTAAGGACAACCCGAACAGCGTACCACGAAGTTCAATCCTGATAAGTGGGAAAACGGAATATATGCCATCGAGCGTATTCGCGAGAATTTCGCCGTTGAATCTCCAGAAATAATGTCAGCGTGGCGCTATGCATGGTGGCGTACAAATTCAGATGCCTATGATCTCATCGTTCTTTCACACTCTGAAAGAGCTTGTCCCGAACTATATGAACGGACGAGGAGAATTGTTAAATCTGAGGCGCTATTTGCTCTTAAAGTTCCCGTATCTACTCAGGACAAGCTACGGGCAGTTGTTATGAAGGTGTGTCCGAAGGTGATTCCTTGGGCGATGCTTCAGCGGCGGAAGCTGCATCACGTAGAAGTGGAGACTCAGGGATGATGAAGATTAAGATACTTCTTGTTTGTACGGGAGGAATCAAGAACGACGGTATTACGTCATGGGCTATTCAGACGTACAGCGCCATGGATAAGACCGGTCTCGATCTGACGGCCGTTGCATGGGAAGACTCGCCTGAGGATGCAGTCGAAAGGGTTGAATCTTCTGGCTTCACGGTTGTTCGGCTTCCAAATAGGAAAACCCATCTGAGAGAGTATCTGCATTCTTTCGATGAATTGCTTGAGCGGGGATTCGATGTGGTTCATGCGTGCGGAAGCAGCTCGCTCTTGGGGATAGAGCTTTCGCTTGCGAAGCGTGCTGGAGCGGAGATGCGAATTGCACATTCTCGGAATACCGTGTGTTCTCATCGCGTTGCGAATAGCCTTCTTAGACCTTTGCTGTACAACGCATCGACAGATTTTTATGCTTGTGGAATGGATGCCGGTAAATGGCTTTTTGGCAAGAGGGGTTTTACCGTAATCCCCAACGGCAAGGATCCGGCTTCTTTTCAATTTAATTATGACAAGCGTCAGAAAATGCGCAAAGTGTTAGGCATCAATAGCGGTGAAATTGCTATCGGACATGTTGGACGCGTTAACGAGCAGAAGAATCAGCTTTTTTTGCTTGACGTTTTTGAATCGATTCTCAGATTCAGACAGGGGGCTAGGCTTTTCTTAATTGGTGACGATGGCGGACTTATGAAAGAGGTACAGAATAAGGTTGTAGAACAAGGGCTGGAGGATAGGGTTTCTTTCCTTGGGCGCCGCGACGATGTTCCTGATCTGCTTAACGCTATGGACTGCATGTCGCTTCCTTCACTGTATGAGGGTTTTCCGAACGTTGTTTTGGAATGGCAGTATAACGGTCTTCCTTGTGTTATTTCCAATGCCGTTACCGATGAGTGCGCTGTGACCTCGTTGGTTGAACGCGTGCCCCTTAAGAAGTCTCCAGATGATTGGGCCGCTGCGATTATTCGTAAGCTTGCTGACTCCGATCGCGTTAATGATTCAGCTCGAGCGACGGAGGCTCTTAGGGCGGCTGGTTATGACGTATATGAAAATGCGAAGACACTCAAACACCTTTATACACAGGGCGTGACAAGGATTTAACAATGAAGATTGTGAAATGGTGCGCTAGTTTCCTTCGAATATTGGTAGCTAAAATTCGTCTTGGGGATAGGCTAAAAATCGAATGGGGTCTTAAGCCTGTATATCTTGGGCGTGGCGTGCGCCTGCTAGTTAAGCGCGGTGGTCAAATGCGTCTTGGTGTCGGCGCTTATATCGATGACTATTCGCGTCTTCAGGTCAACAATGATGCATCTTTGTGCATAGATGACTTTGTTTACTTAAACACTAATTGTAGAGTAGCTGCAGGAGAAAACATTAAGATCGGTTCTCACACCATGCTTGGCCCCAATGTCTGCGTCTACGATCACGACCATGTGTTTGATGAAAATGGTGTACGCGGAGAGTTGAATTGTTCCCCAGTTCATATCGGCGAACGTTGCTGGATTGCTGCTAACACTCTTGTTACTCGTGGTGTTGAAATAGCCGACAAGGTTCTTGTAGGGGGGGTCTGTCGTCACAGATTCCCTTTTGGAGTCCGGAGTCTATGTCGGTGTCCCTGCTATCCTTATGCGCTCGAACTATGGGGTGGGCGTAGATGATGCTGGACAATCTGAAGAAAATCAGGAAAGAAACCTTTCGTCTCAAGTTTCGAAATCTGATCTGGCTTCCTCGGACTCGCGAATGGCGTCGAAAGAAGCTTGACGTGGACGCTTTTACAATTATTTCAAACAACTGCTGGGGCGGGACGATTTACGAATCGTATGGAATGCGTAAGGACTCTCCGACTATCGGCATGTTTATCATGCCAGCTGATTTTGTAAAATTCTGTGATCATCTCGATTGCTATCTGGCTTTGCCTCTTGAGTTTATTGATCCGAGTCAATCTAAATGGGAGTCGACGCTCAGGTCTAAGGATAACTGGGGGACGTACCTTATCGGGCGTTTGGGTGATATTGAGCTGCACATGCTTCATTACCATGATGAAGCCATTGCTGAAAGAAAATGGAACTCACGCGTCGGTCGGATACATCGTGATCGCATTATTTATAAGTTCAACGACCAAAATGGCGCCACAGAGGACGATTTACTAGCGTTTGACGCTCTTCCGTTGGCGAACAAGCTGGTGTTTTCTGCGCAAGCGCATCCAACTGTTCGCTGTGCCCATAAGATCCACTGCCCTATGGGTTGTGATTTTATACCTGCTTCCTATGAGCCCTTTGGTAGGAATCTGTCGTTTGATGTCAATCAGTTTATAAATGACTGCTTCGCTTCGAAATGATCATGAGGAGAAAGTTGAAACTAGAAAATAAGGACATAGTTTTTGTTAGTAATGCGCTCGCTAACGGCGGTGCGGCTCGCGTTATGTGCGTACTCGCTAACGAGTTTAATGAGCGCGGGGTAAAAGTTGGCATAGCTGTGTTTAGCCAGCTTGAGGGCGAATACAGCGTGTCACCTTCTGTTGCTAAGGAGTATGGCCCCCAGGGTAGTGGGTTTAAGGCGAAGATTGATCGCGTCGTATGGTTGCGTGACGTAGTAAAGCGTAATCCTGGCGCCGCAATCGTTGCTTTTGAGTACTTTGTGAATATGCAAACTATTCTGGCTGGTACTGGATTGCCCAATAGGGTCGTTGTCTCCGAGCGGAATGATCCAGCGCGCGTTGGCAACAAATTCGATTGGATAAGAGAGCGGTTATATAGACGTGCTGACATGCTTGTGTGTCAGACGGACGAGGCCGCGGGCTATTTCTCTGACAAGGTCAAGAAGTGCGTCATTCTTAACCCTCTTAAGGATGACTTGCCGGAGCCTTTTACCGGCGTGCGCCGTAAGGCGGTGGTTACCTTCTGTCGCCTAGAGCCGCAGAAGAATCTGAGCATGCTTTTACGGGCATTTGCCAAGTTTTACAAGTCGCATCCTGATTATTCTCTGGAGATTTATGGCGACGGTAGCGAGCGCGAGTCATTGCTGTCCTTGGCTGCTGATTTGAACATTGCTGCTTGCACCTCAATCAATCCCAGTAGGTCCGATATCCTCGAGGTCGTCCGAGACGCTGCCATGTTTGTGCTTCCGTCTAACTATGAGGGTCTTTCTAATTCGATGCTCGAGGCTATGGCCATTGGTCTGCCGTGTATTTGCACCGATTGTCCCTGCGGGGGAGCGAGGATGGTGATTGAGGATGGGGTTAATGGCTATTTGGTTCCTGTAGGGGATGATAAGGCTTTACTCGAACGGATGGAATTGGCGGACGATTGCGCTGCGCCTCTGATTCGGATGGAATACGTTTGCAAATTAAGAGCGAGGCTATCTAGTAAGGATATCGCCAATAAATGGTTGAAAGTTATCGAGGAATAATGTCAAAAGTGCGTGCGGTCAAAAATGTGAGCTCTTGTCAAAATCTACTATCTTTTAGAATAAGTGATATTGCATTAGCTTTTTTTATATTTACAACGGTTGTCTTTAATGAAGGCGCTCTTCCCAGCATCATCTCAAAAGTAATCCTATTTGTAGTTACTCTTTTTGGCTGCCTTAGAAGTCGTCGCTTTTTTTGCAACGGTTTTATTGTTGCTGCGGCTTTATTTCTATTCTTAAGTATCCTTTCGATAAGTTGGTCTCAGGTCCCATCAGAATCTGTTTCTCGAGTCAAAACTTTTTTGTATCAATTCGTCTGCTACGCATGTGTTTCCAGTCTTGTCCAAGGCGACCGTTACTCTCTTAAGGTTTGCCTCTATACGCTTGTGGCCTCTAGTATAGTTTCAGCTGTGTGGGTTGTTGCAATCAATGGTGTTACATTTGTCGACAATCGTTATGCTGACGGTTTCATTTCTTCTGGTCAGCTAGCTTTAACGTCATGTATTTCGATGATGCTGTGTGTTTTCTGGTATACGAAGGAAAAACAAAGTCGCTACCTAGCGTTGCTTTGCATATTCGCATTCATATTGCTTCTAACATCATCGCGTAGAGATTTGCTCACCTTTCTTACTTTTTGTTTGCTATTTTTCTCCTTGATTTCTGATGACGTTAGAAAGAGAATGGGTGGCTTTCTGATCCTTGCTCTCGCTTCGATTTTGGTTATTGTTTTGTGTCTAAAGGTTGATTTTCTTTATCAGTTCGTAGGCAAAAGACTCGAATCTTTTTTTAGCTTCATTTTTACCGGCGAGGGCGGAGATGCGAGCACGACGGGACGTTCTCGTCTTATTGATTTTGGCCTAAATCTGTTTCGACGTTCACCGGTCATCGGTAACGGTATTGGAACCTTTGAGAGCTTATTTTCAACTACGCATGGTTCTTGGAATACGAGCGCGGACAATAACTACGTTGAATTGCTCTCAGATCTTGGAGTAATGGGATTTGCTGCTTACTACATTCCTCTAATTATGTTTTTGTTCCACACGGCCAAAGGCTTGCTTCAAAAAGAAACTGAGGTGAAGTTTGCTGTTGCCGGAATCGTTGCGTTTTGTGCTCTTGATTTTGCAACGGTCTGGTTTTTCTCTAAATGCGGAATGTTAATGATACTGCTTTTCTATCTTCTTGTTCAAGCATATGAGGGCACGCAAGCGGTTCACCGAGATGCGAGTGTTTTGGATGAATCTTTAGAGAAGACCGAAGAATAGAATTGGACTTAGATAATGAATTCCTTTAATAAGTTAGTTAAGAACCCCTACGCATTGTTTCGTCTTCCGGCAGTTCAGAATAAGCTTCATTGGCTTCCAGATGAGGCTTATTTGAAGCTTGTTTATAGAGGGCGTTTGGGGAAAAAACTTAATTTGGAGAACCCAAAATCATTTAATGAGAAGTTGCAATGGCTTAAACTCCATGACCGCAATCCGCTATATTCTACTTTGGTTGATAAATATCGTGTTAAGCAGTGGGTTGCGGATAAAATTGGCCCGGAATATGTTACCGAAACCTATGCGACTTGGGATCATGCGGTTGATATCGATATCTCCAGTTTGCCTGATCGTTTTGTGCTAAAAACGAATCATGACAGTGGCGGTGTCGCTATTTGCCGTGATAAGAGTTCCTTCGACTTGGAGTCTGCGCGCGCTTATCTAGGCAAGCGTTTGAGCGCCAGTTATTTTTGGTCAGGCCGCGAGTGGCCTTATAAAAACGTTAAACCCCTTATCTTTGCTGAGCAGTATCTCGATCCGGCCGACGGTTCCGACGATCTTCCTGATTACAAGCTCTATCACTTCAATACTGGACATATTGTTTCCTGCGCCATGACTGAAAGGTTCACTAATTCTGGGTATACGGCAACATATTTTGATGAGGATTGGTCACGTTTGCCTTTTTCAGACAAAGGGCACTCCGTGCGTCCTGATATTCCCGTGCCAGATAGTTTTGAAGAGATGAAACGTCTCTCTGATCGATTGGCTGGTAACTTTCCGTTTGTGCGAACGGATTTCTATGTTTCGGGCTCGCGTTTAATATTTGGCGAAATGACTTTCTATTCTGCTTCTGGATTTGAGGATTGGGAACCCTCTGATTGGGACGAGCGTCTTGGTTCTTGGATTAATCTGCCGGAGGAGGGTATCTCTTTGTAACTGATTTTGGAGCCATGTGGTTACATTTGGATAGTTGTCAAGTCGGTTGTCTTATGGTCGAACTGCCCGCTTCTTCAGACATTGTTGGCTATATGCTGTACCGCTTTAAACATAGACCAAAATTTGTCTATGTATCCCACGGACTAGAAAACCATTCAACTGTAGAAATTAGATTTACTAATTTAGACTGGACACGCGCTGCTTATGGACGGACTGATTATTCTTTGTACACTGAATTGCCTCTTAGGCCCGTCAACTTTGAAGAGATTCTCTCTCTTGCTCGAAGTCTCAGTAAGGGAATGACGTTTGTCCGAGTTGATTTCTTTGAATACCGTGGAAAACCCAGGTTCAGAGTTGACTATTCATTCGTGCGCCGACTTCATGCCTTTTGATCCTCCGAAATGGGATCTCAAGGTTGGAAAGACGCTTGATATCTCGGCTGTTTAATTTGTTTCTGTTTACTTCTATTTGATCGAGGATTGATGTCAGAGAGTCTTAATAAGCGCGCTGCCTCTGCCGCCAAATGGTCGTTACTAACTGAGGTTCTCGTAAAGTTAGTTACTCCGATTACTCAATTGATACTTGCTCGCATTCTCTCGCCAGAGGCGTTTGGCGTTGTTGCGACTGTGACGATGATAACTAGTTTTGCGGATATGTTTTCTGATTCCGGATTTCAGAAGTATCTTGTTCAACATGCCTTTTCTGATGATGCTGATCTTTACCGTAATGCTAATGTTGCTTTCTGGACTAACATGGGCATCTCTGTTTTCCTTTGGGCTTGCATTGCTATTTTCCGCAATCCCTTGGCTAGTATGGTGGGAAATCCTGGGCTTGGCATTGTTTTGGTTGTTGCCTGTGCATCTCTGCCTATGACGTCCTTTTCGAGTATTCAGCTCGCGTTATTTCGTCGTGCACTCAATTTCAAATCATTGCTTCCTATCAGAACGTTGGTTGCGCTTATCCCGCTGGCGGTCACGCTTCCCCTCGCACTTCTTGGGTTTGGATACTGGTCGCTAATTGTCGGTACTATTGCTGGCAATCTATTTAACGCCGTTGCCCTTACAGCTAAATCTGATTGGAAACCTCAGGCATTTTATTCACTTGATCTTCTAAGAGAAATGTTTGCTTTTAGTGGCTGGTCCCTGCTTGAAGCCATTGCCATCTGGCTTACGTCTTGGGCTGGTACATTTGTGGTGGGAGGTCTGCTTAACTCCTATTATCTGGGTCTCTATAAACAGCCAATGACATTTGTGAATTCGGCATTTGCTTTGATTACGAACGCAACAACACCTGTGTTATTTTCGTCGCTCTCAAAATTACAGGCATCGCAGAGAGAGTTTAATACCTTTTTCTATCGTTTTCAGTTTACTGTGGGAATGTTTGTTTTGCCTCTTGGTGTAGGCATTTTCTTTTTTAGAGATTTCCTAACGGCACTACTTTTGGGTGATCAATGGGGCGATGCCTCGATAATGCTGGGCTGTTGGGGACTATCAACGGGTTTGATGATCGTTCTTTCACATTATTGCAGCGAGGTATTCAGGGCAAAGGGCAGGCCTAGGGTTTCATTGCTGTGCCAGTGTATTTATATGACTGTAATGATTCCAGTAATTTATCTTTCTGCATCGATGGGATTTACTCAGCTTGCAATAGCCGGATCCG
>OIDQ01000878.1_pt1 | contig 12359 bp, 11 predicted proteins | sample 1581511 | NCBI WGS metagenome assembly OIDQ01 (sample SAMEA3882526, study PRJEB24775) | human gut metagenome | biome: human-associated habitat; feature: intestine environment; material: feces | place: Netherlands | collected 2009/2010
ATCTTATCCCGTACAGTTACAGAAATTGTTGTGAGAGCATTATGAAGTTGAAAACTTCGGGAAGCCCGGCGCCACCCTGCTCAATCAGGGACACCGTCCATATACACGACAGGAAGAATACCGCAAAGCATTGGATTTTGCAGGAGATATTGTGGTCATCCATCTGGGAATCAATGACACCGACCCTCGTGACTGGCCCAACTATCGTGATTCCTTTGTGACAGACTATTTGAATCTGATGGATACATTCCGCAAGGCAAATCCCGATGTTCGGATTATCATCGCGCGGATGACTCCGATTGCCGACCGTCATAACCGTTTCCTTTCGGGGACCCGCGACTGGCACAGCGAGATGCCGAGGCCGTCGATATCCATCGCCTCGCGGGAGGCAAAGTGCGCAATGTTGCGCAGCCGCTGCGCCGGGCACTCCGCGCCCGTGCAGCGCAGGGCCGCCCCGTCCGGGTCGCGCACCACGGGCGCGCCGCACTCCGGGCAGGTGTCCGGCATATGAAACGGCACCGTGCCCTCCGGCCGCTTCTCGCGCACGACGGAGAGGATCTCGGGAATGATCTCCCCCGCCTTCTGCACGAGCACCGTGTCGCCGATGCGCAGGTCAAGGTTGTCGATGAAATCCTGGTTATGCAGCGTGGCATTCGTGACGGTCGTGCCGGCCAGACGCACCGGCTCAATGACCGCCTTCGGCGTGAGCACACCCGTGCGGCCGACCTGCACGACGATGTCGCGCACGCGGCTCTCCTTCTTCTCCGGCGGGTATTTATACGCCACCGCCCAGCGCGGGAACTTCGCCGTGCTGCCGAGATACTGCCGCTGCGCGAGATCGTTGATCTTAATGACCGCGCCGTCGATGTCGAACGGGAACGTCTCGCGGTTGTCGCCGATCCAGTCAATGCGCGCGCAGCAGGCATCGAGCGTTTCACAGCGCTGATACGGCACGACCGGGAAGCCCAGCGACGCCAGATAGTCCAGCGTTTCCGTGTGCGCGGCAAACGTGCGGTCGCTGTCAAACTGGAGGTTGAAGATGATGATATCGAGCTTGCGCGCCGCCGCGACCTTCGGGTCCTGCTGGCGCACAGAGCCCGCCGCCGCGTTGCGGGGATTGGCCAGCAGCGGCTGTTCGAGCAGCTCGCGCTCGGCATTGAGCGCTGCGAATACTTCGTGCGACATATAGACCTCACCGCGCACGATAAGCTTTGCAGGCGCGTTTTCAAGCGTCAGCGGCAGGTTGCGCAGCGTGCGGAGGTTTTCCGTCACGTCTTCGCCGGTGATGCCGTCGCCGCGCGTAGCGCCGCGGACGAACACCCCGTTTTCATACTCGAGCGACATGGACAGGCCGTCGATCTTCGGCTCGACGGAATAATCATGCGTCTGCGTGAGCGCCCCGTCCATGCGCGCGCCGAACGCGCGCAGCTCGTCGAACGAGAACACGTCCTGCAGGCTCTCGAGCGGCACCTGATGGCGCACCTGCGCAAAGGTGTTGAGCGCGTAGCCGCCGACGTGCTGCGTCGGCGAATCGGGCGAGGCGTACTCCGGGTGCGCCGCCTCGAGCTCTTCGAGCCTGCGCATAAGCGCGTCATACTCGAAATCGCTGATCTCGGGCGCATCCTTCACGTAATAGAGAAAATTTGCGTGTTCCAGCTGACGGCGCAGCGTCAGGATCTCTTCGCGTACATCCATGTTGTCTACTCCACTTCCACATACGTCTGGGGCACTTTGCCGACGATGACCGTCTCGGCCAGCAGGACGTTCGTGCCCACGGTCTCGGTCTGGTGCTCCCAGGGCACCAGAATGTCGAGATCCATCTTCACGTTCAGATATAGTTGATATTTGCTCTGGTTGATCGCGGCCGACATGAGCTCGTTGTGATAGTTCACGTCCGACGTCGTCAGCACAAGGATGCGCACCGGCAGCGGCAGCTTCAGCCCGGGCAGAAAATTCACGCCGAAGAGCGTCTCGAGCGGGATGTCCAGCTCGACCTGCCCGTCGTCCCCGTCCATCATGTGCTCGAGCACGAGCGAGGACACCTGCCCCACGTGCTCGGTGTCGATGCTCACGGCCGTGATGGTCCCGTCAGCGTCCGTGCGGTAGGTATAATAGTCGCCCTGCACCTGCGCCGTCGCCGCCGTGACGGCGGCGTTGATCTTCAGCTGCATGAGGTCGCAGGCAGAGTTGACGGCCAGCTGCGTGATCAGGTGCAGCACCGACACGGTAAAATACGCCATGCCGCCCAACAGAATGCATACCAGCAGCAGCGCCGCCAGCTTCCGGTTCGGCCGCAGCGGGCGCCGGCGGGCAGCCGGTCTCCAGCGGCGAGGTGCACAAATCATAGCAGATCCCCCCTGCCATGCTATGCAGCGGCGGGACGATTCATGCGCTCAGTGCAGAGATTCCACAATGGCGCGGAAGGTATTGCCGCGCTCTTCAAAGTTTTTGAAGAAATCAAACGATGAGCAGGCCGGCGAGAGCGTCACGATATCGCCCGGCTGCGCAAGGCCGTAGGCCGTCTCGACCGCTGCGCGAAAATCCGGTGCCTCAACGAGCGGCAGCTTTCCCGGGTCATAGCATTTCGACGCGCGGATGGCGGCGGCAATGCGCTGCGCCGTCTCGCCGACGACGACCGCCGCCTTCGCGTGCAGGCAGACCTCGTCACCGAGCGTATCAAACGGGATGTGCTTGTCATGCCCGCCGAGGATGATGACCGGCGGCTTCGGCAGCGCGTGCAGGCCCGCGATCGTGCGCGTGGGGCTCGAGGCGATGGAATCGTTGATGAACGTAATGCCGTTGAGCTCGCGGATGCGCTCCATGCGGTGCGGCACGCCGGAGAAGGCGTGCGCGACCTGAACGCACGCCGCATTGCCGACCAGCCCGTCAGTCGCAGCAAAGGCCGCCATATAGTTTTCCACGTTGTGCGCGCCGGGAATGCGAATCTCGGTGGCGTCGAGGATCTTCTCCGCCTTGCCATCGTGCGCGCGGTAAATCACACCATCCGTGCAGTAAACGCCATTTTCCACCGGGCCGATGCTGCTGAAATAGCGCACGCGCCCCGGCGCCTCGGCCGCGAAGCGCGGCGTGTGGGCGTCCTTCGCGTTGAGCACCAGGCAGCCGTCCGGCCGTTGGCCGCGGTAAATGCTGCACTTGGCCGACACGTAGTCCTCGAAATCCGGATGCACATCCAGATGATTCGGCGAAATGTTCGTGATGATGGCCACATCCGGCGCGCAGTGCATGCTGTGCAGCTGGAAGCTGCTGAGCTCGAGCACGGCAAAATCCTCCGGACGGATATCCGGAATGCGGTCAAAGAGCGGCGTGCCGATGTTGCCGCCAAGGTGCACGGTGTAGCCCTGCGCGCGCAGGAGCTCGGCCGTGATGGTCGAGGTCGTGGTCTTGCCGTCGCTGCCGGTGATGGCGATGATGCGGCACGGGCAGAGATTGCAGAACGCCTCCATCTCGGAGGTGAGGATCGCGCCGCTTTGCGCAGCCTTGCGCAGCTGCGGCACGATGGGCAGCACGCCCGGTGTGCGGAAGATGACGTCGAAGTCCAGATGCTCCAGATAATCCGCACCAAGGATAAATTTTGCGCCCTGCGCCGCGGCCTCGTCGCCGGCCGCGCCGAGCTGGGCGCGGTCGCGCCGGTCGCACACCGTCACGTCGCAGCCGTTGCGCAGCAGCACGCGCACGAGCGGCTGATTGCTCACGCCGAAGCCGATGACGCCGATGCGCTTGCCGCGCAGATAGTCCATATAGTCCGAAAAGGTCATGCAGACACTCCTTTTCCAAAAGGTAATCATACGTGGAGATTATACCGCTCATTCGTGCCGATTACAAGAAAATAAATCGCTGCCGGGCTTGACGCGGTGCGGCAGGATGTGTAAAATAGTCGGGCGAGCAGGCCGGACAGCCGCGGGCACGAGCCGAAAGGCTGTGCGTGAGGAAAGTCCGGGCTCCACAGGGCAAGGATAACGGGTAACACCCGCCAGGGGCGACCCTCGGACAAGTGCAACAGAAACAAACCGCCCGAGCGATCGGGTAAGGGTGGAAAAGTGAGGTAAGAGCTCACTCGCCGGCTGGAGACAGTGCGGCGCTGTAAACTCTATCCGGAGCAACACCGCGGAGGGACATATGGCCGGCCCGGCCGTCCCATGGAGGTGGCTGGAACGCACCGGCAACGGTGCGTCTAGATAGATGGCTGTCGATAACAGAACCCGGCTTACAGGCCCGCTCGCTCAGCCTGTCAAAAGCGTCTGACACAGACGGTTTTGGCAGGCTTTCGCATATCGATTTCCCGCGGCAAGGAAAACGTAAGCCCCCGCCAAACGGCGGGGGCCGCACACCGTGCATCGGCTTCGGCGGCTGAAACCGAACATAGGCAAAACGACGCCGGACAGGGCTTCCCTGTCCGGCGTCGTGGTTTTTGCGCGGTCTTTGATAAACAAAAAATCCTGCAACCGCAACGGTTGCAGGATTTTCTGGAGCTGCTACCCGGATTCGGACCGGGGACCTCATCCTTACCAATTCTTTTACACTGTGTATTTGCGCACGTTTCTTTTTGTAGTTTATCGCAATTTACTCAGTGCTTTCAATGCATTGAGCGGCTTGCAAATATTTACTTGTTGTAGTCCGTTGCGGCTTGTTGTGTAGTGGTTTTTTGCGCATGTAGTGGTTTTGTAGTGGTTTTACCTCCGAGCCGCTCACCATCAATTAAAGGAGGGGATGCCCCCTCCTTTTGTTTACTGCTTACTGCGTTACACTGGGCTTTTGTTTTTCCATCAAAGCAGCGCTAAAGACATACGTCGCCGCAGCCGCAGCCGCCTTTGGCGCGGCCTCATTGCTGCCTCTTGATGCTTTGGACAATGCACAAAGCCGCTCATGTTCTCGCTCGATGCCCGCCTTTACTTTATCAATGGATTCTAGCGCCAAGAAAAAAACGTTTACATAGTCAGGCATGTTTTCGCGGAGAAAATACTCGGCAACAGACGGCCCGCCATTCGCTGCTGCGGTTGCGTTACTATCCAATTCAAAAGCTGCCATTGATAAGGCGCTCCGTGCTTTCGTGAGTTCCCCCAATGCTGTTTCCAGTCCATCAGAGATGTCAAACAATTTATCCATCTTGAGCCCTCCAATAAGTTATATTTCTTCCCCGAGCGGCTTGCTTCTGCGCTCGGGCTCCGATAATAGTAGCTTATACTATATTGCGCAATATTTCAATTAGCGCACTGCACAATATCATTGCGCAATATTTGTGAACAATTATCATTGCGCAATATTGATTTTCGGCGTATAATGTATATAAAATCGCAGGAAATAGCGTCTCATGAGACGCGCCCAACAATACGGAGGTCCTATGACAGTATCAAAAGCTCAAATGAAAGCCCAAAACTCATGGATTGCAAAAGCCTATGACCGCATCAATCTAACAGTGCCCAAAGGCAAAAAAGAAGAAATTCAGAAGCATGCGCATCTGCAAGGCGAAAGCGTAAACAAGTTCATAAACAGAGCCATTGACGAAACAATCACCAATGACCGCTCTGAGTAATGCAAAGCCCCGTGGCGCGTTTCAAATTAGCGCTGCTGGGCTTTGCGTTTTGTTCTTCTGAGCGGGCAATTTTCTGCTCCACCCCGCTTAAAGCCGCTCAGCTTTCCATTTTGCTGATTGTAATTTTCACGGTGCAGACGTAAAATTTCGCGTTTTAAGCCGCTTTTTTATCCGCTCCAAAAACAGGCGCTTATATTGCTCCCGTGCGCACACGCGTTAGATTCTTACCGCGCGCGATCCCCCCCGAGCAAAAAGCCATACGCGCTTGGAAGTACCGCCCCACACCGTTCCTCGCTCCGTTTTTCAGACGGCCCGAACACAGGGGGGGCATATCCTCGCGAAAGCGTTTAGCACTGAATTTTCCGCGGTTATCTGGCATCCAAGCCGCTCGGCCCGGCCTCAAATGTCGCCTGTTTCCACGTCCAGTGTGCAAACATGCTTGCAGCGCTTGCAATAAAACGAAACCCGTGATGCACCATCCTGCGCCCTGCATCGAATCCGCGCACCGCATATCGGGCAATTACTTTTCCCGTCCACGATTTTGAGTATCTCACAATTTCCTTGTGTTTTCAATGCTTTCACGTCTTTCTCACTCTATAATATACACAGTTTCAAGCCCAAAAAGCGGCGTTGTTTAACCGCTTTTTTATTGCCCTTTTACTGCTTGAGCCGGGCATTCGGCTCTAAATATTTAAGATATGTATACCGGCCAAAGCTATTTTCAATGCTGCTTGTGGATTCGATAATATACGCACCTGGCGGCGCAAGATTGGCGTATCTGTCATTTACGAATTCCGAGGTTTCCATTGGGCGCTTTAAGCCGCGCGAGGTTGTCCACGCTCGCGCCCCATCATGCACGCGCTCTTTCGTTAGATATTTCGAGAGGTTAGAAACAAATTCGACATCTATCTCCCCCTCTATGTCAACGCCGCCATAAGGCCAAAGCGCGCACAACTCTTGCAATAGGTCGCCGCTTGCTTTATTCAAAATCAAATGATGGTGCAGCCTGTGGTCGCCATGTTTGCCCTCAGTCACGTAAATATAAGACAGCGCATCCCCTTCCTGTTTTCTGTGGTACCTCACACGCTTTATAAACTGCCGTACATCATCCTTTGCAATTTTCTCGCTTGCTATATACCTCTTATCTGAGTATGTCAGCGTAACAAAATAGCAGCCATGCAGGAAATTGCAGCATATGAGCCGCTCAAGTTTCTTCCAAGACGCAATATCATTTAAGCGTTTCCGCGCCTCGCTACTACTTTTCGTTTTGATAGCTCGCTCCTGTTTCGTGTCCCTCGGAAACGCCTGACTATAGCAAACGACCTCTACAAGCGGCCCCGACTTGACCGTTTTCTTTTTCTTCGTTCTGCCCATTCTATTATTCCTCTCCGAGCGGCTGCGCTGCTTCACATGATGCAAGCCGCTCAAGCATGGCAGGAACGTTAATATAATACTTTCGCCCGCAATTTACATGCGGAATCGTACCGTTCTTAACGCCCTGTCGCAAATAATATTGTGATAGCCCTGTTGTGCGGCTTGTTTCCTGAATTGTCTGATACATTGATTTCTTATCCATTGTTTTCCTCCTCGAAAATAAAAAGAGGGGCTGATTCAAATACTCCACCACTCATTAAAGTGTGGTGAAGCATTTGAATCAGCCCCCCATAAATACAAGAATCACTAATCACTTGTTTTATGTGGCGCATTGTTTTGCTCTGGATAGTACTTCGCGCACCGGATACTATAACCGGACTGTTTGCTGATAGATTATATAACGCCATTTGTGGCAATCTGCTTATTTTGCGGTTGCTTTATGGCTTTTCTTGTATTATGCTATTTTGTGGGATGGATGTCAACACTTTTTTAAGGAGGTCTGAAAATTTGCCCGCAATCCGAGAAAAACATACAAAATCCGGGGTGCTTTTTTACGAAATAGGTGTTAGCCGCGGCCGAGGCATCCCTAAAGCCTATATGACGTTCTATCCGCATGAAGGATGGAGTGCCCGCACAACGCAGAGGGAATTAAATAAAGCCGCTCGGGACTTTGAAAAAGAAGTGCAAAGCGGAGCGGCTGTCCCCCGCAAAGAACGCAAAGCGTTAGAAATTGAGCGTCAAAGAGAAGCTGCCAAGGTGCAAACGCTTTTCGAGTATGGCGAAAAAGTGTTTATGCCAAACAAGACCGTAACTTTTAGTGAGAATTCGCGCACATGTTATCAGCAGTGCTTAAACAGCCGTATATATCCCGCGATAGGCAATCTAAAAATGCCGGACATTACACCAGCAAACATTTCTGCTCTACTTCTCTCTATCCAATCATACGGAAAAGCCCACAGCACAGTTATTAAATACTACACTGTTCTACATTCTCTTTTTAAGATGGCGTATCTTGACGATACAATCACACGGAATCCAATGGACAAAGTGGAGCGGCCGAAGCCGCGAAAAGGCGAAATCCGTGGGGCCGCAGTAGATGCATTCACTGTCGAAGAAATTGTGCATATCAAAGATTGCTTGACGAATGAGCCGCTCAAATGGCAAGCGCTTGTTTCTCTCCTTATTGACACAGGAATGCGCCGTGGCGAATGCTGCGCGCTCAGATGGTCAGATGTCAATTTTGCCGATGGTACAATAACGGTTGAAAAAAACCTTTGCTATACGCCACAAAAAGGCGTGTATCTCGATACCCCCAAAAACGGGAAATCAAGAGTAATTGATGTTTGCCCGGAGGTCATGCAGAAATTGCAGCTATTGCGCAAAGAGCAAATCAATAACTGCATACTTTCAGAGTTTGTTTTTACGCAAGAGAATAGTGGAGCCGTCATGCATCCACAAACGCCAACTGAATACCTGAAAGACTTCGGCAACAGATATGGAATAGCAAATCTACATCCGCACAAACTGCGTCATTCATTCGCTTCTATTGCAATCACAAACGGCGCAGACATTGCGTCAGTTTCGGAAAAGCTCGGCCACAGTGACAAGGCTGTCACTCTGCGCATGTATACACACGCAGATAAGGAGAGCATTAAACGAGCGGGAGATATTTTCCGAGCGGCTTTAAATGAAAAACGCGCCTAAACAACGAGCTGTGTAGTGGTTTTGGTAGTGGTTTCGAGAATGGGCAAAAGCCTCCCAGAAAATGAAAAATCCCTGTAGCCATTGTGGTTACAGGGATTTTTCTGGAGCTGCTACCCGGATTCGGACCGGGGACCTCATCCTTACCAAGGATGCGCTCTACCGACTGAGCTATAGCAGCATACAAAGCCCGCGGAGCTTTCGCCCCGCGGGTGGCGACCGAGAAGGGACTTGAACCCTCGACCTCTAGCGTGACAGGCTAGCGTTCTAACCAACTGAACTACTCGGCCTCGTCGCCTCAGCGCTTGTTTAATATACCAGACGATTCGACTGCTGTCAAGTTATTTTTGAAAAAATTTTCGGCGATTTTCATTTTCCGCTCCGGCCGGTCTCCTCCGGCGCAAAAATGTCTCCCGGGCAAAAAAGCCCGGGAGACACACGCGAGAAAATTACTTGGTGATCTGGAAAGCGCGCGTGATGGGCGCTGCCTGATAGTTGCCGCCCAGAGTCACGACCGTCACAACATAGCGGCCGGGCGCAGTCGGGGGCGTCGTGGTGCTCGAATACGGGCGCCACCTGCTGGTGAAGCCGGAGTACAGGTAGTGCACAGAGGACTGATCCTCGACTTGGTCCCCGTTATAGCTCAGCGTCGCACCGAAGTCGAAGTTCTTCACGTCCGCAGCGGAGATCTTGCCGTTGGTGAAGTTCTGATTCCAGTCGAGCTTCACACCGGAGTAGTGCTTTTTCACAACGAGAGCGCCCATACCGAAGCCGGTGTTGTAGTTATCGTTGTTCGTGATCGCGTAAACGGTGTAGATACCCACCTGATCCGGCGTACGCAGGGCAATGCGGACATTGTCCAGCAGCGTGATCTTGTTGAACACGTTGATGATCTGCTGCAGCGTAGTGACGTCAACACCCATCAGCTTGAGCGCTTCACGCACTACGGCATACTCGCTGCCATTGGCGATCTTGTCCAGATTCTGCTTGAGTTCGCCGACGGTGATGCCCTTGTCCATGATATCCTGGATCGTCCGCAGACCGACTTTTTCGAGCACAGGATCAACAGCCTTGATAAACGCGTTGTCTGTGTAGCGCTCGGGCAGCTGCACGAACACGCTGGACACGCCGGTATAGACCGTGAAGATGTCAAAATCGTCCACGGGATCGGTGGTGACGAAGCCCTCGCCCGGCACTTCATCGGCGTAGATGCTCGTCGAGTGCACCTTGACGGAGACATTTGCCTTCTTGACCGTGAGCGAGCCTTCCTCAGCCTCGCTGGGACGATAGGTCTCGTTGCCGTTGAAGGTCACGCGGATCTGCTGCTCACCAGCGCCCATCTGGGGGTAGAAATACTGGAGTTTGCCAACACTGATTCCCTCTTCTCCTTCGATCGGAACCCACTTTTGGAGTCCTACGTCGCCGCCAAGATCACCGGCCACGACCTTAGCCGTTGCGTAATACTCGATCGTAAAGTCGTCCGCGCTCAGCGTGCTCTTGTCGGGCAGCGTGGAATCGTCCCAATCAATGACGTATTCAAAAATCTGCTGCGTCATGGCAGCGGCGTCCTTATTGTAGATGAGAGAGATGCTCGGCTTGAGGACGACGGCGCTGGCCTCGCGGCTGTCGGTCATCTCGACGGTGACTTCCGCCGTATAAGCCTGGTAGTCTGCGTTGCCGCGCCAGGTGAAGCGGATGGTCTGCTCGTTCAGGCCGAACTTGAAGCCAAAACCGTCAAAGTCGAGTGGCTGGAAATTCTTGGCAAGATCTGTGCCGGCGTTATACTCCACCGTCACGTCGTTGATGGAGACGTTCGGATCAGCGCTCACGAGCAGCGCCTCGCGCAGAGCCTGCGCGGTCGCCTCGTAGTTGATGCTCTGATCCTTGTTGTAGACCATTGCGACCTTGGTCACACCCTGCTTGAGCTGGAACGGAGCTGCCGCGCGGTCAAGGAAGTTCACAGTCGTTTCCTTAGTGACAGCCTTATAATCATCGCTGCCTTTGTAGGAGACTTTGATCTTCTGCTCGCCTGCAGAAATGGCGGGATAGTTCAGACTGCCGACCTTGCCGCCCTCCAGAGGGACCCAGTCCTTGCCGAGGTTGCCAATAGAGCCGCTCTTAGCCGTAGCATAATACTCGATGGTCACGTCGCTGACCGTCAACTCGGGTTTGGTGTTCTCCACGACCAGGCTAAAGATGTTCTCACGCAGCGCGTCAGCATTCAGCGAACCATCTTCGTTGTACGGCAGCTTTACGCTGGCGTCCTGCTTGAGCGTGATGGACGAAGAGAGCTTCTCCGCCTTCGTCAGCGTTACTTCCGCTGTCGTGCCGGCAACACGCACCTGATAGGTACCATCGCTGTTGCCCTTCAGCGCGGGATGGGTACAGGTGTAATCAGTCCATAAGACTTTTTTCGTGCTAGTAAATCCATCGACGGTGCCCCAAGCAGTGTTTTTAATCGCGCCTGTTTTGCTCTCGCCCTCGCACTTGTACTCCCACTTGAGATCGTCCAGAAGTTTGGCCTGCGTATCCTCGCTCTTCTGGTCAAAATCCTTGACCAGCGCGCGCGTCAGCGCATGGTTCACTTCATCTTCCGTCATCGTGGACTTAATGATGGCCGTACCGTCTTGCAGCGTGTAGCTGCTATCATCCGCCGCGAACACGGCCGGCGAGAACGCCCCGACCTGCGACAGCAGCAGGACCGCCAGCAGGCACGCCAGCAGACGCTGCAGTTTTTTACCTGTCATGATATTTCCTCCTTTGTTTCTATTTCGCCAAGTGGATCTTGCATGCCACCGCATGCATGGGACTGTATCATCTCACATAGGTGTTAAGAACACGTTAACAAATCACCCAAAAAATTTCAATTTATTTATTTAAAAAATTTATGATTATTTCGAAACCTATCTATTCGGAATTCTGATACAATCGTAAAGAAATGTAACGAAAAACTTTCTGCCCAAAAGCCGCATTTCCCTCTTGCATTTTTTTGCGCGGTGTGCTATATTATTTGAGCAAATAAAATATCCGGGTGTAGCGCAGTTGGTAGCGTGCTTGAATGGGGTTCAAGAGGCCGGAAGTTCGAATCTTCTCACTCGGACCAGCAAAAAGTCCTGTATTCTCAATGGATACAGGATTTTTTCTTTTTCCGTTTTTGCACGCGAATTATCGATGCAGTGTGCAGCAGGTGTGTAATAGAAATTATTTATCGGAAAGCTGTTTCACAGACTGATTCAGCCCCGTCGCCGCCCAGCCGGACACGATGCCGGCGTCGGCAGCGTGCTGATCCTGCTGGGCGCCGTCACGATCCTGATCAAGCTGCTATAAACGATCCGCGCCCGCGCTCCGATATGGTGCGCGGGCGTTTGCGATTCGACGCTTCGCGAAAAGATCGTTCCATACTTGACAAAAAATTTGAATTTTATGAAGTTTTTTCGGCACCTACAGCATTCGACACGTTTCTGCTCCATTCTGTGTTAGACTGCGCATCGCAACGACCGGAAGACGCGCCGGAAACCGCAAATACGCAGAACAAAAAGGAGATCACCATGGACTTCAAGAAACTGTACTTCACCCTCTTCAACACGCTGAGCGACGCCGTTGAGCAAATCGACACCCACGACTATGAGGAGGCGCGGCTGCTGCTGATCCATGCACAGCAGGAAGCCGAGGAGTGCTACATCACGTCTGCATAAGCAACCATGCAGCGGCCGGGCCGCACCTGAATGGGTGC
>OIDQ01000922.1_pt1 | contig 11885 bp, 6 predicted proteins | sample 1581511 | NCBI WGS metagenome assembly OIDQ01 (sample SAMEA3882526, study PRJEB24775) | human gut metagenome | biome: human-associated habitat; feature: intestine environment; material: feces | place: Netherlands | collected 2009/2010
CTCTTTCTTAAAGAAAAAATATGATAAAATTCATATAACGATTATAACATAGTTATTTACGGAGTTCAATTCCCAGTTCTTCCAATTTTTTCAGGATCTTATTCATTGCGTTCTGGATATCGGCATCCTCTAAGGTCTTATCCTGTGCACGGAAGGTCAGCGTATAGGCAATGGACTTATAACCGCGTTTGATCTGTGCTCCTTCGTAAATATCAAACAGTGCATAGCGTTCTAAATACTGTCCGCCTTTTTCATCAAATACTTTTTCGATGTCGCCTGCTAATACCTCTTTTGGCACTACCATGGAAAGGTCTCTCGTTACTGCCGGGAATTTTGCAATACCCCGGTATTTACGGTCAAAACTTGCATACTCCACAATATACGGCATATCCAGAACTGCTACATAGACACGTTCTTTGATCGCATAATTTGCGGCAACGGTCGGATGGATCTCTCCTAAATAACCAATGACATTTCCGTGATATACGATATCTGCCTGACGGCCCGGATGTAGGAATGACTTCTTATCAGACGGATCATATTCTGCCTTTTCATGCATTCCAAGTTTGTCAAAGAGCTCCTCTACGACTCCCTTCATCGTATAGAAGTCCCCTTCTCCATACATTCCGAGTGTGAACTGCATACGTTCTTCCGGTAATTCTGTAACCGGAGTCTGCTTTGGAAGATAAATATTTCCAAGCTCATACAGACGCACATTTTGGTTTCTTCTATTATAATTGGTTGCTAAGGAAGCCAACATTCCGTTTAAGGAAACGGTTCGCATAATACTGAAATCTTCGCCTAACGGATTGGTGATGACTACGGTTTCACGCAGTGGGCTGTCTGCCGGAAGCAGCAGCTTGTCAAATACTTTCGGGCTTTCAAAAGAATATGTCATTGCCTGTGAAAATCCGCAGAATTCAGCAATATCTCTTGCTAATTTTTCCACGCGCAGTTTGAAGGATAATTTTCCGGTAGTTGCTTCTCCGCTTGGAAGGGAGGTCGGTATCTTATCATATCCATAAAAACGTGCAACCTCTTCCGCAATATCTGCATCACACTCTAAGTCCTGTCTCCAGGATGGAACTAAAATCTCGTTTTTCTCTTTGTCATATCCTAAGTCTAACATTTTGAAGTAGTCTAACATGGTTTCCGGTGCAATGTCTGTTCCGAGCAGTCTGTTGTATTTTTCCGGCTCAAAAGGGATATTTCTTCCTTCTTTGACGGTTGTATAGACATCTACAACTCCACCGACTACTTCTCCTGCACCTAATTCTTCGATCAACTGGCAGGCGCGGTTCATTGCCTCGATCGCATTATTCGGATCTAAGCCTTTTTCAAATTTTCCGGACGCATCGGTACGAAGTCCTACTTTTTTAGAGGAAAGACGGATATTGGTTCCATCAAAGCAGGCAGCCTCAAACAGCATGGTCTTTACATCGTCTGTGATCATGGAGTTCTCACCACCCATGATTCCTGCAATACCGATTGCTTTTTCACCATCACAGATCATCAGTACGGAATCATCCAGCGTACGTTCCTGTCCGTCTAAGGTCACAAATTTCTGTCCTTTTTCTGCTCTTTTTACTACGATCTGATGTCCTGCGATCGTATCTAAGTCATAGGCATGCATTGGCTGACCGTATTCTTCCATGACATAGTTGGTAATATCTACAATATTATTGATCGGACGGATGCCCTGTGCGGCAAGTCTGCGCTGCATCCACTCCGGTGACGGTGCGATCTTAATATTTTTTACTACACGCGCAGTATATCTTGGGCAAAGCTTTGTATCTTCTACCGATACTTTAACATAGTCATTGACATCCTCATTATTTCCGGTTGCGGTGACTACCGGCGGATGGAACTCTTTTCTGAAAGTTGCTGCTGCCTCTCTGGCAAGTCCGATGATTCCAAAACAGTCTACACGGTTTGATGTGATCTCATACTCAAATACGGAATTGTGAAGTCCGAGTTCTTCTACTGCATCTGCTCCAACCACTGCATCTTCCGGGAAGATATAGATTCCATATTCCGGTGCTTCCGGATACATGTCCTTTGTAGAACCAAGCTCTTCTATTGAGCACATCATACCAAAAGATTCCACGCCTCGCAGTTTTCCTTTTTTGATTTTGACTCCGCCCTGAGTCTTTTTTCCATCATGACCGCCTGCCACACGTCCGCCGTCTAATACGACCGGAACTTTGTCGCCTTCTTTTACATTTGGTGCTCCGGTAACGATCTGGATATTTTCTCCTGTACCAACGTTAACCTGGCAGATGATCAGCTTGTCTGCATCCGGGTGTTTTTCAATCTTTTCAATCTGTCCAATGACGATCTTCTCTAAATCCGCATCTAACTCCTCATAACCTTCTACTTTAGAGCCGGAAAGTGTCATTGCATCCATATATTCCTGTGCCGTACATGATAATTCCGGCACCATTGATCTTATCCATTCTAATGATGTTCTCATCGCTATTCTCCTTTACCTTTTTCATCTAAAACTGTTTTAAGAAACGGATATCGTTCTCATATAAAAGACGCATATCATCAATCTCATATTTTAACAGGGCAATTCGCTCTAATCCCACTCCGAATGCAAATCCTGAATATTCTTCCGGATCAATACCGCTCATTCTTAAAACCTTCGGATGTACCATTCCACAGCCTAAAATCTCGATCCAGCCTTCACCCTTACAGAAGCGGCAGCCTTTTCCACCACATTTAAAGCAGGTAACATCCATTTCCGCACTTGGTTCTGTAAACGGAAAATGATGCGGACGGAATTTTACTTTGGTATCCTCTCCAAACAGTTCTTTTGCAAATTCTGCTAAGGTACCTTTTAAATCCGCAAAGGTAATGTTCTTATCTACAACCATTCCCTCGATCTGATGGAAAGAAGGGGAATGTGTCGCATCCACTTCGTCGGAACGGAACACTCTTCCCGGTGCGATCATACGGATCGGAAGTTTTCCTTCCTCCATGACACGCACCTGTACCGGAGAAGTCTGGGTACGGAGCACGATACTGTCATTAATATAGAATGTATCCTGTTCGTCTCTTGCCGGATGGTTCTTTGGAATATTTAACGCCTCAAAGTTGTAGTAGTCCTGTTCTACTTCCGGTCCTTCTACGACTTCATAGCCCATGCCGACGAAAATACGCTCTACTTCTTCTAATGCGATCATATTCGGATGACGGTGTCCGACAGAATTCTGTTTTGCCGGTAATGTTACGTCGATCACTTCTTTTTCTAAACGATGCTCTAACTCGGCACTCTCTAATTTTTTCTTTGTCTCTTCTAAGGTACGCTCAATTGCTTCTCTTGTCTCATTTACTAACTGACCAACCATCGGACGATCCTCCGGTTTTACGTCTTTCATACCCTTTAAAACTGCGGTCAGCTCTCCTTTTTTTCCAAGCACGGAAACACGGACATCATTTAACGCATTGAGTTCCTTTGCCTCCTCTATCTGACGCACTGCTTCCTCTCTGATTTTTTGCAGCTTTTCTTTCATAATAAATCTCCTTTCTTAGTCGCATCTTCGCCCGAAAGACTTTTTGCTTTATAGCATAAAAAAGCTCCATCCTTCTTACATAAAAAGGACGAAGCATTCTCCGCGTTACCACCTTAATTCCCAAAAATCGGGCTCTTCATTCAAATACTTAACGTGTATGACCCGTCCGGACCTACTTACCATTCTGTTCAATCTGGAAGCTCCAGTGAGAAATTCGTCTGTTACCTTACCTTAAAGATGCTTTCAGCCGATGGCATCCTCTCTCTGAAAAAAGTATAACAGACTACTGACACTTTCTTTGCTTTTCTTCTAAACTTCTCACATTTTAGCACAGCCTGCTAAAAACTGCAAGTGATTTCTTATCTCGTTCATTCTTATGTTTCCGGTTATTTCTTATCTCCCACTCGCTTTTCATGCAATTTTGCTCTCCATTTGTGGAACAGATCCGAAAAGACAACATTGGTCTCTGCACAGAGCAGCAGGATGTACATACAAAAATACAGCCACAGCATGACAAGCACGATCGTTGCCAAACTTCCATAGGTGGAAAATCCGTTAAAATACTCCACATAAATAGACAGTCCAAACGAAAATACATACCACGAAACGGCACTTAAAATTGCCCCCGGAAGCTGACTCTTAAACGAAGCCTTGCGGTTTGGCACCATTTTAAAGATCCATGCGAAGAAAAAGATCAGCACACCCATGATAATAATGATACGGATTCCAATCAGCACACTCATAAAATGCGAAATAATCGGCACATACCGAATGGCTGCCTTTTGCAGCGTACTTCCGAATACCAGCAATACCAGCACGGTGATCAGTGTCAGGATCAGGACTACGGTATAGAATATCGCACGGAAACGCAGTACAAACCAGTTTCTGGTTTCCTGACAGTTATTGACCATATTCAGTCCGGTTCCTAAATACTGCAAGCCCTTCGCAGATGACCAGATTGCAACCACCGCCGCGATCGAGATCAATCCGACGGACTGATTGTATACCTCCGCAATGATCGAGTTCACTAACGGCGAAATATAGTTTGGCATATAATTTCCTACTGCCGTTGTCAGCATATCCTGTGAGATTGGTGTGTATTTTAATAAGGAACTAAACACCACCAAAAATGGAATTGCCGACAAAATAATAAAAAAAGCCGACTGTGCCGCAAAGGCTGTAATATTATCTATCCGGCATTTATCTAAAAATGTTTTTACATTTCCAAAAATCTTCCAAAGCATTGTTTTAAAAACCTCACTTCTGTTTCTCCGAATAAAAGGTTACCATGAACTTTCTGTTTTGGCAAGTTTCTCAATAAATACTCTCAATTTTCACATCATGATAAAAAAATTCTAAAATTTCATCGCAGGAATATCCCGCCTGTGCCATTCCGTCCGCACCATACTGGCTCATACCGATCCCATGGCCAAATCCGCCGCCGATGGCTGACGCGGTCTTTGTGTTCTTATCATAGTCTAAAACACAATATGCACTTGGCAGTACGGTCATCTGCGTATTCTTTGTTCCATCCTGAAGTGTGACTTCTTTTAAAGCAGCTCCTAAAATCCTACGGATATTATATTCATTTTTCACAAGTGCCATTCCGTTCTCAAATTCCAGTTTCAGCATCTTAACAGCTCCCGAAGTTCCACGCTTTTTTACGGATACTTCCGTAATTGCTCCAAATCCTTTTAAGGATTTTTTCTTCGTTCCATCCTTTGCATAAAATGTAATATTTTTTTCATTTGCTTTTTTCTGCTCTTTTAAGATATTTCGTATATTTTCGTCCTTTTGGTTAAAATCTAAAGCCGCACTCCAGCGAAAATACGGTGTTTTTCCGTCAAAACATACTTCATCCCCACTTTGGATATAGGTTCTGAAATTCTTCTCTTTAGATAGATCCGTTTTTGGAGCATCTTTTTTTACCCAGACACTTTTTAAATATCCATAGGTCTTATCATCAGAAAGATTCCAGTTTTCCATTGTTCCGGTATGTCCGCAGGAGGTGGAATAGTAATATGCCTCTACGACATTTCCCTTGTATTTTAATACCTGACCAACCGTATCTTCGACTGCTTTTACGGACTTTTCGCCCGCCGGATTCTTGTTGTATACCTGATAATTCGTGCTGTCATCTACATGCGCACCAAGTGCTGCATAGTCTCCTTTGACCATTTGCATACAGGCATAACTTCTGGCACAGATTGCCTGTGCTTTTAATGCCTCGACATGGAATTTCTCCGGCATCTCACTCGGCAGGACACCACAGATATAGTCCTCTAAAGATATCTTATTTACCACAGTATATCCCTGTTCACTGTGACGCAGTTCCATACTGCCGGAATAGCCTAAGGTTTCTCTGCTTCCATCCGCTTTCGTTAAATAGATTTTTCCATGATCCGCCGCCTTGATCTTGCAAGCTTCCTCGGAAGTTCCTAATAGTTCCGCTGCCGATAATACACTGCCTGCCTCTGCTTCTCTTTTTTCTTCCCCTAATGTGATCTTCATTTTCTGCTCGGAAGTCAGATAAACATTTTCATAATACGGCGAACCTTCATTTAAAAGCAGCACCCGGATATTTTTGATGTTTGCCGGTTCTTTTAACAATACTGCCTGCACTTTTCCGTTCCCAACAACATACCGGACATCCATATTTCCAATGACAATATCCTGAAAGGTCTTCTCTTCTAACGTTCCATAAATCTTATAAACCGGAACCCGCTTCGCTAATGGGATTTTTCCATAGCCTTCTATCTCAATCTCTGACTGGTCCATCGTGATCAGATTTCCGGTGATCGTATCCTGTTTTTTTCGGATTTCCTTGATCTTTTCTTTTTCAAATACAAGGTCACAGACGGTATTGCTTAATTCTCCATCTGTGCTTTTTGTAGCAAATTCATATTCTTTTCCGCAAAAAAACACAACTGCTTTTCCATCGGCAAGCGTTTTCAGATATACATTTGCCAAAGTACTCTCGCTCTTTTTTTCCTGCTTTACGATCCCTAATATCTTTTGATCGGTAACATACAGACGATACTGTTTCATTTCTTCTAAGGTCATTCCCTGTAAAGGAAAGGAACCGATACTGGTATCCACGCTTTCCTTCTTCTCATTCACGTCAAGCACCAGAACACTTTCTTTTTTGATCCGCTGCTCTGAATCTAAATAATCTAAAATTTTATCATAGATCGTATTCCACTCTTCTCTTGGTACTTTTTTCGCACCGCTCTTTTTTTCATAAGTAATATAGTCATTCAGATGCAGACGTTCTAACACTTCCTCCATATCGGCATATGTAAGATAAGCACCGTCTAACTTTAAGCTGACACCGGTTACTTCTTCCAGTTCATTTTCCGCTTCCGCTACCGATACACTGTCTTTTGTCTGTCCTCTATCTGTAATAACCCTGATCGTAACTACAATCCCAAGCAGTAATATCGCTGCCAACAATAAAATTCCTGTTTTTTTCTTCGTTCTTTTTTTCATGGACCAATCCTCAATATTTCTTATAGAGTAATGAAAGAAGCTGCTAAATACTTAGCAGCTCCTCTTCTTCCTTCGTACAATCTATCTTTTGTAAAAGTCCTCTTCTGTACTTTTAACAGCTCCTCTTTTGTACCGGGTTCTCTTTTGTTCTGAGTTATCTTTCGTTCTATTTATCTTTTGCATATGTTCTCTTCTGTATCTTTAGAATCTTTTGTACTCTAAAAATCTTTCGTGTCCCATATACATTTTCTTCTGTAATACCCAAAATGCCGTTTCCTACAATTTTGACTCCTAGCAAAGCTAGGTGGGTGTCCGCAACTGCTCTTCTGCCTTCCGCTGCTGACGGCGGCCTGGCATTCAAGTCAGCGATATGAGAATCCCATGAACGTAAATGTAGGTTCAAAATAGTAGGGTGTCGCACATCCCAGGAATCTTTGATGCTTTTATTATACTCTAGTATTTGTTTCTTTTCAATAAAAAATAAGTTGAAAATTTTGTCAAAATTTGTAGGAAATTTTTGTATAAAATAGGACTTGCTTTTTCTATGCAAAACGTGTATGTGACGGATTTATTTCAAGATTTTCTATCCATTCTTCCGACAGGCACTTTCCGATAGATCTTCTCCTGTATCATCTAAATTTCATAATGCAAAAAACAAGACACAGAATTCAAACATCCTGTGTCTTGTAATATTTCACCCGTTAAACAGATAACGCGTCTTTATTTTCCTTTTTTTCTGCTTGTCAGAAATTTTTATTTCTGAGGACCAGCAGCTACTAATGCCTTACCAGCATCGTTTCCTTCGTATTTAGCAAAGTTCTTGATGAATCTGTCAGCAAGGTCTTTTGCTTTTGTCTCCCACTCGGAAACATCTGCGTATGTGTCACGAGGATCTAAGATTCCTGTGTCTACACCTGTTAACTCTGTTGGAACCTCAAAGTTGAAGTATGGGATTTTCTTTGTAGGTGCATTTAAGATAGCTCCGTTTAAGATCGCATCGATGATACCACGAGTATCTTTGATGGAGATACGTTTTCCTGTTCCGTTCCATCCTGTGTTAACCAGGTAAGCTTTTGCTCCGCTCTTTTCCATTTTCTTAACAAGTTCTTCTGCGTATTTTGTCGGATGCAGTTCAAGGAATGCCTGTCCGAAGCAAGCAGAGAATGTAGGTGTAGGCTCTGTGATTCCACGCTCTGTACCAGCAAGTTTAGCTGTGAATCCAGACAGGAAATAGTACTGAGTCTGAGCTTCTGTCAGGATAGATACTGGAGGAAGTACTCCGAAAGCGTCTGCAGACAGGAAGATTACGTTCTTAGCTGCCGGTGCAGAAGAGATCGGGCGAACGATGTTTTCAATGTGGTTGATCGGATAAGATACACGAGTATTCTCTGTTACACTCTTATCTGCGAAATCAATCTTGCCTTCAGCATCAAGTGTTACGTTCTCAAGAAGAGCGTTACGTTTGATTGCATTGTAGATGTCCGGCTCAGATTCTTTGTCAAGGTTGATAACCTTAGCGTAGCATCCGCCTTCGAAGTTGAATACGCCGTTGTCATCCCAGCCATGCTCGTCATCACCGATCAGGAGACGTTTCGGGTCTGTGGAAAGAGTTGTTTTACCTGTTCCGGAAAGACCGAAGAAGATAGCTGTGTTTTCGCCGTTCATATCTGTGTTTGCAGAGCAGTGCATGGAAGCCATGCCTTTCAGTGGAAGGAAGTAGTTCATCATAGAGAACATACCTTTCTTCATTTCTCCGCCGTACCATGTGTTTACGATAACCTGCTCTTTAGTTGTGATGTTGAACATTACAGCTGTTTCAGAGTTAAGGCCTAATTCTTTATAGTTTTCAACTTTAGCTTTGGAAGCGTTGTATACAACGAAATCTGGCTCGAAGTTTTCAAGTTCTTCAGCTGTTGGCTGGATGAACATATTTGTTACGAAATGTGCCTGCCAAGCAACTTCAACGATGAAACGGATAGCCATACGAGTATCTTTGTTAGCACCGCAGAATGCATCTACTACGAAAAGTCTCTTGTTGGAGAGCTCTTTTTTAGCGATTTCTTTTACTGCATTCCATGCTTCCTGAGTTGCAGGATGGTTATCGTTTTTGTATTCGTCTGTTGTCCACCATACTGTATCTTTGGAGTTCTCATCCATAACGATATATTTATCTTTAGGAGAACGTCCTGTGTAGATACCTGTCATTACATTGACAGCACCAAGCTCACTGACCTGACCCTTCTCAAATCCTTCAAGCTCCGGTTTGGTCTCTTCCTCAAATAATGTCTCGTAGGAAGGATTGTACACGATCTCAGTTGTTCCGGTAATACCATACTTTGTTAAATCGATTTTTGCCATCTTAACATTTACCTCTCTTCTTTAATAGTAATTATGATAGCCACCTACTGCTGCAGGTTTTTGTCATCCTGCCATAGGAATTGGTCATTCCAACATCCCTATCCACAATTATACATAAATTGTACGTAAAAGCAACCAAAAAAATTCATTTTCCGCAAAAAAATGATAAATCTTTAACAGTGACGTTTTGGTACTGTCAGATTTTACTCCATCTATACTTGACTTTTTCAGAATAATGGCTACAATATATCTGATTATAGTTATTATATATATTTATAATAGTAACTATATGATTTTAATATATAGAAAGAAGTGATTTCTATGTCAGATATTCTGATCAAACGTAATCATATGGAAATCCCTTGGCACAACTACGTAAGTACCAGGAACAGCCAGCCCATTACAGAAGCTTCTCTTTCCGAAAAAGCTTCCCTGATCGGCCGTACAGGCATGATGCTTCTCTCCTGTGGGACCGGTGCCTGGCGGGTACGGAGTTCCATGAATACATTGTCAGAAGCACTTGGTATCACCTGTTCCGCAGATATCGGACTGATGTCCATAAGCTACACCTGCTTTGACGGTGAGAGCAGTTTTTCCCATGCACTTAGTCTGACTACCACCGGCGTAAATACTTCCAGACTGAACAGGCTAGAACATTTTGTCAGTGATTTTCCTGCGGAGGGTATCCATATGAGCGGTGAAGCACTGCACAGTCAGTTAGATGAGATCGAGCGGATCCACGGGCTTTATTCCCCTGCCGCCCTGGGACTGGCTTCTGCACTGGCCTGTGGTGCATTTACTTTTCTTCTGGGCGGTGGCCCGCTGGAAATGATCCTGGCTTTTGCAGGCGCAGGCATCGGAAACGCCATCCGCTGCAAGCTTGGCAAGCATCATTTTACTCTGTTTATGTGCATTGCAGTTTCTGTTTCCTCCGCCTGTCTTGTATATGCAGGCTTCCTGAAGCTGGCAGAGCTTCTGTTCCACATTTCCGTCCAGCATGAGGCCGGGTACATCTGTTCCATGCTGTTTATCATTCCGGGCTTTCCGTTTATTACAAGCGGAATTGACCTTGCCAAGCTGGATATGCGTTCCGGGCTGGAGAGGCTGACCTATGCGATCATTATCATTGTTGTTGCGACCATTACGGCATGGCTGATGGCACTGCTTTTGCATCTGCATCCGGTGGATTTTCCGGCGCTTTCTATGTCCGTTCCCATGCATATCATACTGCGTCTGGTCTTCAGTTTCTGCGGCGTGTTCGGATTTTCGATTATGTTTAACAGTCCGTGGAAACTGGCGGCAACGGCAGCACTGATCGGAGCAGTGGCCAACACCCTCCGGCTGGAGCTGGTGGATCTTGCTTCATTTCCTCCGGCTGCGGCTGCTTTTGTGGGAGCACTTTTGGCAGGAATCCTTGCATCATTGATCAAAAACCAGGCGGGATATCCAAGGATTTCACTTACGGTTCCGTCGATTGTCATTATGGTACCGGGACTGTATCTGTACCGGGCAATTTACAATCTGGGTGCGATGTCTTTGAATACCTCTGCATCCTGGTTTGCTTCTGCAATTTTAATTATTGTGGCACTGCCGCTTGGTCTGATCTTTGCAAGAATTCTGACCGACCTGACATTCCGGTATTGTACATAGAAATACGTCTGTTTCCTTACGGCTCCACAAATCCCGGAAAGATACTGACACCTCTTTATTTTAGAAAAGACTTGCAAAAACAGACCAATTGAAGTAAGATAAGATACACAAAACAGGATGTCTGAAAAAGACTATAGATTTTACGGTTTCTGATTCAAACCGTCGGTCTATAGTCTTTTTTTGCAGAACATCCGGCAGAAAAGAGGAGTTTGTATGAATCAGGAGTACATGAAAACAAGAAAAATCCTGCCGCTGGTGCTTTCCATGTCACTTCCCATGGTCATATCCATGGCAGTGAATGCATTGTATAACATTGTGGACAGTTATTTTGTGGCAAAGATCAGTGAAGATGCGATGACGGCGCTTGCCCTTGTGTTTCCGATGCAAAATCTCGTCAATGCCATTGTTATCGGATTTGCGATCGGAATCAATGCAAGGGTAGCCTTTTATCTGGGAGCAAAAGAAGAGAAACTGGCGGATGAGTCGGCATCCGTGGGGCTTTTGTTAAATTTGATCCACGGTCTGGTGCTGGCACTGCTTTGTTCTGCCATTATGCCATCGTTTCTTCGGATGTTTACAGGCGATACACAGGTGATCGCACTGGCATGCACGTATTCCACGCGGGTATTTGCGTTTGCACCAGTGATCGGTCTAGGACTTGCATATGAAAAGATCTTTCAGGCAGTCGGGCGGATGAAGGTGTCGATGATCTGTATGATGCTCGGATGTGTAACCAATATTATTTTAGATCCGGTTATGATCTTTGGTCTGGGACCGGTACCGAAGCTTGGAATTGCGGGTGCGGCTTATGCCACGGGAATCGGTCAGTGTGTGACGCTGGCGGGGTATCTGCTGTTTTATTTTGTACGT
>OIDQ01000988.1_pt1 | contig 11305 bp, 10 predicted proteins | sample 1581511 | NCBI WGS metagenome assembly OIDQ01 (sample SAMEA3882526, study PRJEB24775) | human gut metagenome | biome: human-associated habitat; feature: intestine environment; material: feces | place: Netherlands | collected 2009/2010
GAGCCACATATTTTTCCCATTTTTTATTATCGGTCTTCAACTCCGCTGCTGTGGAGCTTGTAGCGTTTCTGTGCCCCCAGGTATGGCTTGCAAATTCCCACCCGTCCTTTTTCATGGCCTTCGCCACTTTTTTGGCTGCTTTTACTTCTTTATCATAGTCAAAATCCGGATTGGCCTTGAGAAAAGCCTTCTGGTCATCCTGAAGATTTTCTTTGGTCTTGTAGGCTATATCAGTTCTGTATCCCAGTACTCCGTTATAACCTGTCATCGCAAGGATTCCCTTGCGGCCATGATAGGAAAAATCCGGATGTTCTTTGATAAAGGAATCCAGGATCGGCACCACATCGTAATCTCCGGTCACAACTGTACCGTCTGCCTTCTTATACTCGCATTTGATATCTCCGTTGTCGTCGATCACCAGCTTTGTGGCAAATCCGTCTCCGTCCATATAATGATAGTAGCTGACGTCATCCTCTGAAAGAACAAAAGGAATCTTGCCTTCCGGCAGCATGATCTTTCCCCTGCTCATGGTTCCGTCATCATTGATCACAGCCATATCATGAGGACTCACCAGTACGTAACCCTTATCATACATGATCTGGAGCATTTTTTTGAACTCGCTGACTGTGGTCATCATCTGATTATATCCGGCCTCATCGGAATCTCCGTCAAAGGCCAGTGAGGTATTCACGATCAGGGAATGAAAAAATACATGGGTGATATTCTCAAGTGGATATTCCACACAGGCATCTCTTTTTTTCATGTAGGCTGCTGCTGCTTCCTGCATCTTGTCACTGGTGGCAAATTTCCAGTTGTTTTTCAACACGGAGATCGCGCCGGTGTAATCATACTGCTGTGCCAGTTTTTTGGCTTTTTTGAGAAGTGTTTTTTCGTCTGAGGAAGTACTGTCGGAGCCGTTCTCGGCAGCTTCCCTTTTCTGTGTTTCTTTTTCTGCCTTTTTTTCTTCCTTCGGTGTCTCGGTAGCTGCCGGCTGGTCCTCCGGGTCCGCTGCTACTTTGGCTTCTTCGGACTGTTCTTCTTCGGCTTCTGCAGCTTCTGCTTCCGCTTCATCAGACTGTGTATCCTCGTCATCCTGTGTCCCAGAGATCATATTGTCCACCTGAACAGTGACCGGATGGTTTCCGCCCACAAGAAGTGACGCCGCAAGCACTGTTGTCAGTACACCTGCAATTTTTTTCTTCATAATAATATATATGCCCCTTTCTAAAAGTCCCCTCGTATCTCCGGATATGACCGTTACATCGGCGGTACCGGTGTCGGTCTTGCCGGATCAAAAACATCTTTTACGTCAAAAAGATCGGATAACAGTTCCGGGTTATAATACATACGGTATCCATCCAGATTCCGTCTTCCCTGACGGAAGTACCGATCCCGGATCTGTACATAATACTGGCTGGAATCCACGTTGCAGTAATAATTATATCCCTGCCCCTTCAGATATTCGAATTTATCCCCGGAATACTCCTGGTCATTGGTAATGTCGGTTCCAAAAGCAAAAATGATAACATCCGTTCCCCCGATCAGCGGATCTACATTTTTCTTGAAACGTTCGGTATCTGCCTGAAGCTTCTCCAGTGTGACCTGTCCCACATTCTGATGTCCCCAGGTATGGCTCGCAAATTCCCAGCCTTCCGCCTTCATGGCATCGGCAACCTTTTTTGCGGCTGCCCGTTCTTTTTCCAGGCTGAAATCCGGATGTGCATCCAGCCACTGTACTTTATTTTCATCCAGATCTGCCGGACGGGTCTCATAGCTTTCGTCGGTCCGGTATCCCAGGATCCCGTTGTATCCGGTAAGTGCCAGGATTCCTTTTGCACCGCGGTATGAGAAATCCGGATGCTTTTCCACAAAACGGTCGATCAGCGGAACCATGTCATAATCTCCCACGGAGACACTTCCGTCATCTTCCACATATTCATTGCGGATCTTTCCTTTATCATCCACGATCAGCTTCGTGGCATAGCCGTCACCGTCCATGTAATGATAATAGCATACATCATCCTGTGAGAGGACAAACGGCGTTTTCCCAGGCGGAAGAAGGATCTCTCCCTCTGTGATATTCCCGTTGTCGTCTGCCTTTGCCATGTCCTTGATGCTTACCATCACATAGCCCTTGTCATACATGGTCTGCGTGATCTTGTTAAACTCATCAATGGTTGTCATGACCTGATTATAATCTGCTTCTTTGTAGTCTCCGTCAAACGCTTTGGATGGATCCTTGATCAGAATATGATAAAAGACATGTGTCACCTTTTCAAGGGGCCATGCCGTACAGGTTGCTTTTATGTCTTCGTATTTTTTTGCAGCTGCCTGCATCTTCTTATCCGAATCATAGGACGGAGCCTTTTTCAGAAGATCGATAGCTTTGTCATAGTTATACTGACTGGCCAGAAGCTCTGCCTCTGCGAGAGTATCTTTGGAAGCGGTCTCTGTATTTTTAGTACCTGCTTCTAAAGCTTTTTCTCCGGAAACGGTCTGTTCTTTCTGTTTGTCAGAAGAAACCATCTTCTCTTTTGAAGCCTTCTCACTTCTGCCCTTCAGCGCACCGACTCCTACTGATGCCCCGACTGCGACGATCATTGCCGCTGTTATGATGGCCAGACGTTTTCTGCGTTCCTTCAGCTGGCGCTTTCTGCGGCGTTTCAATACCTCTTTCCGCCATTCTTCGTACTCAGGAGTCCCCATTTCCGGTCGGGTTCCCCCGGGCTTTTTCTCTTTCATATAATATTTCCTCCATCTCTGGTTTATCCATTACATATGTTAGCTCAAAGATAGTTATGTCCTGTATTCTCTGCAGCATACACAGATGAACTGCATCGTAATCATTATAACTGGTAACTGCTGAAATTTCCACCGTTCCACCTGTCTTTTTCACTTTTTTAATTGCCTTTTTGATGAAACAATGCTAAAATGTTGTTTGCGTAATGTAACCGATTGCGAAACAAATATATATACAGGGGGATTCTCAAATGAGTACAGTTACCATCGTTCTTCTGGTCATCCTCGTTATTATGATCGCAGCAGTGATCGCACTCTATTTCTTCGGAAAAAAAGCTCAGAAAAAACAGGACGAACAGCAGGCTCAGATCCAGGCTAACAAGCAGACAGTTTCCATGCTGGTCATCGATAAAAAACGGATGCCGCTGAAAGATTCCGGACTTCCACAGATGGTCATCGACCAGACACCTAAGCTTATGCGCCGGTCCAAGCTTCCGATCGTAAAAGCCAAAGTCGGTCCGAAGATCAACATCCTTATTGCAGATGAAAAAGTTTTTGATCTGATCCCGGTCAAAAAAGAGATCAAAGCTGAAGTCAGCGGCCTTTACATCGTTGGCGTAAAAGGAATCCGTGGTTCTCTCGAAGCACCACAGAAGAAGAAAAAAGGTTTCCTCGCAAAATTCCGTAAATGATCAGAATCCAAAACAGCCGCCATGCTTTCAGGAATTCCCCTGATGCATGGCGGCTGTTCTTATGTAGTGTAATTATATATCTTTTATTTTCTGCAGGATCTATAAAACAAAATCCTTGCAGTCTCTTGGCTGTACCTGGATCGCCAGATAGCAGTCTGCCACATGTTCTTCATTCATATCCAGCGCATAATCTGCTTTGATCTGAAGGTTCTCTTCGCTTTCCGTCAGCTCCAGATTCGTAGCTGAGATTCCCATCTGAAGTGTTCCGTAAGGGGTAGTATAATAGGTCATGTTTTTTTTGCCCTGTTCAAATACCATGTGTACATTGACCAGTCCCTTCTTGCTGACCTCCAGACCCTTTCCGGATACTTTTATGTAATTGATGGTGGGTTCTGCTGTTTCATCCAGCAGTTCCTCATATCTGAGATAATGAGAACCATTGCGGAAATAATACTGTCCCGGAACAATGATCTCTATAGGTTCCTGATCCCCCTGTGCATCCATCATCTGAAGCCCTCTTACATGGATCAAAACTTCTTTCTGCATTCTTTTCTCCTATCATTTATGTACAGATCTGTTTAATATTTTTCGATATCGATCTTCTGTGTTTTTTCTACGTTATACGGCAGGATGGAATTGGCAAAATCCTTAAACTTCTCTGCAAGATCACTTACATAAAAGCGATACGGGAATTCCTCCTGTGCTACCTCATTGCTGGCAAGATCCAGTCTGGAGAGTAACTTTTTAAGCTCTAGCGCCGTCTCATATGCAGGATTCACAAGGCAGACCTCCTCACCCATGATCTTGCGGATGGTAGATCTTAAAAGAGGATAGTGCGTACATCCGAGGATCAGTGTATCGATCTCCTGCTCCTGCAGCTCCTTCAGATATCTTCTCGCAACCTCCTCGGTGACCGGATCATGATACCAGCCCTCTTCTACCAGCGGAACAAACAGCGGGCACGCTTTTCCGATCACGGTGATCTCCGGATCCAGTTCCTTTAGATAAGAGGCATGGATACCGCTTCCTACCGTGCCCACCGTTCCGATAATGCCCACCCGTTTATTTCTGGTTTCCTGGGCAGCAACTTTGGCACCGGCCTCGATCACTCCAAGGATCGGGATATCCAGTTCATCCTTCACCGCATCCAGAGCAAATGCACTGGCTGTATTACAGGCCACCACAATGGCCTTCACCTTCTGTTCCTGCAGAAAATGAATGATCTGGCGGGAATAACGGATCACCGTTTCTCTGGATTTGCTTCCATAGGGAACTCTGGCTGTGTCTCCGAAATATACGATTTTTTCCGATGGGAGATTGCGCATGATCTCCCGGGCTACTGTCAGTCCTCCGATACCGGAATCAAACACACCCACCGGTGCGTTTCTGTCTATATTCATTGATCTTATCTCCTGAAATAATTAATCGAACGTGATTGGTCCGTTGAAATATTGTATCACCAATCCAGGGCTTGCGCAAGCCAGAAGGATATCTTCACCGGCTTATTTTCCCCGTTGTCCTCTGCTTTTTCAAAGCAGAATTCCGGGTAGATCGTTCCCCACCAGGCATAAAACTGTGGCTGCCGATCACCGGCAGTTCTTCTCTCCCAGGTACTCCCTGCAAGGATCACTGCCGTGAGCAAAAGGAACCCTCCTGCTTTTTTTAATACATGCTTCTTCGTTTTTATATGCTCCATGAGCAAGCCCTCCTGTCAAAAATCTTCTGATGATCTTATCCAGAGATATACTGTACGATTTATCGTACTGATCATCATCTGTATTATTAACAGTCCGACTCCCATCTATTCATTACTGCCGTAATCCACTTCCAGAAGCTCACCTTCCACCCATATCTCCGGAAGCCAGGGCAGCGTTCCATCCTGACAGAACTGATGATATACCTCCCGCAGAGTCACACCCTTCTTCTGCTGCCCGGATGTGCGGTTCTCCTGGATTCCCTGAAGGTATTCCCCTATGGAGCTTTCCCGGGCTCCTTTCCAGTGAAAAACATCTCCCAGCATATCCGTCCGGAACACGTAGACATCCTCTCCGATATGCTCTTCCTGCTTCAGATATCCGATCAGTGCTTCCCGGGATCCCTCTTCCAGGATCTGTTCATCCAGGATCAGCACTTCAAGATGACCCAGATCCAGAAATTTTTCCTGAGACCGGTTGTAAACTGCCTCGATCTCCTGAAAGTCCCGGCCGGAAAGAGTCAGCACAGAAATCGGATCTTCGTCCGGTTTTTCCTGTCCGGTAGCTGTACTCATATCCGGCATTGCATATTTCAGCACAAAGCCATTCTCTGAAACACCGGCCCCCAGTGCCAGCTGATAAGCTCTTTTTTCCGGTTCTACTGCCGCACAGCCTGATCCCGTCAAAGTGATGACCAGGACAAGTCCTGCCACAGTTACTTTTTTCTTCCGTCTTCCCCGGTTTTCCGTACTGAGAAAAAGCTGTATCACAAGCAGAAACGGCACAAAGATGTACCCCAGATACCAGCCATAATACTCCCGGATCCCCATCCCGTTTCTCTCATACAGGGAAAGCAGCCAGCCTGCTGCCGGGATCCAGTACCGGCCGGTCCCGAATCCGGTTTTTTCCGCGATCTGATTTCCGTAATGAAACAAACTTCCCAGAGAAAACAAAAGTCCGAATACCAGAAACCCCATCCATATCACATCAAATCTCGCCAGTACGTTTCCCGGAAGATCTGCACCCTCCAGAAGAGGCAGTACCGGACAGATCTCGTTTTTAAGGCGTGCACCTCCAAAGACTGACGGAAGAAGGAGCTGCATTCCAAAAATGATCCCGCAAACTGTAAGAAAAGCCAGGATCACAGGTTTTCTGGCACTTCCCTGTTTTTTTGCATACTCCAGCCCGAAAGGAAGAAGTCCTGCTCCTGAAAAAGCACACAAAAGTGTATACAGATCACGGAGCCATCGCTCTCCTGTAAATCCTGTTTCCGGATCTTTCATCACTTCCATAAAGTACTCTGTTTTTCCCTGCCCTGCACATAAAAGCATCAGAAGAAGAATCCCTGCCAGAAAAATCCTTCCGGACACCTCAGCGATCCGCCCTCTTCTCTGCATTCCGCGATGCGTTCCCAGACTACAGGCTGCAACTGCAAGAAGAGACAGCCATTTTCCGGAAATCCCGCTGATCAGACTTTCCGGGATCACCTCCCCCAGAAGGCCCGAAAGAAATGCCGCACTTGCGATCACATATACCAAAAAGAACAGGCCAATAAATCGTACAGTAAAACTTCCTGTCCTTTTGGAAAGCTCTCCATATGCAGGTGTCAGACGTATCAACCAGATCACATAAAAAGAGAGCACTACGGCCGCAGCAGCTGTCCCTGCCATGGCACTGATGCCCAACATCGCTCCATTTTTAAACAGGCACAGCAGAAACGGCGCCGGAAACACCAGTATGATCTGCCGAAAAAGCTGTCTGTGGGAAATCCTGTTATTCTCCGCAAATCTCATAACCTTTATCCTTTCCGGCTCCATGGCCTTGTCCGAAGCCTGCGTTTCTGGGCATTTCTGGCATACAGCGGCCGGAATTCCCGCTTCCGGAAGGGCTGTCGCAAAATCCTTCCACCGGTTTCCGCCTCACTGTTCTTCTCTACAAAAGGTACCAGATATGGGACACCGAAGCTTAAAAGTCCTGCCAGATGCGCCATGGTGAGATACAGTCCCAACACGATTCCGAATATACCTAGAAATCCTCCCAGAAACAGAAAAGCGTACTTCAGAAGCCGGAATGCAGAAGCAAATTCCTCATTAGGTATAGCCAGTGATCCCAGTGCTGTCAGTGCCACGATGATCACTACCACCGGGCTGACAAGATTGGCCTCCACCGCAGCCTGTCCGATGATCAGTCCTCCTACGATCCCAATGGCATTTCCAAGAGCTCCCGGGATCCGCACACCAGCCTCCCGTATCAACTCAAAAGACAGTTCCAGGAACACCAGCTCCACTACACTGGAAAATGGAACGCCCTCTCTTGCCTGTGCAAAGGAAAGGATCAGATTCGCCGGAAGGATCTGTGTATGAAACCGGATCACAGCCAGATAAAGTCCGGGGAGCAGCGTTGCCACAGCCATGGCCAGATACCGGAGCACCCGCAGGAAGGATGCCATCTCAAAACGGTTGTACCAGTCTTCACTGCTTTCCATAAAACTGTTGAATGCTCCGGGAACCACCAGTGCCACCGGCGAATTGTCGCAGAGCAGAACTGCTTTTCCATTCAGCAGCTCCTGGGCTGCCCGATCCGGCCGCTCCGTTGTCTGAAACTGAGGAAAGGGAGAATACCATGCTTCTTCTGTCAGCTGTTCCAGCATCCCGCTGTCCAGGATCCCGTCCACTGCAAAAGATTCCAGGCGCTCTTTCACAGCAGTCAGAAGCTCCTCATGGACCAGATCCTCCACATAAAGAAGCTGTACCACCGTATTGGAGCGTACACCGATGCTGCTCTGCTCCACCTTCAGCCTGGTATCCCGAATCCGCTTTCTCACAAGGGCCGCATTGGTTTTTACACTGTCACAGAACCCCTCCTTGGAGCCTCTGAGGACCTTTTCCGTTTTCACCTCTGATACAGCCAGCCCCGGATATCCTTTACTGGAAATTTTCATTGCTTTGTCGTATCCATCCAGAAAGAAAACTGCATTTCCCGAAAGAATGGCACCAAATACCTCCTCCATGGAAGACAGCTCCTTCACATCTGCAATTCCAAGACTGTTTCGGCGGATAAATTCCCGGATCTTTTCCTCCGGGATCTCCCAGAAATGATTGATCATTTTTCCGATAGCAGAATCATCCAGCATCATGTTTGAAACCGCAACCTCAATATAGACCATCAGACAGTCCGCCTTATGTCCCTCACCAAGGCGCATGGGCCTGATCAGGATATCATCGCAGTTTTCACACCGTTTCCGGATATACGATTCATTTTCATGAAGAGATATCGATATCTTCTTTGTTTCCATAAAGCCACCATCCTTTATGCAGTCAGACGGATAAAAGCATCCGCATTCGGTTAAAAAAAGAGATGCCACAATGACATCTCTCTTAATATTCCCGCATATCCGGTTCTTATTCTTTTTTCTCGGCCTCTTTGGCCTCATTCTCCGCGCGGATAGTACGGATGATCGCTTTTCGTTGATTCTCCAGATGATGGAAAGAAATATCCTGCGCCTTTTGCACATCTCCTTCACGGATGGCTTTTACCAGTTCTTCATGCTCACTGACCAGAAGATTTCTTGTCTGCTCCTCCTTCAGATACTCTACACGATAGCGATACATCTGCTCACGGAGATTATTCAGGACCTGATTCAGACGCTTATTATCAGAAGCCTGATATATGATCTCGTGGAAAGCCACATCGGTTTCCGCCAGACGGACCAGATTTCCCTCTGCTTTTGTTTTTTCAAATTCCTTGGCTGCCACCCAGAGCCTTCCCAGCTCATCCTCTGTGATCAGCTTGCACGCTTTTTCTATGGCAACATTTTCGAGGGCGATACGCACCTCCAGAACATCGTTCAGATCCTTCTCTGTGATGCTGGCTACCTGTGCACCTCTGCGTGGGATCATCACTACAAGACCTTCCTGCTCCAGCTTGCGCATAGCCTCACGCACCGGTGTTCTGCTCACGCCAAGACGCTCTGCAAGGGCGATCTCCAGAAGTCTTTCGCCCGGCTTCAGCTCTCCCTTCAGGATTGCCTGCCGCAAGGTGTTAAAAACAACATCCCGAAGCGGCAGATATTCATTCATATCCACAGAAAAATCACTTGTCATTTGTAACTCCTCCATCTCTATTGTAAATATCCGTGGCAAATACAGTCTTTGCAAGCCCGCTCTTTCTGAGGCTTCTGGCTGCCGCGGCCATCTTATCCCTGTTATCAAAGATTCCAAACACAGTAGGACCGCTTCCGCTCATCACGGCTTTCAGCGCACCTTTTTCTTCCATAAGGTTCTTGATATTGCCGATCACAGGATACTGTCGGATGATCCCCGATTCAAATACATTCTCCATTCTGGATGCCATGGCATACAGATCATTATTTCTGATAGCTCCGATGAGTCCATCGATGTCCGGATGTTTTCCGATCCCTTCCAGATTCAGATTCTCATAGGCTGTTTTTGTGGAAACATTGATTCCCGGTTTTCCTATCAGAACATAACATTTCGGAACTTCCGGAAGTCTGGTCAGCTTCTCTCCGATTCCCTCCGCAAGAGCTGTTCCCCGCATGATACAATACGGAACATCTGCTCCGACCTTTACTGCACGTTCCATCAGCTGTTCTTCAGTAAGCCCTAAATGGAACATCCGGTTCACACCCACAAATGCGGCCGCTGCATCGGAGCTGCCTCCTGCCATGCCTGCTGCCACCGGGATAAATTTACGAAGCTTGATGGAAAGTCCCTCTTCAACATCGAACTCCTCCATCAGCATCTGTGCTGCCTTATATACAAGATTTCTCTGGTCTGTAGGAATAAACGGAAGATTGGTCGTCAGTACGATCCCCGGCCGTCTGGTCTTTCTGATATCCAGGATATCATACATACGGATGGTCTGCATGATCATGCGTACCTCATGATAACCGTCCTCTCTCTTTCCCAGAACATCAAGTCCGAGATTGATCTTTGCCATTGCTTTTAAACGCATAAGCCCCTCCATTTGTACTTTGTATACAGTATTTATACATGTATTTTATATGATTTTTACATTCTTTTCAACAGCAAAATATTCCACTTTTTATTTGATCTGACCTTCCACTTTTTTCACAACAAGAAGCGGAGTTCCCGGAGAGGGTTCCTGATTTTCCTTGAGAGCATTGATCGTCCGGATCTCCTGGATAGATGTGTGATATTTCCTTGCGATATCCCACAATTCATCTCCCGGTTTTACCATATAAACCAGGATTCCCGGCATAGCCTGGAGTTTTTTCATATCCAGTGGTTTTTCCTCTACTTTCTCAATGATAAATACCGGTTCTCTGGCAACTGCCAGAAGCTCCAGTCCTACAGTTGCCCGAATCTCGATCTCATTTCCATCTGCCATGGCTGCGGAAAGCTGCTCCAGCTTTGCTTTTAACTGATAACAGCTGTCCTGTCGGATTCCTCTTGCTTCCACCATATGGGAAAACGGTATCATTGCCTCCATGGAATAAAACGGCATATCATCATTTCCAATAATGTACAGGATCTTCAGCATGACCACGCCATCTGCCTGCACACCGTTCTCTACGATCCTGGTCTTATCGATCTTCACTTTTCCCTGACTGTGACACAGCTGGAGGACTTTTCCCTGAGTCTCCTTTACCTGGATCCTGTCACTGATCCTGCATCTGGAAAAATTACGTACCAGAAGCCGTTCCAGTACCTCATTCTTTCCTTCCGGAACACATTCACGGATCGGTGTATACACATCGGTAATGAGATCATATTCCTCTTCCCTGAAAAATTTCATATCCAGCTCCAGCACAACATCCGAAACAAGGATCCGTTCTTCCCCATCGACATCCGGTTTGGCCTCCAGACTCTGATGCATCACCGAAGCTTCGATCAGCGGGATCAGTTCCTCCGTGCAGTCCGGACATTCCACTTCTCCGGAAAAAGGCAGCGAATATTCCAGCCACTGCACCGGAGCTTCTGTATCTTCTGCTCCGTACAGCACAAAAACGGACAGCTCTCCCCTTGCCTTTACCACATTTTCCTCCGGCTTCAGATCCAGCCCCCGTACATCCATAGTATACCAGATCAGGCTGGCGATATCCGGACGATTGGAGGCAATGGTATACTCATCCTTGATCCGGAGTGTATCTTTTTTATGTACGGTAAGTCCCAGAAAACGGACTGTTTTTTTTCTGAC
>OIDQ01001006.1_pt1 | contig 11156 bp, 5 predicted proteins | sample 1581511 | NCBI WGS metagenome assembly OIDQ01 (sample SAMEA3882526, study PRJEB24775) | human gut metagenome | biome: human-associated habitat; feature: intestine environment; material: feces | place: Netherlands | collected 2009/2010
TTATATACATACATTTCCCGGTTCTCTGTGAACCCCCACTATATCAGCAGAGGGAAAAATCCGGCGAAGCTGCCGCCATAAGTTTTATCCCAACCGTTCCTCATTGCGTCTTTCAACTTCTTGCACAAACGGCCCACGTTCGCTTTCACTCGCGAAAGTGGGTACACCCTCGGCTTCACTCAAAGGATCGCACACAACGGCTCACACGGCGAAACAGGGGGCTTCACTTTTGTGCAATCGTGCAGGGCATTTGACCGTCCCTCATCAGGCAAAAGAACAGCCGGAGGAAGCGGATGCACGCCTATGGCGTGTGTCCGCTTTCTCCGACGTTGCGGCCCCGCTGGGCTGCGCTGCCTCGTCTGCAATTTGGCGGTGCTGCTTTTTTCGCTCTGCGTTCGGTACTTTCTGCATGTGCGAGGCAAGGGGGGTATCACCACTCTCGGCGTGCTCTACATGTCGTCGAAACGCCGGACGGCCGCTTGTCAAAACGACTAATTTGCTATTTCCTTGGTCTGACAGATTCTTCTTTGATTCCAGCAGCACAAAATATTATCCCTTTTTCTTTACAGATACCGGAAGAACCAGCGGGCGACCCGCTGGTTCTTTCGCTTTTGTCTGTATTTCCCTTACTTGCCCTGATAGGCCCGATAGAGGAACGTAACGATTTGGGTGCGGGTGCAGCCTGCGTTGGGGCTGAAGGCGGAAGCGGACGTGCCGCTGGTCACGCCGTTCTCCACGGCCCAGGCCACAGCCTCGGCGTAGAAGTCGCCGGCTGCCACGTCGGTGAAGCCGTTCACCGTAGTGGGAGCGGTGCCCATCGCACGGTACAGGAAGGTCACGCTCTGGCCGCGAGTGCAGGTGCTGTTGACGCCGAAGGTGCCGTCAGCCAAACCATTGGTGACGCCGTTTTCCAGCGCCCACGCCACCGCGTCATAGCAGTAGCTGCCGGGAACTACGTCAGCAGGAACCGCAGCAGTACCCTTGGGAGCGGGAGAACCGGCGGTGCGCCACAGGAAGGTGACGATCTGGCCACGGGTGCAGGGATCGTTGGAGCCGAACAGGCCGTTAGCCTTGCCGTTGGTAATGCCCTTCTTCACAGCCCATTCCACTGCCTTGGCATAATAAGCATCGGCGGGAACATCCGCAAAGATGGAAGCCGCCTGTTCCTCGATAAACTCAGCGGAAACAGTGACCTTGCTGCCGGGCATGGTGAAGGTGTACTTGCCGTTGCCCTTATCGGTCAGCTTGAGCTTATTGCCGCTGGCGTCCTTGACGGTGAGTTTGTCCAACTCGTAGCCCTTATCAGGGGTCACGGTGACGGTCACCCGGTCGCCCTTGGAGGCGTTCTTGGGGCTGACGGTCACATCGCCGTTCTTGGTGCTGGGGGCGGACACGGCATAACTACCAGAAGAGCCGCTGGAGGAACTGCTACTTCCAGAGGATTTTCGCGTCACAGAGACGGTGCAGGAAGTGCTTGCGGCCGTGTAAGTATCGCTCTGCTCAATGCTCGCAGTAAAGGTGTAAGTCTTCGTGATGTTGGGCAGGGAAACCGTATAGGTTCCACCTCCGTTGTCCTTCACCGCAACAGTGCTGTCATCGCAGGTCACGCTCACAACGGCGTCAGTGGGTGCTTTGGTGATAGTCAACGTTACCGTACTGCTGCCAACCATGCTCTCTTTGTCGGGCATAATGCTGACGCTGGAAATGGTTCTGCAAACCTGCGTATCGAGCATAACATCGTAAGCACCGAGCACGCCGGAAACATTGTTTGCACTGTCAATAGCATCGACGGCAACACCATAGTTTTCTTTGCTGACTGTATAGCTGTTGCCATTCAGCTCGGTAGGAGCACCGTTGTTGTAGACTGTATCAGCAAGATACTTTACGTATTCCTTAACGGTCTTCAACAGATTTTCCTTGGATGCTTCCAGTGCTGCATTCGCTGCCTCAGCCGTCTTTGCGGCCCAGATATCGGAGTAGCCTTTTGCCAGAGCCGCCTGAATAGCCGGGACCTCGCTGTACTTCATGTCAGAGCCGGGAACCGTGGTGGAGCCGAGGTTGGTGGACTCGATGTAGGCGGTCCACTGCGCCGCAGCATCGCTCGGGGTATAGATCGTTGCAGCGGTTTCGGAATAGCCGTAACGCAGCGTGATCGTGGCAGTGTTGCCGGAAACGCTGACAGAGTTGACCTTTGCGCCGGCCTTTTCAGACAGCACTCCAGCAGCCTTAGCCGCGATTGCAGTTTCGTTCCATTCCGTGTTCGTAAAGTCGGCAGACTCCACCAGCGCCTTGAGATTCTCAATGGGATCCTTGGCATACTCCGTAAGCTCTGTGATCTCCGTCGGATTCTCGATAGCCGCCTTGGCGGAGGCCTTTACGATCTCGGCGATCTCCGGAGTGAATTCGCCGGGCCAATCCTTCTTGACACCGCTGTTCGCGCTGTTAGGCGCATACGACAGTGCGCTGTAGAAGTCGCCGGTCGTGAAGGTGATCTCCTTGCTGTAAACGTCCGTAAGAACCTTTGCGGCCACAGACGCACCGGCAAGATAACGACCGGTCTCATAGCTCATGTGCGTATTGTCGCGCCAAATCTGAGAAACCTGCGTCGTGTCTGAACTATGCAGCGGCTTGGTATCTTCCAGATTCTTAGCCTTGCCGAGGTAACTCGTCATCGCAGTACGGATAAATGTAGCGCCGGCAACAATGAAGTTGGGATTGCCTTCCACACTCTTTTCAGATGCAAGCTTATAGTTTTCCAGAGAATTATCCGTATAATGCGCTGCATCCTCGCTGTGATCCAGCCAATCCATAAACCATGCAACCTGAGCCGTAGGCTGGAGCAAACGGAGATTCTTGATGGTATTGCGCAGGTGGTCGATAAAGACGTAGTTGGAATTAGTGCTGCAGGACTCACGATAGTCCTGAATGATGATCAGATCCCAGGTGTTGGCAGCAGGATTCAGCGACTTGAAATAAGCCCCCGTTACATCATGTTTACTCGTTGCAGAGGAATCATTGACCTTATCCACAACATCCTGAATGCAGCTCTCATGAGAATAGTTGGTCTCATTGCTATTAGAATAAGACCCATCCAGACCGATCTTACGGGAGCCGAACACGATCCGGCTGAAGGTCACCTTGGTGCCGTCCAGCTTCGCGTTCACATCGTTGAGGATGCTCTGCATGTAGGTGGTGTAGTCATCCGTGTGGCTGTTGCCGATGCAGAGGATGTTCAGTTCCTTAAGCTGGAACTTGATGTTATGCGCCTTTGCATAGCTCTCCAAGGAAGTATTCTGTGCATCAGCGTAGCCACGGATCAAAATGGTGCCCGCATTGGGGAACACGTTCTTACCGCCACCAACCTTGACGCCGCGGACAGCATCTACCGTCTTAAGGGCGGTCATATTGTTGAGTGCACCGTTGTTGATCGTGATTGCGCTTTCAATCACCAGATTTTCGACACTGCCGACCTTTTCATCGGTCCAGGCATTATTTGCCAAGTCCGCGCTCAGGTCGCCGCTGCCGGTGACCGTCAGGGTCTTGCCATCGCTGGAGATCGTATACTGAATGGAACCGATATCGCCCGCCAGGCCGATCGCCTTGGCCAGCGCCATCAGCTTCCCGGCATAAGTATCAGTGCTGTTGCACTTATCTTTCTTCAGCTGTTCCTTTGCCTTGTCGCTCAATGCGCTGTAGGCGTCCATGGCGCTCTTGATGATGGATGCGTTTCCTTCGGTGTTCGCATCTGCCGCATTCATCGTCCACAGATCCTTGAACGCCTCATTCTGCTCAAAGGCAAGCGCATCGGTATAGATCAGATTGAAATCAGCCGTGGTGTGGTTCTTGCCCTCATCCGCGCCCTTGTTCAAATCGTCCGCCCAGTTGGCCGCCAGTGTAGAATTGCTGTGGAGATAAATGTTCGGCTTAAACGCGGGGAAGCAGCTGTAGTAGTCGAATGCGTAGCCCGCCAGATCCACGCCGTCCGGATTTTCAAAATAGAAGTCTGTGCAATTGCTGAGATGGATCAGGCCGTATCTGCCGACATCGGTGATACCTTCGCCCAGATAGGTCTTCGTGACCTTGTTTTTGAAGGCAGAACCAAAGCAGTTGCTGTACCAGGGCTGATTGCGGAAATCCGTTGCAGTCGTGTTGGTCGTGCTATTGCCGAAATCAGGCAGCGCAGCCTTCACGCCCGTATCCGTATCAAAACGCAGGGTCCAGGTATCCGTGCCTTCGTCGTTTTTGGTCAGCGTCCAGTGGATGCCGTCCATATAGGTGAAGCAGCCCTTCTCGTCCACTCCGTTGGGAATACCGCCGGAGATCTCCGTCATGTTGTCGAGATCATTCGCGCCGGTGACCTTGAGCAGCTGCTGATAATAGGTCACACTGTCGTCGATCTTCAGTTCGTTCAGCTGAGCCTTGACGTTGCTGTTCAGATTCTTGTAGGCCTTTACAGCGTTTTCCACCGCTGTGGGCACGTCATCGTTCAGGAATACGCCATTTTCTTTAATGCCATAGCTGGGAACCACGCCGGTCAGCGTCCAGACCTGTGCATAGGTGTCGATGAAGGCCTGCGTCTCAGAATAGATCAGCGTGACGGTCGAGTCCTTCGCATAGTTTTCAGCCAGCTTGGTATTCACAGAGGCATAGACTGTGATATTACCGTGGTTTGCCAGCGCATAAGCGCCAACGCTGGTGATCTTGCTGTCGATCACAACGTTCTCGATCTGCACACTGCCCAGCGGTGCTGTATACTGATTATAGTCGGGGATCGTTCCGTTATCGCTGCCGGTATAAGTCAGCGTCAGGGTCTTTGTTGCCTCATCATAGCTGTAGTAGATGTCGGTTGTCCCCGGGAACTTAGCCACAGTCCCGCCTGTGGTCAGGCTGTACAGTTCCAGCAGCTTCGCGCCATAGGTCTGGCCGCCGGAAAGCGTATCCACGTTCATCAGCTGGTTCTGGAACAGCGCATCCATCTTCTGATACTCGCTGTATGCAGCTTTGACCGTTTCCTTCTGCTCATCATTCAGTGAAACGCCCAGAGCCCAGATGGCTGCATACTTGCTCTCAAAGTCCTCCACTTCCAGGAAGGAATAGCTGAGCGTCGGATCAGGATACTGAGACGCAGTTGCAGATGTAACATTGTTCCGCGTATACCAGTCGGAAGGCAGTTTGTCATACGCGTTCTTATAGAGATGCAGCGTCAACTCGCTGTTTTTATCGCCGGCATAGCCGCAGACCGCGCCGTTTACCAGTTCGATCTCAGGGTTGCGCAGATAGATATCATCGCAGTTGTAAAGATTTGTCAGGTTCAGATAATCCAGTTTGGTGATACCCTCAGCCACATCGACGGATGTGATGGAGTCTCTGTCGCCATACCAAGATGCATGACTAAACCCGAGGTTGCCATCTTTGGCCGAGCTGGAATCATAACCGGTATACGGGAACGCGCCGTCGCCGCCCAGCTTCAGCGTGCTACCGTCCAGCAGATACCAGAAGGTATCGCTGGTGCCGATCTTATCCATATTGCTGCCGTTGAAGCCGTCCAGCGCAATGTTGATGCCCCTCGCACCGGCGGGCCAGCGGCGAAGATTAGAAGCTGTTGCATACTTTTCCGCAAGAGGGGTCCCGACGGAAGCATCGAGCTGCGCTTTTACCACGTCCGGAAGAGCCTCATACTCTTCATAGGCAGCAGCAATTGCGCTCCAATTAGCGGAATCGTTTGCATTAAGCTTCAGCACATCAGCATATTTCGCCTCAATCGTTTTCATATCACTGATGTTGAAATAAATTTCAGGGTTCGGTGCTTCATCTTCTCGAGAATCGGATGCGGCTTCAAACCACTTTCCCTTTTCCATCTGGTTCTGCTGGTAAACAGACAGCGGAACGATCATAGTCAGAGTCGGATTCGAATTGTGATTGCCCTGATAATTGTTGACCGCACCGCGTGCCAGTTCAACATTCGTACCCTTGATCTCGATGGATTCGAGGTGCGTCATGTTAGTAATGGCCAGCGTACCAATGCCGGTAATGCCGTCCTCAATTACAACCTTCTTGATAGTATCTTTTTTCTTATACCAATCCGCCTGTGTGAAACGCAGCACTTTGGTCAATTCAGACGTGTTGGAATAATCGGAAATGGCGCCTTTACCGCCAATGGTGAGGGTATCGCCATCGATCTTATACCAAATCGTATCGCTGTGCGTTACATTGGTTGTGTCTTCCTCGTAATCTTTTGCGCTGTACTGCTCCGTCGCAACGGTAATTCCCGTTGCTCCTGCAGGCCAGCCATTACCTGACGAGGTGCTGCCCTCGTCGTCCACCGCCCAGACTGCTGTTGGCAGCAAGCTGAGCATCATGACAAGCGAAAGTAAGCTTGCCAATATCCTTCGTTTCATTTTTCTACCTCCTGTGTTTATCTATATTCTGCCCGTCTCCACGGGCTGGGTTTACATCGTTTTGCATTTCGTTCTGCCTGCGCAGATGGGGCAGCCGCAGCGCTGCTTACCGGCTCTGGGATAAATGGCCGCTTTCCAGACATGGCCGCAGGCACACTGCCACCAGACCTTACGACGGCTGCCTGCGGTCACCATCTGCGGGGTAAGGCTGCCATTCAGAGTGGGGTGCCACTGTGCGGCTACCGTTGGTTCCGCAGTGGCCAGGTCATTGAAGCCCGGCAGAACTCTCTTGTTGGCACAATAGGGGCAACCGCTGCCGCGCATTGTGCGGGTGGCGATGACCGCCTGATAGCTGTGGTTCTTTTCGCAGTGCCACCATGCCTTCCGGTTGCTGTAAGCGGAGACGGAATCCGGGGTCAGGGAACCGTTTCTCTCCGTATCCCACTCCTTTGCCAGTTCTGGGTATTGAGAAGCCAAATCGTTGAACCCCGGCAGAATCTGCTTCCCGGCACAGACCGGGCAACCGGCTCCGGAGACCGTCCGGGACGCGACGGCGGCCTGCCACCTGTGCCCCAAAGAGCACCGCCACCAAACCTTGCGGCTCGTTTTAGCCGTGACCTTTTCCGGCGTCAAAGCACCATTTTTCTCTATATCCCATTCCTTTACCAGCCGTGGGAATTGAGAGGCCAGATCGTTCTCACCGGTCTGCACCAGCCTGCCAGCGCAGACCGGGCAGCCGCAGCCGCCGGAGACCCGGGAATTGATCTGGGCCCGCCAGGAGTGTCCTTTCTCACAAACCCACCACGCAAGGTGGTGGCTTCCCGCCGGGAATTCAGACGGCTTTCGCGGGGCATTTTTCCGCGTATCCCACTGGACAGCAAGATCCGGGTACAGCGATGCAAAGTCATTGTTCTGTCCCAATTTTTTACCGGCGCAGTAAGGACAGCCGCTTCCGGCGGCACGGGTATAGACCGGTGCCTGCCAGGAATGGCCGCATCCGCACCGCCACCAGGCCATGGTATGACTACCGTGGGTCACCCCATCCGGCATCAGAGGGAGATTTTTCTCGCTGTCCCATTCCTCCAGTAAATACTGCCGGTCATACTTCCGGCAGAAATCATACAGGCTTTCGCTCATGTGTCCGCCTCCCATGTCCGGGACAGCATTTCCATTGCGGCCCATGTCAGCGGCTCCGTCTCGGAAAAATCCTTCCCCAGCAGATAGGCGCGGAACACTTCAGCAAAGTATTCCTCCACATTCTTTCGACAGTAATCCCTGTGCAGAAATGCGGCCATCAGAACCTGCTCTTTCTGGAACGCGTTCGTTATGGCGGCTTCTTCCTGTGCCGACGCATATTGCTCTTCAAAATGTCCCATCTCATGGAGAACTGTGGTGTTATCCCGCAGGAAAGCGCTGGCACTCACATCCACGCAGATAATTTTCCCGGATGGGATCGTAACACCCAGCCCGCCAGCATAGGACGCGTTCAGCGTTTCCAGACCATAGGTCATAAAGCGCAGCTCCCAGTCTCGCTCCGCAAATTCCTCCAGAACGGCCTCCGGCATCGCCGCGAGGTAGACACGGGAACGGAAGGAACGGCGAACAGCGTCCTCATTTTCATATGTAAGGCGGAAACCGGACAGAGAAACTGGCCGCAGCGCGCTTTCGGTATCCTCCGGCACATGGTGGAGGGAGAGGATCATGCTGACGGCCTCAGCCCTTGTCATAGACTGTTCCGGGTGGAACAAGCCTGTGCCGTCATCCGGGATCAGACCCAGCGCGGCGGCACATTCGATCTGATTCCGCTCTTCCGCAGACAGACTGTCCAGATCGTGAAAGCGTTCCTCTTCCTGCGGCCACGGTGTCGCGGCTGTGGCAGCAAACACAAGACAGACGGCATCTCTTCTTGTCAGGCTGTCTCCCGCAGCATGACCGTTATTGGCGTCCAGATAGGCGTTGATCATCAGCAAAGGACTTTCCAGCCAGTAAGCATCCAGTCCCTCAAAGCGATTCAGATAACCTCCCAGCATCGTGGCAAATCCCAGCATGGTCACAGGGCGGTCCGGTGCGAACTGCCCGTTTCCAATCCCGGACACGATGCCCTCTTCCGTGGCCTCCATAATATCCTCATACCAGATATTTCCCGGGTTCACATCTGTATAACCCTGCGTCTCAATGGCCACGGCGGGTACAGACACAGCTGCTGCAAAAAAGCATACAGAGACGATCGCCGCAGCTAATCGCTGAAAAGCCGGCTTATACAGGATACTTAACTTCCAACAGGGCAAAACACTTCGCTTCATGGAACTTCCTCTTTATACAACGGAATCTATATTCCGTATGTGAACCATGAACAGCCTGACCAGGCTTTCGGCAGGCTGAAACAGAAAATAAGCGCCCATTTCTCCTTTGCAAAAAGGGAAATGGGCGCTTCTTCCAGAAGCCATGCAGATACCTTCTTCATGGCTCATTTCTTTGTGCTTATTTTACCTGTTTTTTCGACAAAATCCTTGCACATTGGATTTTGGAGGAGTAGAATACGGAACGTAGGAATGGGTTTTCCATATCTATTTCAAAATTGCACATACGGAATATAGATTCCGTTTCAGAGCACCAGCTGTAGCCGTTCCAACTGATGCCGGTGTTCCTGTCCTGTGGTCATCAGGTAGATACGAGTGGTTTCAATGCTGGAATGGCCCAAGATGTCCGCCAGCTTTGCAATGTCCTTGTAGACCCGGTAATAAATCGTGGCAAACAGATGCCGGAGATTATGGGGAAATACCTTGGAGGGCTCCACATCGGCTTTTTGGCAGAGCCGCTTCATCTCCGCCCAGATCTGGCATCGCCCCATGGGCTTTCCGCCTTTGGTGAGGAAAATCTCACCAGAGGTAATTTTTTGCTTTTTCGCGTATTTCAGCAGCCTCCTGCACAGCTTTCCCGGCAACAGGATGGTGCGGATCTTTCCCTTCAGAGAGATGGTGGTACGGCCTTCCTGTGCCGCCTCCACGGTGATATAGCGCACCTCGCTGACTCGGATGCCGGTGGCGCAGATTGTTTCCATGACCAGCGCAATCCGCTCCCGTCCTGACTCGCGGGCTGCCGTGATGAGACGCTCATAGTCCTCACGGCCCAATTCCTGTCCGGCGTCCCGGAACAGACGATGCTGAACCTTCAGATAATGGATGCGGCAATCCGGCCAGCTGAGAAAAGTAAATAGATCATTGATGGCAGCCATGGATGCGTTGACGGTGGAGGGGGAATAGCCACCCACGCTTTGCAGATGTTCTTTCCAAGCTACGACAGCGTCTTTGGTAACAGGCCGCCCATCCAGGTACAGGAAGAAAGCCCGCACGCTTCGGAGGTATTTTTCAATGGTCGCAGGGGTTCGTTCCGCCCGAACAAGGTGGGAAGCGAAGGCGGCGATCTGTTCGCCGGTAAGATAGTGTTGTTCCATGGCAGTTCTCCTTATAATGAAGTATGATGTGTTTCATTTTACCGGTTGGAAGATACCCTGTGCAAGAGAAAGCACAACGCATCAATTCGGGCACTTCTCAGGTGGGTGTGATATTAACTCTGTTAGAGCAAAGATTCAAGTCTTTACGGATTCTTTCTGGCCTTTGGATACCGACTTTGGTCAACAGCACGGATTGGCAGGTATGAAGCCAACGCCGCCTGTGGCGGCGCTGGCGCAAGCATCGCATTTTGATGTCAAAATACTGCTTGCTGGGGTAAACCCCAGTCCCCCATGCCGCCTGAGGGCGGGAACTTTTCGGCAGCATTGCCGGAAAGTGAGTGCAAAAACCGGGTTCGGCTCATTGCCAAACCCGATCACAGCGGACTGCCCTAAAGCGCTTCAGACAACATTGTCAAAAGCGGTAGACGCTGAAAACCGGGTTCGGTGAATTCACCGAACCCGGTCAGACTTTTTGACAAGGTTGTCTGAAAGTAAGGGTTGGCAATCTTGCCAACCCTTACTTTACCAGATCGTCTCCCGCACCGCTCGAATCAGCGTCACCACCCATGACAGCGCCGCAAGACCCACCAGCACAAGGAAAATGCCGTCCGCCAGAGCGGTATGGGCCAGATACCACGGGCGGAATACCGTGATTACCAGTGCACCGTACAGCAGCGGCGCAGACAACCGTAGCACCTGTGCCAGACGGACGATCCCGCCCAGCAGCGCCAGCCCCAATGATAAAACAGCATACATCATGTTCCGAGCCTCCTTCTTCGATTTGCGGTATGTTACCATCGGCAGACAGACTTTACAACAGCCTGTCTGCCAATTTTTTCACCTTGGGTGTCAATAAGACACCCAAGGTTGGACGGCGAGGGTGTCTATTGCACACCCTTGACCTTAAATCTTTTACAGGAGCTTTTGATTCCGGGGTATTCATCACGCTGTTTTTTCGGGAGGGGTAGTGAGGGGGCATCTGAAAAAACAGAAAACCGCTTTCGGCAACATTGCCGGAAGCGGTCTGGAGGTGGTTTATGAACAAACAGACACATCGGACCTGCGTCCGCATGAGTGCCAAAGAATACAACCGGCTCATGGAACGAAGCAGGGCGGCAGGGCTGTCTGCCAACGCATGGCTTATGGAGCAGCTCGCCGGCAATCGTCCCATCATCAGTCGGAACGGCATCATGTCGGACTTTCTCTGCCTGCTCAATCAGAAGGGGCGGGAGATCAACACCGTGGCTCGTGCCTTCAACAGCGGATATGGCACGGCAGAGGGGCTCCAGCAAGCACTCGACTGT
>OIDQ01001013.1_pt1 | contig 11083 bp, 10 predicted proteins | sample 1581511 | NCBI WGS metagenome assembly OIDQ01 (sample SAMEA3882526, study PRJEB24775) | human gut metagenome | biome: human-associated habitat; feature: intestine environment; material: feces | place: Netherlands | collected 2009/2010
AAGAACGGACGGAACGAGGCCGTTATCAACGATATCAAAGCCTCGACACAGGCTTATCTCGAGGCCGCTTTCAGTTACTCTTTTCCTCTGACGGATCAGATTTATCTCGGTGCTCGGGGTAAGTTTCTCGTCGGCGCGGGCCGTGCGCGGACGTCGATCGACCGGCTCGATATAAAATTGCAGGAGAATAGTTGGAATATCGACGCGGACGGTTCGTTCGAAATGTCGGGCCTTGAGATGAGCTCTATGCAGCGTCCCGACGGGTCGGAATATTATTCGTTCAACGATTTCGACGTCTCTTCCTACAAAGGGCCTGCGGGTTACGGTTTTGCCGTCGATCTGGGTGTGACGTACGACGTGATTCCCGATTTGCAGCTCTCTTTCGCCGTGAACGACCTGGGCTTCATTTCGTGGGGAAAGAAATACTTGGAGCGTGGGCAGATGACCAAATCCCAATCTTTTACCGGCGTGGAGATCATCGACGGTGAGGTTCATGATCCGGAGTTTGATTTCGGCGATCTGGAGTTCGACCGGGTGCAGGCTTCCAAAGTCAAGACCGAGATGCTGCGCACCTCGATCAATCTGGGAGCCGAGTACGAGGTTTGGCGTCATAAGATTGGCCTGGGTCTGCTTTACAACGTACGTGTCTGGGATGTGAAGACGTTCCACAACCTGACCGCCTCGGTGAATTTCCACCCGATTCCTTGGTTTACGCTGACGACCAGCTATTCGTTTCTCAACGGTCAGGGGCATGCCCTCGGTGTGGCGATCAATGCCTGCCCCAGTTGGATCAACTTCTTCCTGGCGACCGATATGTTGATTTGCAGCCATACGCCGCAGTTCCTGCCCGTCACTTCTACATCGATGAACGTGACGCTCGGCATCGGCGTTCCGATCGGGCGGCGCAGTCACCGCATCCCGGAGTATCTTTACCGATAATAATTGATATTAGTTAAGAAGCCTGCATCGGTAGATGCAGGCTTCTTTGATGCGGTGTTTTCTTTTTTTACGATTCTTTGCTGTAACCGGTGTTTGCCGGTTTCGATGGCGGAATCCCGAAGGGGTGCGTCTTCGGTCCGGAGAACACCTGGGAACGGTCGGATTTGACTATGTGACCAAAGTCGGCACTCGTTTTACCGTCCGCAGCAAAGGTGATCGACCGGAACGTCGAACGGATCGGCGGGCAGCTCCTCCACGACCTGATGCGGATAGCACACGCCTGCCTTGAAAGCCCGGAAGCCCGGCTGCGACAGGTATTTGTCGTAGAATCCCTTGCCGCGTCCCAGGCGCATGCCTGCGGCGGTGAACGCCATGCCCGGCACGATGATGAAATCGATCTCTTCGGGGCGGCACAGCGCAGTGGCCTCCGGTTCCGAAATGCCGAACGAGCCGGAGTCGTTCATCGAGGCGGGATCGTAATCGTAGAATCGCATTATGTCGCCTTCCACGCGGGGCAGCACGATCCGTTTGGAGCGGCTCCAGCGTTCGAGTGCCGGGGCGGTGAGGGGTTCGTCTTTGAGCGAAGCGAAAAGGGCCACCACTTTGGCGCGTGCGAAGGCCGGAAGCCTCTCCGCTTCGTTGAAAATACGTGCGGAAAGCTCTTCGCGCTGTTCCGAAGAAAGGGCCGTATTGAGCCCTTTCATCTGTTTCCGGATTTCCGTTTTGGTCATAAAATGCCTGATTTTAAGCGTAAATTTCGAATTGTTTTGTGTTGTTATTATGCAAACAATGACTATCTTTGCCGAAGCGCAAACAAATTTTTAACAAAAATAAACAAATTTCAAACATTATGGGCTGTTTTCTAACTAATTCTTCTCTTGGCAAGAAGTTGGTAATGAGCATTACCGGTTGTTTCCTCGTGCTCTTTATCCTCTTCCACATGTCGATGAACATCGTGGCGATCTTCTCGCCCGAGGCGTACAACACGGTCTGCGCATTCCTGGGTGCCAACTGGTATGCGTTGGTCGGAACGCTGGTGCTGGTCGCCGGTATCCTGATCCACTTCATTTATGCGCTGGTGCTGACCGTGAACAACTACAAGGCGCGCGGTTCGCAGCGTTATGCCGTTACCGTGAAGGAAAAGGGTGTGCAGTGGGCATCGAAAAACATGCTTGCGCTGGGATGGATCATCCTCGGCGGTCTGTTGCTCCATCTGTTCAACTTCTGGTCGAAGATGCAGCTGGTCGAGGTGCTGGGACACCATGAAAATTCGCTCGGCTTCTCGCCGCAGGACGGCGCTGCGCTGATTCAGTACACCTTCTCGCAGTGGTACTACGTGGTGATCTACCTGGTTTGGTTCTTCGCCCTCTGGTTCCACCTTACGCACGGCGTGTGGTCGATGTTCCAGTCGGTGGGCTGGGGCAACGACATCTGGTATCCGCGCCTGAAATGTATCGCCAACATCGTGGCGACCGTCGTGTTCCTCGGTTTCGCTGTGGTCGTGCTGGTCTATTTCTTCCGGAGTCTTTGCTGCGGTTGTGTCTGCTAACATCTTACGTTGAATTATAAAAATATAGAGATATGGCTTTCAAATTAGATTCAAAAATACCCGCCGGGGAACTCGCGCAAAAGTGGAGCAACCACAAGGCGGCGATCAAGGTAGTAAGCCCTGCCAACAAACGCAAACTGGATATTATCGTCGTAGGTACGGGCCTGGGCGGTGCCTCCGCAGCCGCTTCGCTCGGCGAACTGGGATACAACGTGAAGGTTTTCTGCATCCAGGACTCTCCGCGCCGTGCGCATTCGATCGCGGCGCAGGGCGGTATCAATGCGGCCAAGAACTACCGCAACGACAACGATTCGATCTACCGGCTGTTCTACGATACGATCAAAGGCGGCGACTACCGCGCCCGTGAAGCCAATGTTTACCGCATGGCCGAAGTTTCGAACTGCATCATCGACCAGTGCGTCGGCCAGGGCGTTCCGTTCGCACGCGAGTACGGCGGTATGCTGGACAACCGTTCGTTCGGCGGTGCGCAGGTTTCGCGTACGTTCTATGCCCGCGGCCAAACCGGCCAGCAGTTGCTGCTGGGAGCTTATGCCGCACTCAACAAGGAGATCGCTGCCGGTTCGGTGAAGAGTTATCCCCGTCACGAGATGCTCGACATCGTGATCGAAGACGGCGAGGCGAGAGGTATCATCGCACGCAATCTGGTGACGGGCGAATTGGAGCGTTTCGGCGCACACGCCGTAGTGATCGCTTCGGGCGGTTACGGCAACGTGTTCTTCCTTTCGACCAACGCGATGGCTTCGAACGGTTCGGCCGCTTTCCAGTGCTACCGCAAGGGTGCCGGCTTCGCGAATCCCTGTTTCACGCAGATCCACCCGACCTGTATTCCGGTGCACGGGGATCAGCAGTCGAAGCTGACCCTAATGTCGGAGTCGCTGCGTAACGACGGCCGTATCTGGGTTCCCAAAAAGATCGAGGATGTGAAAGCCCTCCGTTCGGGTGCCAAGAAACCTTCGGATATTGCCGAAGAGGACCGTGACTACTACCTGGAGCGCCGTTATCCGGCCTTCGGTAACCTCGTGCCGCGCGACGTGGCGTCGCGTGCCGCCAAAGAGCGTTGTGACGCGGGCTTCGGCGTGAACGAAACGGGGTTGGCCGTGTTCCTCGATTTCAAGACCGCGATCGAGCGTCTGGGCAAGGATGTCATCAAACAACGTTACGGCAACCTGTTCGACATGTACGAGGAGATCACCGACGTAAATCCCTACGAACAGCCGATGCAGATCTTCCCTGCCGTACACTATACGATGGGCGGTATCTGGGTCGATTACAACCTGATGACTACGATCCCGGGTCTCTACGCCATCGGTGAGGCCAACTTCTCGGATCACGGTGCCAACCGCCTGGGTGCTTCGGCGCTGATGCAGGGTCTGGCGGACGGTTATTTCGTGCTGCCTTATACGATCGGCGACTACCTGTCGCACAAGATCCAGGCTCCGAAGGTGAAGACCGATACCAAGGCCTTCGACGAGGCAGAGAAGGGTGTGAAGGATAAGATTTCGAAGTTGCTTTCCATCAACGGCAAGCAGTCGGTGGACGATATTCACAAGAAGCTGGGACACATCATGTGGGAGAACGTCGGCATGGCCCGCTCGAAGGAATCGCTCGAAAAGGCGATCAGCGAGATTCAGGCGCTGCGCAAGGAGTTCTGGAAGGATGTGAAGGTCGTAGGCAAGGCGAACGAGTTCAACGTCGAGTTGGAGAAGGCGCTGCGTCTGGCCGATTTCCTGGAGCTGGGCGAGCTGATGGCACGCGACGCGCTGAACCGCGAGGAGTCGTGCGGCGGACATTTCCGCGTCGAGCATCAGACCGAAGAGGGCGAGGCCAAACGCGACGACGAGCACTTCGTATATGCCGCCGTGTGGGAGTACAAGGGCGAGAACGAAGCGCCGGAGCTCACGAAGGAGCCGCTGAACTTCGAGTTCGTACACCCCGCACAGCGTAACTACAAGGACTAATTCTTCTGTCGTCTAACTTTAATACACAATTTGAAACTATGAATTTCACGTTAAAGATATGGCGCCAGAAAGACGCCAAGGCAAAAGGGGCATTCGAAACCTACAAAGTCGAGAACATCTCCGCCGACACCTCGTTTCTCGAGATGCTGGATATTCTGAACAACAACCTGATCCACGAGGGCAAGGAGCCCGTGGCATTCGACCACGACTGCCGCGAAGGTATCTGCGGCATGTGCTCGCTGCACATCGACGGCCGTGCGCACGGCCCGGGCGACGGCGCCACGACCTGCCAGATTTACATGCGCCGTTTCAAAGACGGGGCGACGATCGTCATCGAGCCCTGGCGTTCGGCGGCTTTCCCCGTAATCAAGGACCTCGTGGTGGATCGCAGTGCCTACGATAAGATTCTTCAGGCCGGCGGCTTCATCTCGGTCCGTACGAATGCCGTGCAGGATGCCAACAACATTCCCATCCCGAAGGCCGATGCCGACGTTGCGATGGATGCCGCTGCCTGCATCGGTTGCGGTGCCTGCGCTGCGACCTGTAAGAACGGCTCGGCGATGCTTTTCGTCGCCGCCCGTGTGTCGTCGCTCGCGAAACTGCCGCAGGGACGTGTCGAGGGTGCCCGCCGCGCCAAGGCGATGGTGGCCAAGATGGACGAACTGGGCTTCGGTAACTGTACCAATACGGGAGCTTGCCAGGCCGAGTGTCCGAAGATGATTTCGATTTCGCACATCGCCCGTCTGAACCGGGAGTTCCTCTCGGCGAAGTTCGAGGACTAATCGTTTGAAGAATAGATGCAAACAAGCCCGGAGCGAAACTCCGGGCTTGTTTGCGTATGGCGGGATCCGAAACTCGCCGAAATTGCGGGGCTGCGGCTGATTTACGCTGTTCGCCTTTCCGGTCGTTGCAGCAAGGAGGCCCGCCGGGAGATTGCCGGCTGGCGATTCGGCCGGATTCGAGGTCGGGGTTGAAAATATGGGGCATAACGACCTTTATGCCCCATTCCGAACCGGTCGTTGTCGCCGCCGGAGCCGAGAATCTGTTTTCCTTCCTACTTTTTTATGTAGCTCTTCAACGCTTCGACGTACTCCTCGAAAGCATCCACGCCTGTCGGGGTAATGCGGCAGAGCGTGCGGGGCATTTTTCCCCGAAAGGTCTTTTCGACCGTGATGTAGCCGGCTTTTTGCAGTTTGTCGATCTGTACGCTCAGGTTGCCCGCCGAAGCTCCCGTCTGTTCCCGGATGAAAACGAAGTCGGCCTCTTCGACCCCGAGGAGGATCGACATTACCGCCAGGCGCAGTTCCGAGTGCAGCAGGGGATTCAGTTCCTTGAACATCTTTTGTGCGATTGGTAGTTGATGATATGTCCCGGGACGACCATCATGATGAAAAATACGCCGGCAAAGATAAGGATTTCGTTGTTCAGGAGTCCGGCGGTTATCTCAATTCCGTCAGAAGTTGCGATTTTTTTCAGGAAATAGTCGTATAAAGGGAAGAGGACTGAAAGAGCCATACAGGTAAGTCCTGCGACGATGTATATTTTCGAACGAACGATCATTCCGGTTGTTGCCGTTGCCGTAGCCATCACCAGTGTAATGAGTTCGAAAAGACTGTGTCGGTAGGAGAGTCCGTGAAATAGCGAAAAGAGGAAGATCGGAATCAATGATAATGAGGATACTAACCAGACCTTGCCGACGATGCGGTCGATCTCCGTGCGGGGCTCCGTCGGCTTCTTGTCCGGGAACAACCGCATCAGCAGACAGCCGATGATGGGAATGAGAAACCAGGTGAAGCACCAGGCGGGATGGCATCCGGCGATGTTGAACCAGTAATTGAGCAGGGCGATCCCGACGGTCGTATAGCCCCATACGAGGAACGGGCGTCCCGCATGGTTTTCCAGCCGGTTGCGGGTGTTTTGAATCATGCGCGAGATGAGTTCCATACTCTCTCGTGTGTCTAATTTTCTCTCTTCCATACGCAGTGAGTTTTGATGATTATATATTTTAGCATGCCGCTTTTTTCTTTGCAGATTCGGGTATCCGTTCGTTGGCAGCCGTTTTTGACTGTGTTTACAAGGCATCCCTCGCCCCGAATGATTTCGGGCTGTTGTCCGACCGTATCGGAAATCGAGTTTTTTCGTGCGGTCCGACCGTCGGCGGATCACTCCGCATCGTCATCGTCCGAGAGTTTTGTCAGGTGGAATATCAGATCCAGAATAAGACCGAGCCCCCAGCCTGCCATGACCCACAGCACCCACCAATAGTGGGGCGTCGTGAGGGCATTGACTCCGGCCAGAAATGCACAAATTACTGCGTATGTTATCCATTCCCGGATGAGCCGGCGCTTTCTGCGTGCGGCTTTCGCATCGATTTTTCGAGTTGTTTCCATAGCTTTCGGTTTTTGTTGGTATTACAAATATAAACTACTTTATTTTATAAACCAAATAAAATGCCTGAAAAATTGAAATTTTACGATGATTCGGGGCAGGGGGCGTTGAGGATGAAATGTACGGGGTAGGCCGAAAGGCTTTACCGAGATCTGTTAAATTATGGTATTATATGCGACCGTTTTTTTTGAATTCGGCGGTAGCCGCAATTTTGCGGGCCGTTATTCGATGCCGGGTTCACCCTGAACTTTTTTCTTGGGAGGGCGCGAGAAACGTCCGAGCATTGTCGGTCAGATTCGGATCGGAGGGCAGTATATTGATTGAGATATATCTTTCGTGGCCCTTTATTCGACGGTTGCAGCGTCGAATCCGAAGGGACGTTTATTCGCGGGCTTGTGGCCGCGTTTATAATTCGCCCCTTGCCTGCATCCTTTTCCCGGAGGGGATTTGGGGTGCTGTGCTTTCGAAGAGGTACATTAAAGTATATAATCGCGCCGCATACTTTATCCGAGCAGGATCAGGCTGAGGGCCATGATCGCCATGCCGCTCATCACGCCGTAGATCGAGATGTGGGCTTCGCCGTATTCGCGGGCGGCCGGCAGCAGTTCGTCGATTGAGATGAAAACCATGATTCCGGCGACGCCTGCCAGGATGCAGCCCATCATGACGGGAGACATGAACGGCATGAGGATAAAATAGGCGAGCAGGGCGCCGACCGGCTCTGCCAAACCCGATAGGAGCGAATAGCGGAAGGCTTTCATCCGGTCGCCGGTGGCGTAAAAGACGGGGATCGAAACCGCGATACCTTCGGGTATGTTGTGTATGGCAATGGCGACGGAGATGGCGATACCCAGCGTGGGATTTTCGACGGCGGTGGCGAAGGTGGCGATGCCTTCCGGGAAGTTGTGGATGCCGATAGCCAGGGCGGTCATCAGTCCCATGCGCATCAGTTTGGCATTTTTCGGTTTCTTCTCCAGCTCTTCGATCATATGGGCTTCGTGCGGGTTCTCGACCGAAGGCACCAGCCGGTCGATGACGCCGATCAGCAGTACGCCGCCGAAAAAGGCCAGGGTCGTAATACCCATACCGGTTTGGGGTCCGTAGATGGCTCCGATAGCCTCCCGTGCCTGTTGGAACAGTTCGACGAACGAAACGTAGATCATCACGCCGCCCGACAGTCCCAACGAGAACGAAAGCAGTCGCTTGTTGGTACGGTGAGCGAAAAGGGCTATTGTGCTGCCGATACCGGTTGCCAGGCCGGCGCCAAGGGTGAGCATCAGGGGTACAAAAAGAGTGTGAGCCATCTCGAATACTGTTTTTCAGTTGGTCTTTGCAAAGATAGTGCAAGCCGAAAGCTGTGTCAAATTTATTTGGATGCAACCGAGGCGCCGCCTGTTTTCTGTAAAGATCGTGCACGCGGAAGCCGTTCGGTTTTGTCGGAAGCGGCCAGGGGCTGCCTATTTGCCGTAAAGTTAGTGAATTTTATCCTTTCTTTGCCGGAGAACATCGAATAAGGAGTGTGCGTTGTGTGAAAATCCCGTCGTATGGCGATCGATTCACTACTTTCGGCAGGAGAAGATCACTATTCCCGGCGAGTCGCGTGTTTTCCCGATCCGGTCTTTTTTTGCGGCGCTTGAAAATATCGAGCGCAGTGCACGATGAAATTATTCTTGAAGAAATTTTATTTAATTTGTTGATAAGTAGTGTTATATGTATTTTTAGGGTGGAAGTGGACGATATTTTTCGGAAAAGATGGTGCGAATGGTGTAATAATTGTTACCTTTACCCAATAAACAAGGCAGGTTCATTCTGATCTTTATCTTCTTTGCATTTTCCCGGACCTATATCCCGTCCGGATTTTTCCATCGTTGAAATCGACCTTTGTAAACTTTCTTTGTTTAGGCAATTTCGCTTGAGTATGTCTGTCGCAGGCAGAAGAGAGCCGTTGCCGGGTTTTAACGATGTCCCGAAATTGAGATTATTTTTTTACTTGCATACGCCCGTTCTGACCGCCCTTTTTCAGCGTGGTTCGGGCAGATTGCGCTGTCGGGGAACAAGGTGTGCGTGACTGCGGTTTCGACCGGGAACAGGAAACTTCCTCGCTTCCGTTTTTCCGCTTCCGCACCGGATGCCTCCGCGACAGATGAAAACTCCGTCGTACGACGGAATTATACGATGATTATGACATTTAACGAATTGAAAATTACCGACCCTATTTTGAAGGCGATCGGTGAAAAAGGATACCTGGCTCCTACGCCCATTCAACAAAAGGGTATTCCCGTGGCGCTCGATGGGCGCGATATGCTGGGCATCGCCCAGACCGGGACGGGTAAGACGGCGGCGTTCGCCATTCCGATCCTGCAGCATTTGAGCAGTGGGATGCAGGCAGAGCCGACCGACGTGCCGCGCCGCAACCGGCGGGGGCGGAATCATGGTCGGGAATACGGAGTGCGGCCGATCCGGGCCCTGATCCTGACCCCTACCCGGGAGTTGGCCGTGCAGATCGGCGACAGTTTTTCGGATTACGGAAAATATGTCGGTCTGAAGCATCTGACGATTTTCGGCGGTGTGAAACAAGGCCCGCAGGTCGAGGCGCTTCGTGGCGGCGTGGATATTCTGATAGCTACGCCGGGGCGTCTGCACGATCTGATCGGACAGAGGTTCGTCGAACTCGACGCGATTACGCATTTCGTGCTGGACGAAGCCGACCGGATGCTCGACATGGTATTCGTCGCCGACATCAAACGTCTGCTGCCGCTGCTGCCGAAGTCGCGCCAGACCCTCTTTTTTTCGGCGACGATGCCTGCGGACATAGTGGCGCTCTCGAAAAGTATGCTGACCGACCCCGTGCGGGTGGAGGTGACTCCGGTTGCGTCGGCGGTGGATGCGATCGATCAGCGGGTCTATTTCGTGGAGAAGCCGGAGAAGAAGAAACTGCTCGTATCTCTGCTCCGCGAGGAGGATAAGTCCGTTCTCGTCTTCTCCCGCACCAAACACGGAGCGGACAATATTTCGCGTCTGCTCTCCAAGTCGGGTATTCGAAGCGAGGCGATTCATGGCAACAAGTCGCAGAATCACCGCCAGCGCGTACTCACGGATTTCAAGTCCGGCAAGATCCGGGTGATGGTCGCTACGGACATCGCTGCCCGTGGCATCGACATCCGGGAACTGGAGATCGTCATCAATTACGATCTGCCGGATGTGCCGGAAACGTACGTACACCGTATCGGCCGCACCGGTCGTGCCGGACATTCCGGAACCGCCCTTACGTTCTGCACCCCGGACGAGCGGCCGCTTATGAAAGACATACAGCGGCTGACGGGCAAAAAACTCAATGCGGAAACATACCGTGCATAATAATCTTTAAGTTGAATTTAATGGCAAAATCGCAAACATTCGGAAAAAGAGAGAACGAAAAGAAAAAGCAGGCCAAGCGCCTCGAAAAACAGAAACGCAGGGAAGAACGTCAGGCCGGAGGAAGCTCTTCGCTCGACGATATGATCGCCTATGTGGACGAGAACGGGAATATTACCGACACTCCGCCCCAGCTGCGGCCGAAAGTCGAGATCCAGCTCGAGGATATCGTGATAGCCACGCCTAAAAAGGAAGATATTGCGGCCGAACCGCTGAAAGGGCGTGTCGAGTATTTCAATACCGAGAAGGGGTACGGGTTTATCAAGGACCTGGCTTCGACGGAAAAATATTTTTTCCATATATCTTCGGCTCCCGAAGGGATCGGCGAGGGGCGGATCGTCCTTTTCGAACTCATGCGGGGTACACGCGGTATGAATGCGGTGAAAATCGCATTTGCGCAATAAACATTTATCCACAGTCAAAATAGAAAAAAATGAACATTTACGTATCGAATTTGAACTTCCGCACCCGGGGCGAGAGTTTGCAGACTTTATTCGGGGAGTACGGAGAAGTATCTTCCGCCAACATCATCACCGACCGCGAAACCGGCCGCTCGCGCGGCTTCGGTTTCGTCGAAATGCCGGACGAGTCGGCCGCACGGAACGCGATTAACGCGTTGAACGGTTTCGAGCTCGACGAGCGGGCTATCAACGTCAATGAGGCCCGTCCGAAGACCGAGCGCAGCGACCGGGGTGGTTACGGCTCCAATCAGGGCGGCAGTTACGGGCGCAACCGGTATTGATTCAGATCGGCCGGAAAGGGGCTGACCCAAAAGCCATTTTGAATGGCTGATAGGGTCAGCCTCTTCTTCTAT
>OIDQ01001016.1_pt1 | contig 11077 bp, 8 predicted proteins | sample 1581511 | NCBI WGS metagenome assembly OIDQ01 (sample SAMEA3882526, study PRJEB24775) | human gut metagenome | biome: human-associated habitat; feature: intestine environment; material: feces | place: Netherlands | collected 2009/2010
GCTCACCAAATTTTTCGATTTCTACGTTACAGGAATCATCTTTTCCAATCGGTACGGATGGATCAATGATGTTCGGAATCGTCATCATGATCTTTGTGATCTTTCCCTGTAATTCTTTTTCCTTTTCTTCTAATTCAGAAAGACGGGCAGCATCTTTTTCTACCTGTGCTTTGAGCTCCATGGCTTCATCCTTTTTACCCTGGCCCATTAAAGCACCGATCTGCTTAGAAATCTTGTTGCGGTTTGCACGCAGATCATCCGCTTCCTGCTGGGTTGCTCTTGCCTGTGCATCTAACTCAATCACTTCATCCACTAATGGAAGTTTCTGCTGCTGAAACTTATTTTCGATATTTTTCTTTACAATATCCGGGTTCTCTCTTAAAAATTTTAAATCTAACATATAAATCCTCCTATAAAAAAATCAAGAACTAAGGGTTGCATTTTCGCCCAAAAGTTTTTTTCTATAGGAAACATTTCCTATAGAAAAACAAAAAACCTCCGTCCCTCTTTGCACTCTGACGTGCTACAGGGACGAAGGTATACTCCGCGTTGCCACCCGGTTTGTCAGATCTTTTTCGAATACTAAATTCATGGACCTGACCTCTCATCGACAGGATAAGGGACTGTCACCCCGCAGTTCTCACTGCCGACTGAGAAAGTGGAAAGACTGCTCCAATCTCCGGTTCTCACCAACCACCGGCTCTCTGAACACCTTTGCAATCGTAGCTTCCGTTAACGCCTGGTACTTATTCTTTGCACATTATAACGCGATTATGTCCTGTGTGCAAGTAATTTTTCTGTCATGTTGTTTTTTGTTTTCGGTCACGTTGTTTTGCTACTGCTCTTCATCATACTTTTTCTAACACTTTTATAATTCTATTGTTATATGGTTTATTCATGACGCAGGGCATCGATCGGATTGAGGTTTGCTGCTTTATAAGATGGCAGCATTCCAAAGATAATTCCGATCAGCATGGAAAATACGACCGCTCCGACTGCTGCCGGAATACTGATCGCTACCGGCATATCACTTACTTTCGAAATGACCTGTGCCAGTATGATCCCGATAATCACGCCAAAAATTCCACCCAGACTGGTCAGCACTGCGGACTCTGTTAAAAACTGTCCCAAAATAATGCCTTTTCTTGCTCCGAGTGCTTTTTTCAGACCGATCTCACTGGTTCTCTCGGTTACGGATACCAGCATGATATTCATAACGCCGATACCACCTACTAAAAGGGAAATTCCGGCGATCCAGATCAACATGGAGTTTGTGGAATCACTCAGCTCCTGAATCTCTTTCGCCTGCTCTAATAAATCCTCTGCCTTGTATTTCATCGTATCATCGGACACGCTCAGATTCTCATTTAATAAATCTGCGGTCTTTTTGCCTACACGTGTCATGTCATCGGTACTCTTTACACGCAAAATTACATTTTCCGGCTCATCATATTGATAGATGATCGGCCACGTTACTTTTGGCACATAGACTGCACCGCTCGACTCCTGCATATAAGTATAATAATCCTCTACGGAATTGATGACCGGCTCAAAGGTCTTGCTTTTCGTCACAATACCGACAACCACATATGGCTCTCCTTTGATCTCGATCGTTTTTCCGACTGCTGACTCTCCCTGAAACAATGTCTGCTCGGAATCCGAATCTAAGAGTGCCACTTTTCTCTGTTTTTTATAATCCTCTTTGTCAAAACCTCTGCCTTCCCGCAGGATAAAATCACAGGTATCCAGATAGTTCTGCTCGATACCATAGAGATATCCTCCTGCTAAGGAAACATTTTTATAAAAAATATTGTCATAGTCCTGTCTTTTGTAAAATGCAGATACATCCTCTACCTTATCGGTATCCTTGATGCTGTCTAACATCTCCTCTGAAATCGCAGGGACTCCATCCGGAACGCCTGCAGACATATCGTATTCCCAGTCGCCCTGATACAGGCTGACCGTGACCGTATTGTCTCCCGAGCCGATCAGATTCTCTTTGATCTGTTCGTTTGTTCCTTTAATTGTAGATACAATAGCTATGATTGCCGCAATTCCGATAATGATTCCCAGCATCGTCAGAAAGGAACGCATCTTATGGGACCAGATTCCCTGAAACGATAATCTTATATTCTCTATCATTCTTCCTTCCTCCTAATATGCCAATTCATCTGTCTCGCGGACTCTCACGCCCTCTTTGACATTTTTACCATATGGAAATGCAATGTATTCACTTCCGTCTAAGCCCGATAAAATCTCCACTGCCTGACCGTAGTAAGTCTTTCCGGTCTTTACTTTCTGCTTTTTCAATCTTCCGTTCTTATCTTCTTTCATCACATACGATGTACCGTCTACGGTACGCACATATGCTTTTTCAATACACAGTACGGAACTTCCCGAATTTGCATCCTGACTGATATTTAAATCTACGCCTTCTCCATTATGCAGCCCCTTGCTGTCTTTTACCAAGGCTTTATAAGTATAATAAGATGCATTTGGATTGCCATCGCCCATGTAGTTGCTGCCATCTACCGGTGTAGTGGAAATCTCCGTGATCTCTCCTTCATAGGTCTTGCCGCTCTCCCAGGAACTGATCTGAACCTTCTGACCTGTCTGGATTTCTCCTAGCATCAACTCGCTCAGTGTTCCGGTCACATAGAGGCTGTCCTGTCCTCTTACTTCTAAGAACGGAGAACCGTCATTTGGCGGATCACTCGGATCACATGCTGTGTCTACGGTTCCATTGACACTGGCTTTTAATATGCCGTCTCCTGATACTTTTTTTGCTTCCTCTAACTCTAAGGCTGCTTTTCGCTTTGTAATATCCAGTTCACGGATCTCCTTTTCTTTTTCACGGATCTTTTCTGCAAGTTCTGATGCGGTATATCCCATACTGCTTTCATCATCACCACTATCACTCTCATCATCCGCACTGTCATCCGTGGTATCCGGTTCTGTGGTATCTTCATCCGTTACTTCCTGTCGGCTTGCAACAGACCATTTTGATTCCGCATCGTATTCTTCTTTTATACTGCTTCCGTTTACCAGCCATGCATTCAGGACATCTCCATCCTTTTTGTTATCCTCATGGATTTCAAAGACTGCCGTATAGGAATGTTTTTTCAGGTAATTCAAATATTCTCCGGTTACATACGCTTTCTCTGTACATAAAAAACGGTATGGTTTCTCCTGTGTTCCTTTTCCTTCGTAGGACTTCGCGGATTTTCCGATGATGTTATAGGCATCTCCGTCTTTTTCCGGAACTTCCGGTTTTGGTGCCGGCTCTTCCGGTTCGTCCGGTACGGTTGGTGTCTCTGCCACCGGAGTCATATTTTTCAGTTTTTCTAACTCACGCTGTGCGATCACCAGATCATTTTCGGCATTTTCCACATCTAAGGTCTTCATATCGACATTGAGATTTGCTTCTTCCATATCATACCGCATCAATGGATCGCCTTCTTTGACCTTATCGCCTTCTTTGACATAGACCTCCGCCACTTTATCACTGTCTTCAAGATAGATCACCTGTGACTTATCATCTGTAACCGTTCCACTGCTGTAGGACTCTCCGTTACCATCTCCGCCACCCATATCCATTAAAGATACCGGATAAACGTCCACCTTTGTCTTTTTATCCTTTTGCTTTTTGAAGGCAAAAATTCCGCCACCTACAGCTCCTGCTGCCAGAACAATGACCAGGACAAGAATTACGACTTTCTTTTTATTCATCCTTCTCTTCCTCCTTTTCCTCGGTCAGTTCTCCGTCTATGATGTGAACTACCCGTTTTGCACGGTGTGCAACCTTTGCATCGTGAGTGATCATTACGATCGTTACGCCTTCTTCATTTAATTTTTCAAACAGTTCCATGATCTGCTGTCCCGATTTTGAATCCAATGCTCCGGTCGGTTCATCTGCAAGCAGGATCTTCGGCTCGTTTACTACAGCTCTTGCGATGGCAACTCTCTGTTTCTGACCACCGGATAACTGGTTCGGGCGAAACTCTGCACGGTCTGCTAAACCCACACGCTCTAATGCTGCAAATGCCCGCTCCTTTCGTTCCTTTGGTTTTACGCCTGCATAGCTTAAAGGCAGTGCAACATTATCTACAGCAGTTGCCCTCGGCAGTAACTGGAAGTTCTGAAATACGAATCCTATGCTTTTAGAACGCACTGCTGCAAGTTCCCTGTCTTTATAGGATAAAATATTTTCGTCTGAAAATTCATAGACTCCGGAAGTAGGCTGATCTAAACATCCGATGATATTCATCAGAGTGGTCTTTCCGGAACCGGACGGTCCCATGATCGCCACATATTCACCCTCTTCTACCTGTAAGCAGACGTCCTTTAATACTGGGACCACCAGCTTATCCTGCTGATAATCTTTGTAAATATGTTCCAAGTTCAATATCATGGATTTTTACTCCTCTCCACTCGTCTCATTCTCATCAACCGGCTGTTCTGCATCCTGTGCTGCACCGTCTTCTTCCGTTGTCGTTTCCTCCGTCGGCTCCGCTTCGACCCCATCAACCGGCTGTCCCGTACCACTCATTGGTTTGACCGCATCATCTGCCGGCTCTGCACTGTCCTCTGTGTACGGTTCTGTACTGTCCTGCTGATCCTTATATAAAGGTGCATCATAATCTACTTCGCTCTCATTCTTAACTGCTTCTACACCTTCATACAAGCCATCCATCGGCCATGCGATATAGTCATCTTTTTTCAGACCGGATTTGATCTTGTACTCGCCAAGTTCTTCGTCATATTTTCCAAGCTCAACCTTACGTTTTTCCAGCTTGCCCTTTCCGTTATCAGCCCAGACATAGGCTTCCTTTTTTTCTTTTACGATATAGGATTCCATAAGCCAGATACCTTTTTTCTTCTGTCCCTGTCCCAGATCTGCTTCCGCAAACACATGCTGTCCTAACATCATTCCATCTGAATTTTCTAAATTAATATAGAACGGATATTTTGAAGAGGTTGTGGTATCGGAAGAATCACTGCTGTCCGTGTACTGGTCACCGTTTGACTGCGGCGATTCCATATCAATTCCTGAAATTGTACCGGTCCAGGTCTGATCTTCATCTACTCTGGAGTGAATCAGCATCTGCTCTCCCTCGGATATCTCAGACATGTTCTGCTCATTGATCATACATTTTACCCGATAGGAACCGGTCGCAAGGATGGTCATAAATGCATCGTCGGAAGAACCGTCATCGGAACCACCGTTACTGTTGTTGACCGTCTTTACGACACCTGCCATTTTGCTCGTTACCACGGCATCCCCAAGAGATTGTTTCATTTTATCAATTTCAAGCTGTTTGCTCTTTCGGTTGTACTCGGACTGTTTTAAATCATTCTGTACACTCTGGATCTGCGTCGTATAATCGAACTTTGCTTCCTCCGGTGCCGCATCTCTTTCTGCACTTAAGGTTGCGATCTGACTGTTGTAATCGTTAATCTCGTTTGTGATACTCTCTAATTCGAGATTTGCCTGCTCGATCTGTGAATTTGTCTCGTCCATATCATAGGAAAAGAGCTGATCTCCTTCCTTGACCTCATCTCCGACTTTGACAAATACCTCTTTGACCTTTTTATCGCCATCCAGTTTGATCTTCCAGCTGTCCTGTGCCTCTACCACACCGGAAAAACGGTTCGTTGTCCCCGCATCATTGCCGCAGATTGTCTTGACTTTTTCCACATACACTTTATCTTTCGCTTTTTTTCCGCCGCCTTTTGCCAATACGATACTTAGAACGACTGCCACTACGGCAACCACGGCGATCACAACACCGATAATAATTTTTTTCTTCTTATCCATTCTAGCCTCCTGAATACTCTGATTTTTTATCATGTCATAATTTAAAATGAGCACAAAAATCAATTTGTGCTCATTATAGCATGTCTTTTTTGTATTTTCTCGATTTTATAAAATTCTTAAGAATTATTTTAACGGATATTTGTCAGTCAGTTTTTTCACAATGGCTTTGACCTCTTCTGCGGAGTCCTCACCATTTTTGATCATCAGTGCAATTGCCTCTGCAATGTCATCCATATCCTCTGTTTTCATGCCACGGGAGGTTACGGATGCTGTTCCTAAACGGATACCGCTTGTTACAAATGGAGACTTCGGATCATTTGGGATCGTATTTTTATTACATGTAATATTTACGGAATCTAATAATTTCTCCACTGCCTTTCCTGTCAGGTCATAGTTCGTTAAATCGACTAACATCAGATGGTTGTCTGTTCCTCCGGAAACGATCTTGATATCTCTGTCTATCAGACCTTTGCAGAGCGCCTGTGCATTGTCGATGATTCCCTGCTGATATGCCTTGAACTCCGGCTGTAATGCTTCTTTAAAACATACTGCTTTTGCTGCGATCACATGCATTAGAGGGCCACCCTGGGTTCCCGGGAAGATCGCTTTGTTAAAGTTGAACTTCTCATTGGACTCTGCACTTGCTAAGATCATACCGCCTCTTGGTCCGCGCAGTGTCTTATGTGTGGTCGTGGTTACTACGTCTGCATATGGGATCGGGCTTGGATGCAGTCCTGCTGCTACTAAACCTGCAATATGTGCCATATCTACCATCAGATATGCGCCGCATGCATCTGCGATCTCTCTGAATTTCTTAAAATCAATGACTCTTGCATAAGCACTTGCACCTGCAATGATCAGCTTCGGCTTGCACTCCATTGCAATTTCCATGACTCTATCATAATCAATGACACCTTCATCGTTTACTCCATAAGGTACAATATTGAAGTATTTTCCGGAAAAATTCACCGGACTTCCGTGTGTCAGGTGACCGCCATGGTCTAAGTTCATTCCCATAACCGTATCGCCAGGTGTCAGCATTGCAAACTGTACTGCCATATTTGCCTGTGCTCCTGAATGTGGCTGTACATTGACATATTCACAGCCAAACAGCTCTTTTGCACGTTCAATTGCAAGATTTTCTACAATATCCACACATTCACATCCGCCATAATATCTTTTTCCCGGATATCCTTCTGCGTATTTATTTGTTAAAATACTTCCCATTGCCTCCATCACTGCCGGACTTACCCAGTTCTCGGATGCGATCAGTTCAATATGACTGTTCTGTCTCTCCATTTCTGCTGTAATAGCATCTGCTACCTCACGGTCTACTGCCTGTACTTCCTGAAGTAAATTCATTCGTTTATCCTCCATCATTGATTTGTCTTGTTTTTGCTTTAACTATTCATCATTATAAAGTACCACAAAATGTTTTGCAATACAAAAATCACCGGTATTCCGATCACGAAATACCAGTGCTTTGTTTTGTGGTGAAAAATATACATTCCAAGCCAGCTCCCCACGCTTCCGCCTAAGGCCGCCACTAAGAATAATGTTCGCTCTGAGATCCTCCACTGATGTTCCCCGGCTCTTTTTTTATCCAGTCCCATCAGTGCAAATCCCAAAGTATTCATCACTGCCAGATACCACCACATATTATTCTTTCTTCATACCTTTCGTACGCAACAGATACCAGATCTCACTCGCAAGACAAATAGAAGAATAAGTACCTGCTAAAAGTCCTACCATCAATGGCAGTGCAAACTCACGGATAGAGGTTACACCCATAATATAAAGAACTAATACCATAACAAAGGTTGTAATGGAAGTATTCACACTTCTTGACATGGTCTGTGCGATACTCTTGTTGACGATCTCTTTGTATGCTGCCTTTGTCTGTGCATGATGTTTTTTCAATGCATCACGGATACGGTCAAAGATAACGATCGTATTATTGATCGAGTAACCGATAATCGTTAACATACATGCAATAAAGGTATTTCCTACAGAAATCCATGCTAACACATAACAGATAAATACCATGATAACATCGTGGCTCAGTGCAATTACCGCACTTCCCGCAAAACGTACATCCTTGAACCGGAACCAGATATAGAGCAGCATACAGATCGTTGCGATCACAACTGCTACGATCGCATCGGTCTTCATCTCATTGCTGACAGTGGAACTGATACTTTCGGATGTAATATCTTTTTTATCCACGCCAAAATTCTTGGTCATGGTCTTTTCTAACTTTGTTCTCTCTTCCAGTGACAGCGTACGGGTCTTGATGATGATCTGCTTGGTACCCTCGACTGCCTGTGCCTGTACGTTACCGTCGCCTGTAATTTTTTCTACTAGAGGAACGATCTCTTTATCAATCTCTTTGATGGAATACTGTTTATCCATCACAACTGCGGTAGACGTTCCACCCTTAAACTCCAGACTGTAATTTAAAATGGTTCCATCACTTGATTTGTGCATGCCTACTCCTACACAGCCACACACGATGATCGCACAGGAGATTGCAATAAAGATTCCTGTCTTTCCGACAAAATCAAATGGCTTACGTTCTTTTGCCTTACCATAGAATTTCGCATCACGGACACCGATCGCATAAACTGCATGCATCAGCACCTTCGTAACTACCATACAGGTAAACATTGAAAGGATAATACCGATCGCTAATGTAGAAGCAAATCCTTTTACGGTACCGGAACCGCGAAGTCCAAGAACTGCTGCTGCGATCAATGTTGTAATATTTCCATCTAAGATCGCGGAACGTGCTCTTGCAAAACCTGTTTCAATTGCGGTTGCCACGCTCTTTCCATCTGCGATCTCTTCGCGGATACGGGCAAAGATAATGACATTCGCATCCACCGCCATACCAATAGAAAGGATAATTCCGGCAATACCCGGTAAGGTCAGGGTAATCTCAAACAGATATAAGGTCGCGATCACTAATGTCGTATAGATTGCAAGTGCGAATGCGGCTACCACACCAGGTACTAAGTACTGCACGATCATAAAGATCATAACGATCACAAGACCGATCGCTGCTGCTTTCAAACTGCTTGAAATCGCTTCCTCTCCAAGCTGTGCACCTACTACCTCGGAACGCATCTCCTCTAACTTTAGGGACAGGGAACCGATTCTGATCTGGGAAGCTAAGGACTCTGCCTCTTCATAGTTTGCCATTCCGGAAATCTGTGCAGTTCCTCCGGTAATTGCCTGCTGTACGGTCGGATAACTGATGACTTCATCATCGTAAACGATCGGAAGTGCTTTTCCGACGTTTGCGGATGTGACCTCTGCAAATGTCTTTGCTCCTTCATCAGTTAAGGTCAGCTCTACGATATTTTCTTTGTTTCCGGTATCATTTGTAATGGTTGCTGCTTTTGCCTGCGCAACTGCAGATCCATCCATGAAGGTCTTACCATCTTCTGTCTGGAATTCCAAAGTTCCCGGTTTTCCGAGTTCCTCTAAAATCTTGTTTGCATCGCTGACTCCCGGAATCTCAACGGAAATACGGTCATCTCCGACTTTGTATACCTGTGCTTCCGTACTGTAGCCTTCCACACGTTTCTGTAACTTATAGACGGTATCGTCTAACTGTTCATCGGTCGGCTTGTCTCCGACTACCTGATAGGTAATGGATACACCACCTGCTAAATCCAGACCGAGGTTAATGCTCCGGTCTTCTCCTACTCCGGTCGAAGAAATAATGGTTGCGGAATAGTAGCACAGACCGGCTAAAATTCCGAGTACGAGAATGAGAGTGATGATCCCTCTGCTCTTTTTCATGCTTTTCATTTCTTTTCCTCTCTTAATCTTCTTGTTCTGCCATGGCTGCTTTTATCATGATCGCACATTCTACACGCTTTTTCTGTAATTCACAGCCTGTTTCATAGGTTTTTAATATATCTCCATGGAAATTGTATGCATTTGCCGCACAACCGCCGCTGCAATAAAATCTTGCAAAGCAGTCACGGCATTTTTCTTTTGCATATACATTACAGCACTTGAACTCTTCCTGAAGTCCGGTGTTCACTACGCCGTCATGTACATTTCCCATTAAAAACTTCTCATTACCGACAAATTGATGACACGGATATAAATCTCCCCATGGTGTCACTGCTAAATACTCTGTACCGGAACCACAGCCGGAAAGACGTTTATAGACACACGGACCGCCTTCTAAATCGATCATAAAATGGAAAAAGTTGAATCCGTTTCCGGCTTTATTTCTTCTTACCATCTCTGCTGCTAAATCATCATATTCTTTAAAAAGTACCGGTAAATCTTCTTCTTTGATCGCGTAATCGTCCGTCTCTTCTGCCACCACCGGCTCTACGGAAATCTGCTTAAATCCCAAGTCCGCTAAATGAAGCACGTCTTTGGAAAAATCTGTGTTGAAATGTGTATAGGTACCACGCACATAATATTTCTCCTGATTTCTGCTCTCGGCAAACTTCTGGAACTTCGGCACGATCAGATCATAGCTTCCGGCTCCTTTTCGGAATGGTCTCATATGGTCATGTACCTCTTTACGTCCATCGATACTTAAAACCACATTGTCCATTTCACGGTTGGCAAATTCCATGATATCGTCATTTAAAAGTACGCCGTTGGTTGTTAAGGTAAAACGGAAATGCTTGTCATGCAGTTTTTCCTGCTCTCTTCCGTAAGCTACTAACTGTTTTACTACCTCAAAATTCATCAGCGGTTCTCCGCCGAAAAAATCCACCTCTAAATTCCTTCTGCTTCCCGAATTTGCGATCAGAAAATCCAATGCAGCTTTTCCTGTCTCATATGACATCAGCGCTCTTCTTCCATGATATTCACCTTCCTCGGCAAAACAGTATCGACAGGCCAGATTACAGTCATGGGCAATATGCAGGCACAGTGCCTTTACTACTGTCTGCCGATTCTCTGTAAATTCATCAATAATGTTTTCGTATATATCTCTGGTAAACAGCATACCCTGTTCTTTCAGTTTCTCACACTCGGAAACAGAAGTACGGATATCAGCCTCAGGATACTGATCTTTTAATTTGTCAACAATCTCCTGCTCTGAAAGTCCCTCTTCCATAAAAGGAAGAACTTCGTATGTTACAAGGTCTACCAGATGAATACATCCACTGTTAATATCCAGAACAATGTTATAGCCATTGCTCTGATATCTATGAATCAGACTCATCTTTCTGAAAATCCTTTCCTGTAACTTTTTGTTCATAAGAATAAGCAGCGGATTTC
>OIDQ01001031.1_pt1 | contig 10986 bp, 7 predicted proteins | sample 1581511 | NCBI WGS metagenome assembly OIDQ01 (sample SAMEA3882526, study PRJEB24775) | human gut metagenome | biome: human-associated habitat; feature: intestine environment; material: feces | place: Netherlands | collected 2009/2010
TGAACTGTTCCTACTGCTTCGCCAGCCAGGGGAAATACCACGGCGACCGCGCGCTGATGAGCTTCGAGGTGGGTAAGCAGGCGCTGGACTTCCTGATGGATCACTCCGGCAGCCGCACCAATCTGGAGGTGGACTTCTTCGGCGGTGAGCCGCTGATGAACTGGGACGTGGTGAAGCAGCTGGTGGAGTATGCCCGCAGTGTGGAAAAGGAGCGGGGCAAAAATTTCCGCTTTACGCTGACCACCAACGGTATGCTCATCGATGATGACGTGATCGACTTCGCCAACCGGGAAATGAGCAATGTGGTGCTGTCGCTGGATGGCCGCAAGGAAATCCATGACCGGCTGCGGGTGGATTATGCGGGCAACGGCAGCTACGAGCGCATCGTGCCTAAGTTCCAGAAGCTGGTAGAGGCCAGAGGCAACAAGAACTATTATATGCGCGGCACCTTTACCCATGCCAATCCGGACTTTACGAAGGACCTGTTCCACATGGCGGATCTGGGCTTCACGGAGTTGAGCATGGAGCCGGTGGTGTGCGCGCCGGAGGACCCCGCCGCACTGACAGCGGAGGATCTGGAGATCGTGAAGGACCAGTACGAGCTGCTGGCCAAGGATATGCTGCGTCGGGAAAAGGAAGGCAAGCCCATCACCTTCTATCACTACATGCTGGATCTGACGGGCGGCCCCTGCATTTACAAGCGGATCTCCGGCTGCGGCTCCGGCACGGAGTATATGGCTGTGACCCCTTGGGGAGACCTGTATCCCTGCCATCAGTTCGTGGGTGAGGAAGCCTACAAGCTGGGCGACATCTGGAACGGCGTGACCAATACGGCCCTGCGGGAGGAATTCCGTTCCTGCAACGCCTACGTCCGGCCTGAGTGCAATGACTGCTGGGCGAGATTCTACTGCTCCGGCGGCTGCGCGGCCAACGCCTTCCACGCCACGGGTTCTATCCGCGGCGTTTACGAGGCAGGCTGCGAATTGTTCCGCAAGCGTATTGAATGTGCCATCATGATGAAGGTGGCGGAAGATTCTGCCAAGGCCAACGGCTGATGGAAACGCCCATTGCTGATTTTGTCCGGCGGTACGCGGATTCCGGGATGATCCGGGCGCACATGCCCGGCCACAAGGGAAAGCCCTTTCTGGGCTGTGAGACACTGGACATCACCGAGATCCAAGGCGCGGACAGCCTGTACGAAGCGGAGGGCATCATCCGGCGCAGTGAGTCCTATGCCGGGGAACTGTTCGGCTCTGGCCGGACGGTGTACTCCACGGAGGGGTCCAGCCAGTGCATCCGGGCGATGCTGTATCTGGCGCTGACCTGCGGAAACGGGTCCCGGACGGTGGTGGCCGCCAGAAACGTACACCGGGCGTTTGTATACGCGGCGGCCCTGCTGGATTTTGAGATCGTCTGGCTGTGGCCGGAGCGGAGCACATCTCTCTGCGGCTGCCCGGTATCGCCGGACACATTGGAGCGGACGCTGGCGGAGCTGCCTGCACCGCCGGCGGCGGTCTATCTCACCAGCCCGGACTATCTGGGCGGCATGGCGGACATTTCCGCTCTGGCAGAGGTGTGCCGGAAACACAGTACGCTGCTGGCGGTGGACAACGCCCACGGCGCCTATCTGCGGTTTCTGGAACCCTCCTGTCACCCGCTGGATTTGGGCGCAGACCTGTGCTGCGATTCGGCGCACAAGACGCTGCCGGTGCTGACCGGCGGTGCGTACCTGCACATCAGCCGTGCGGCGTCGGCATCTCTCCGGGAGAGTGCAAAAACAGCGATGGCCATGTTTGGCTCCACCAGTCCGTCCTACCTGACGCTGGCGTCGCTGGATCTGTGCAACCGCTATCTGGCGGATGGATATCAGAATCGCCTGCGGGAGATGTGTGGGCATCTGGAGGAAGCGCGAAAGGCGCTGACGGCTGCCGGTTGGCAGATAGAGCCATCGGATCCGCTGCGGCTGACTGTCAAGGCCCCAGCCGGGATGACCGGCGGGCAGTTGGCGAACTGTCTGCGTGAGAGCGGTGTGGAATGTGAATACGCCGATCTGGATTTTTTGGTGCTGATGCTGACACCGGAGAATCGTGCGGCGGACATCGAACGGCTTCTGCATGCTTTCGGAACAAATGATGCCGTTTATGCGCCGCAGCCGACGTTGCCGCTGGCCCGTGGAGAACGGGTATGTTCCGCGCGGGAGGCGCTGTTTGCCCCACGGGAGACTGTACCGGCGGCACGGTCGCTGGGCCGGGTCTGCGGCGCCCCTACCGTGGGGTGTCCGCCTGCGATCCCCATTGCGGTGTCCGGTGAGCGAATTGGTCCGGAAGCGCTGGAGCTGTTCCGGCGGTACGGCGTGGAGCGGGTGGAAGTCCTGCGCTGAAAACGGTTTTGAAAAAAGTGAGACCGGCAAATCTGAACACTGACAAACCGCAGACCCGGCAGTATTTACCGGGTCTGCGGTTTGTTTTCTTGCTGTATGCATCCGGCTTGTGAACTGTGGAGTCTTGCCAACGGCGCGTTTTGGGGATGGCCTTCTGCCGATGAGGGAAAATAAAACGCCCGCTGTTATAGTAGGAATGCGGTCTGGCAACTGCAAGGTGTAAAACGAAGGGAGACCACACAAGAAGGAATACCACAAACAGTTTATCAAAAATCTTCCAGTGTGCCTCTTGGATAAATTACCAGAAAGTCCAAAGACTAAGCGTAGTTTCACGAGGATAAGGAGATTTGAAATATGAAAGCAACAGGAATCGTGCGGCGCATCGATGACCTGGGCCGGGTGGTCATTCCCAAGGAGATCCGCCGCACTATGCGCATCCGCGAGGGCGACCCATCACAGATAACATTGGCACTGTGGCAGCGTTTCAGCTTCGCCATGCTGGATCTGGCAAAACGGCAAGGCTGGAACTAATACATAATGTCGAGACGGCCCGACTCATGTCATTTGCATGAGTCAGGCCGTCTTTTACCACCAATATCCGGAATGTTTTGGCGTTTTTTCATCCTTTGCTTTTGCGTGATCTCGTTTTCCCAGAAGCTCATCCTCTCGGGATATGGTCGGATCGTACCAATCCGCTTTTGCGTTTGCCCACTCCTGCCATTCAGAAATATCTTCATCCAGATGGGCTACTTTATACGCTGATATGTAGCGGCGAATCTTGCAAGCGGTGTCATAGTCATCAGCAATATTAGCCAGCGCAAGAGTGCGGTCGACCTCTGTATTATACCGCTTGCGGCGTTCTTCCTCCCTGCGCGCATCTTCCTGACGTTTGCGTTCAGCCTCTTCACGCGCAAGTCGCTGCTGTCGCAATCCCTCAGCAGCCGCATAGAGCTCCAACATCATGTCGCCCAAACGGTCTTCCAGTTGATATGCTTTACAATCGCGGAAGCTTTTCTGATTGTTGATCTTGAGACAAAGACGGCCGTTGTATTGGTAGTCGTACTTGCTAATCTGGGGCCTTGATGCATAGGAATACTTCCGGCGCTTTTCTTCGTATTCTAAAAGTTGGCGGTTTTCCTCTTTTGTCGGGATGTGATTGATTTTATCCTGTGACTCAGAGAAAGAAACACAAACAGTTTCCCCATTAACAGCAAACTCCAGATTATCAGTAAGCTTGCAGCCCAACGGTTCCATTGCTTTGATCAGGGCGTCTATGATGCGGCAGGCACGTGGAATAGAAGTGTTGGATATCGTGTTTGCTAAAAACGGTGGTGCCGGTGTATTGCGCGGCCGCCATTTGTCATTGGCATTGCGGTTTTCTTGCTTTTTCCATTCCGCAATCACCTTCCGGTGGGCAATGATTTTGGAATGCATACGTTCGTTTTCATCCGGCAAAAGAATTTGTGACGCAACTGCCATCACAACAGCACGCTCTTCATCCCCCAGAAACTCAAGAACATTTTGGTTTGTTTCAGATGGTGGAGTGTATCCTGTTTGTGCGCCGATTTTCTTTGCAGTCTTGGTGCTTTGAGGTAACGGTGTCTTTGCAACAGGCTTTCCAGCCCTGAGTTTTGCCCAATACCCCTGTGACGGAGTTGGGATCTCAAGGGATTTGCACACCTTATGGATGGCAACGTCTGACACTTTGTATTTCTTTGCGACCTCTGTCACCGGGGCAGCCCAGACCTCCTTGTAGAGTGTTTCTCGGTCATAGACATTGTAAGTTTGGCCCCATTGTTTGATGGTTTCTGGTTCCTGAAATAGTTCCGCAACCACGTCAACTTTATGCGTCTCGTCGGGTACCTGTTGTTCCTGTACTACGGTTGACGATACAGAGAGTTGCCGTACCTTTTCCTGTTGATCAGAGAGTTTCTTGTTTGGATCAGATCCCGGTTCGGGCTTCTCCCCCTTGGGCAAAGAGACTTCCTTTACGAGCGAAACGACTTTATCAAACGGCTTTTTCAGCGCAGTCTTTTCCACAGGTTTCCCAAAACTTATTTTTGTCCAATATCCGGACGGTGGAATTGGAATATTAGCCTCTTTGATCTGCTTTAGAAACTGCGAATAGGGAATATCATATTTCTTCGCTGTTCCGGCGGCGGAGATTTCCCAAATCTCATCATATAGCTGCTTCCGTGTCAATCGAATGACTGTCATTTGCACAGTTGACACCTCCTTTCTTTTTGAGCCTTGGACTGTCTGGTCTTGCGGGGGAATGACTTTCTCTGTAGCAAGCGTATTGGGTTTCGTACCATCATCGTTTTCCGCCATTATGGAATTCTGTGGTTCTAATGGCTTTCCGATGAGCGCACAAAATTGTTTGATCCCTCCTATTCTTCTTTTTCGCTTAATAGAAAAACCAGATCCCGCTTCAAGTCCTCAAATTGAGAAATGATCCGACTCAGATTCTTTTCAATCCCTTCCACCTGGATCTCGTTGATTTTGCCGTGGTTATAAGCAATCAATCTTTCCGGAATGATGGAGTAGCTCCAGCTTTCACGGTAAGCGTCTTCATTCTTTACGGCAAACCCGATCGGCAACACATTGTTTCTCATGCCGAGTGTCAACAAGTTCGTAGAGATCCCGAGATAATCCGCTGCGATTTTGATCGTGATTTTAGGCATTGCTCTGATTTCATCATCTGTATACTTTTCCATGCGTTCACCTCCTTCTAAAAGTTATTTTATGGGCAAATAATTTGCCATTGTTGCTTTCATTGTACAGATTTCGTTTCAGTTTGGCAAGGTTTCTCCGAAAACATGATTGAGTGGAAGACCACGCAACAGCGTAGAACGAGGACCACTTGAAGTTCTGTAAAATACAAATTGAACATTTGCGGTTTACATTAGCGCCGTGGGAGCAGTTTTGTTTCGGAATGATGGATTTAGCCAAGCGGCCGGGGTGGAAACCGCTGTGATCCCGACTACTTATGGAACGAAATGATATTGCACATCCTCATAGGAAAATTCGTAGATTGGTACATCAGGAAATTTTGCACGGATCTCCTCTAAGCTGAAAAAGGACTCGTTGGAAATTCCTTGTTGCCCAAGGGAGTCCGGCCTGCGGAAATCCATATAGCGACTGGCAGAAAACTGACCGTAATGGCTCCGAAATTTTCCACAGAGCCTGCATCTTCCGCCCCATGCATACCCAATAAATTCTCGGATGATAACTTTTTCATATTCGTGTTTGTGGTTAGAACGTTGGACACTTTTTGAAGTCTTGGAGGTTTTGGATTTCTTTCTATGACGCACATCCTCATCGTACTCCTGTAAGAATCGCTTCATCGGTCATACCCCCTTATTGGTATCACGGAGAAGTTCTCGTTTGCTCTTTGCTCGGCAGTAGGTCTTTCCACTCTCGATCCGCTTTGTGACCGGACAAAGGCCGTTCCAGGAACCGCACTGCTTTGTGTAAAAGGCTCGCTGTGCCCGTTTCGCCTGCTTTTTTAATGGGGTCAATTTATTCATGAAGTCCCTCCTTCTGTGGTGCATTAAGTAACTCTTGAAAGCTACGGCAAAAATCAAGATAGCCAGCATGTCCCAAAAGAAGCATCTTAGCCGGCAGTTTTTGAAGGGCGGTCAGAAAAGCCGTTTCGTCACGCTTCCTGACCTTACAGAAAATAACGCAGTAGTCGTTGTCGGTGCGATGGGTTTCCTGTCTAAAATAGACCCGCACTTTCTCCTGAATGAATAGCTGATCCGCAAGATAGTCTTTCGTATCCACAAAAGCATAGTGCCGAAAGAGCAGGGAATGGCGTTCAAGTTGAACAAAGTGCGTGTTGCATAGAACCTCTTGTTGCAATTTCATTACAATTTGGTGAAAATAGTTGTTTTTCTGCTTGAAATTCGCTATGCTAAAATCTCCCACTGGGAAATTCACCAAGGAGGCTGAGAAAATGAGCCTTGTATCGTTTCCGGTCATTGATCCTGCTGCAACAGGCAAAAACATTATGCGCTTGCGTCTGGAGCAAGGGTTGACGGTTCGTGATGTACAGGTGTTTTTCGGTTTTGAAGAACCGCAGGCCATCTACAAGTGGCAGAGCGGGAAAAGCCTGCCCACCGTCGATAACCTCTACGCCCTGAGTGCTCTCTTGGATGTACGGATGGATGAGATCTTAGTTGCCGCAAAGCCTGAATTGAAAATTGCAGAAATTGAGCCGCAGGCCGAAGCCTGCGGCTCAATTATATTTATAGTCTGTTTTGTTGGCGCTGTCATTGAACTGCTGGTTGAATTTGATGACAGCATTGTAAATTGGAGAAATACGCAAAATTCCCGAAAGTGAATATTGACTTGCTTTCGGGAGTACAATATAATGAGGTCAAGAAAACTGCGTAATTACGCAAAATTCCCGAGTGAGGTATGGGTATGATTGAACGGAAAAAATATCTGGAACGGCTCATCGCAAGAAAAGAAAACGGTTTAGTGAAGGTCATCACCGGCATCCGGCGGTGTGGAAAGTCCTATCTGCTGTTCAATATCTACAAGAGCTATTTGAGATCCATCGGTGTGGAGGACGAGCAGATCATCTGCCTTGCGCTGGACGATGACGAAAACATCCAGTACCGCAATCCGCTGGAGTTGGGCAAATACATTCGTAGCATGACCACAGATGAGAGCAAGACCTATTATGTGTTTCTCGATGAGATCCAGAAGGTCGTAACCATTCAGAACCCCTACATTCAGGGCGTGGAGGATAAGATCGGCTTTGTGGACGTGGTCCTCGGCCTGATGAAACACGATAATATTGACGTGTATGTGACGGGCAGCAACTCGAAAATGCTGTCCTCGGATATTTTGACCGAATTTCGCGGGCGCGGCGATGAGATCCGGGTCAATCCCCTGTCTTTTGAGGAGTTTTACCACGCCTACGAGGGCGACAAGCGGGACGCTTGGCAGGAGTATTATACTTACGGCGGCCTGCCCCTCGTGATGATGAAAAAGAGCCACGAGGAAAAGGCAAAGTACCTGCAATCCCTGTTTGATAAGATTTATCTTGGCGACATCATCGAACGGAACAAGATCTTGCACGATAAGTCCGTTTTAGATGATATTCTGAACATCATTTCCTCCTCGGTCGGCTCCCTGACCAACGCGGGTAAAATTGCCAAGACCTTCCGCAGCGAGCGGCAGGTCAACATCAGCGATGAGACTGTCAGCCGGTATCTGGAGTTTTTCGTGGATGCCTTTATGATCTACAAGGCAGACCGCTATGATGTGAAGGGCAGAAAATATATCGGCTCGCCGCTGAAGTATTATTTCAGCGATGTGGGCTTGCGAAATGCCAGACTGAATTTCCGCCAGCAGGAAGAAAATCATATCATGGAAAACATCATCTATAATGAACTTCTGTGTCGTGAGTTCAATGTGGATGTGGGCGTGGTGGAGTACTGCTACAAGGATGAGCAGAAAAAGAGCAAGCGCACACAGTTGGAGATCGACTTTGTGGCAAACAAGGGGAGCCGCCGGTATTATATCCAATCTGCCTTGACCGTGGCGGACGAGGAAAAGCGGGCGCAGGAAGTAAACTCCCTCAACCGCGTGGGGGACTCCTTTAAGAAGATCGTGGTGGTGAAGGACAATATCATCCCATGGCACGATGAGAACGGGATCCTGTATGTGGGCATCGAGAAATTCCTACTGAACGAAACAGCGATGGAACTGTGAGAGGGTAGCGAGGTGTTACTATGTTCTACAAAATGATCGAAGCCAAGCGCAATGAGTGGTTGGCTTCGGAGACTTGCACGGTCAAGGCGGTCATTGACTACATCGTAAAAACCGGGCAAATGCGCGATGCGCAGGTTGAGGCAATCAAAACCTATCTGTTTTTAAAAATCGCGTGTGGCTGCAAGCCTTTAGCAGAGTTGTTCTGCGAGGGGGCGTTCAATACGCTGGATCTGGATGATTCGGAGGTATCGCACAGCACCCGTGAATACCTCAAAGTAAACAAAGCTGCTGCAGCACTGTTTGAATACGCCTGCCTCACCAACGATGCAGGAGAGCAGGTCTCTCTCAGGTTGGAACAGCAGATCCGCAAAGAACCGGAAATCATTGATTGCCATGCGTTCTTCCACAAAGCCTTTTATGATTTATCTTACACCGACTACCTGTTCAGCCTCCCCATGGGCGCAGGCAAGACCTATCTGATGGCGGCTTTTATCTATCTGGACTTATACTTTGCACGGAATGAGCCGAAAAATTCTGCTTTCGCACATAATTTTATTATCTTTGCGCCCTCCGGCCTGAAGTCCTCCGTTGTCCCCAGTCTGAAAACTATTCAAAACTTTGATCCTACATGGGTCATTCCCGAACCGGCCGCTTCGGAACTCAAGCGCATGATCTCCTTTGAGGTACTGGATCAGAGCAAAACGGCAAAGAAGTCCAACAAGACGAAAAACCCGAATGTGCAGAAAATTGCAAACCATCAGCCGCTGTCGGAGTTGTTCGGTCTGGTTGCCGTCACTAACGCGGAAAAAGTCATTCTCGACCGTATTCAGGAAAGTCAAGGTCAAATCAACCTATTTGAGGAAAGTGATGACGAAAAAGATCGCCAGGCGAATGAGCTGCGCAACCTGATCGGCAAACTCCCCGCTCTGTCGATTTTCATTGACGAGGTGCACCACGCTGTCAGCGATGAGATCAAACTGCGCGCTGTTGTTACACGTTGGGCGGAAAATGATACGGTCAATTCAGTCATCGGTTTTTCCGGCACGCCGTATCTGGAAAAAGCAGAGAAAATCACCGTGGTGGACAATCTGTCAGTCGCCACAGCGGAGATTACAAATATCGTGTATTACTACCCGCTCATTAACGGTGTTGGAAATTTTCTCAAGCGTCCGGTGGTGAAGATCGCGGAGTTTGCGGACAGCAGCCGTATCATTGAATCCGGTGTGCGTGAATTTTTTGAAACCTACAAGGATACCGTCTATGCCAATGGCACAGTCGCAAAGCTGGGCATCTACTGCGGAACCATCGAAAAGCTGGAAGAACTTGTTTACCCGCTTGTCGCAAAAATCGCCGCGGAATGCGGCTTTGGCAGCGACACCATTCTCAAGTTCCACAAGGGCAATAAGCAGTACCCCCAGCCTACCGACAGCCAGATGCAGTTTGATTCACTGGATAAAGCAATTTCTAAAATCCGCGTTGTTCTGCTGGTTCAAATCGGCAAGGAGGGCTGGGACTGCCGCAGCCTGACGGGGATCATCCTCTCGCAGGAGGGCGACTGCCCGAAGAATATGGTGCTGCAAACCTCCTGCCGATGCCTGCGTCAGGTGGATAAGAACGCGCCGGAAATGGCACTCATCTACCTGAACGACAGCAACGCGGACAAGCTCAATGCTCAACTCCAACAGCAGCACCGCATTTCTCTGAAAGAATTCACCGAGGCCAGCCACGGTAAAACTGAAATCAAGCGGTATGACCGCACCGCTTATTTGAAGTTGCCCAAAATTGATTTCTACCAGTTCAAAGTCAATTACGAAACCCAGACCGAGGAACCTGCCGCTCCGGAATCAAAGATCCCTGTTGCCGCAGACGAAGCGAAGGTGTCTGGTGACATTATCAAGACCACCGACCTGACTATGGAGACTCAGGACATCAAGGTGGATGATACTGAGCGCGGCACAGAACAGGCGACCTTTGCCACGTGGCTGCTTCGTATTGTCAAGGGCAGCTTTGGTTCACTGACCATGCAGGAATTAAGCCGCTACAGCGATTTGCTGCGGGAGGTCTATTTGACCGTGATCTACGAGCGCGACGGCGTTCGTTACTACAGTTCCCGCTACGACCATGCTATGGTGGAAGCAAATATCCGAAAGGCGTTCTGCGAAAAGCGCACCTTCCACACAAAGGAAGAGCTGATTCCCGAGGAAGCCAGCCTGCTGAATATCGCAAATTTCACTCCCACAGTCCACACAGAGAAACCGGACGATTACTACCCCGCACAGGACTTGGTAGAACGCATCATTCTGGATGATAAAGGTAAGTTGAAAGTCAGCGCAAAAGAGCAGGCCATGATGGAGTTGGCAGAGGAAACCGGAAATACCGCCATTTTGGAGATGCTTCGCAAGCAAAATTCGTCCCATCCGCAAAAAGACCGCACCTTCCACTATCTGCCCTATCACACAGACAGCGGCTTTGAGCAGACTTTCCTCAAAGAAGTCCTGACCTTCGATGAGGTTGAGCGGCTTGGCTTGGAGGTCTACTACAACGGCGACCGTGCCATGACGGAATTTAAGATCAAGTGCTATCAGCGCCTGAACGGTGGCTGGCGAAATATTGGAATGTACACGCCGGATTTCCTCGTTCTCCAGCGCAAGGATAATAAAATCCACAAGGCCATTATCGTGGAAACCAAGGGCAGTATTTATGCCAATGACCCTGCATTCAAGGATAAGCGGACTTTTATGGAAATGGAGTTCTCCCGCTATAACAATCAGGCGTTCGGCTATGAGCGGTTTGAGTATCTCTATTTGGAGGATACTCTGCCTGAGAGCGAACGGATCAGACAAACACATGAGAAAATCTGTGGATTTTTTGAGGAGAGA
>OIDQ01001042.1_pt1 | contig 10883 bp, 9 predicted proteins | sample 1581511 | NCBI WGS metagenome assembly OIDQ01 (sample SAMEA3882526, study PRJEB24775) | human gut metagenome | biome: human-associated habitat; feature: intestine environment; material: feces | place: Netherlands | collected 2009/2010
GCGATCTCGCGACGACGCGCCGTAATGGACAGGCGAATCGTGTTGTTAATGAAAATGAACGCGATAAAGGTCAGCAGGCCGACGAGCACCACGGCGGCGATACGGATGTAGTTCGTCACCTGGAACAGGCGGCTCACTTCCTCCTGGCCGTACAAAACGCTCGCGTTAACGTCGCCGTCGTCCGCGATCTTCTGAAAATCGGCGTTCTTCTTGAGCTTCTGGGCCGTGCTCTCGACCATGGACGGATCGTCCATCTCGATGGCAAACGAAGCCGGCAGCGGGTTCTGACCGTCGAGCGCGCTCATGGTAGCGTCGGCGTTACCCGACATCTTGCTCGTGTACTCGGCCAGCGCGTCGTCCTTGTCCTTGTACGTCACGGACTTGACGTTGCTCCACGTCTTGAGCTCGGCCTCAAAGGCCTGAACATCTGCCTGGTCGGCGTCATCGCTAATAAAGGCGTTGATGACAACCTGATCCTCGACGGTGCCGATCACGGAGTTCAGCATCGCGGAGCCCATGATGAACAGGCCGATGATAAACAGCGAAAGGAAGATCGTGATGACGGCGCCGAGCGAGGTAGTCCAGTTACGGAAGAAGTGGCTGATTGCCTCTTTGAGCGAGTAGCCCACGTTAGTTGGTGCCATAGTTGCCGTAACCTCCCCTCTCCTGGTCGCGGATAACGTGGCCGCCCTCGAGGGCGATCACGCGACGGTGCATGCTATCGACCATCTCGCGGTCGTGCGTAGCGACGATCACGGTGGTACCGGTGCGGTTAATGCGCTCGAGCAGCTTCATGATGCCCAGCGAAATCGCCGGGTCGAGGTTGCCCGTGGGCTCGTCGCAAATCAGCAGCGGCGGACGGTTGACCATAGCGCGGGCAACGGCCACGCGCTGCTGCTCGCCACCGGAAAGCTGATCGGGCAGCGAGTCCATCTGGTCGGCCAGACCGACCAGACGCAGCACCTCGGGCACCTGGCTGCGAATGACGCCCTTGGGCTTGCCGATGCACTGCAGGGCAAACGCCACGTTTTCGTAGGCGGTCTTTTGCGGCAGGAGCTTAAAGTCCTGGAACACGGCGCCAATCTGACGACGCAGGAACGGAACCTTGCGGTTCTTGATCTTCATGAGGTCCTGACCGGCAACCAGGATGCGGCCGCTCGTCGGCTTGACGTCGCGGTTGAGCGTCGACAGCAGCGTGGTCTTACCCGAGCCGGAGTGACCGACCAGGAAGACGAACTCGCCCGGATAGATCTCGATGTTGATATCGTCGAGTGCAGGCTTGTTGGGCTGTGCCGGATAGATCTTGGTGACATGCTCCATAAGGATAACGGGCTCGACGCCGGCCTGCTTGGCCATCTTCTTGCGGCTGGCCTGCGGATCGATGGGCGCAAACACCGACGTAAAATCGGGGTTGTTGAGCGCGTTATCGAGGCTTGCGACCTCGGCGGCCTGATCGCTCTCGACCACCGGGGCAGCAGGCTGCGTGGGGTCGGGAATAGCGGCAAAGAGACCGGATTGCGCAGGCTGAGGAGCCGGCGTCGCAGGGGCCATGGGGTCGGGAATGCCGGCCATGGTAGGCTGCGGCGTGGCGGCACCAGCCTGAGGCTGCTCCACGCGAGCGGTCACGGCCTGAACGGGCTCAAAACCCGCCGCGCCGGAAAGCGCAACATCGCTGGTGGGATTGTAGGCAAAGGGATCGGATGCCGGCTGTGCCTGATCTGCCGGCTGAGCGGGGGCCTGAGCAACAGGCTGGCCCTCTGAATCCGGAGTGGCGAAACGACTGCCCTGGACGCCTGCCTGCGTCTTGGGGGCATCATCGCCCGCACCGGAGGTACGGAAGTGGTTACCCACTGGTGCTCCTTATCGTCGTGCGTTTAAACTACATGAGCGCTTTGTATTTTAGCAGCATTAGCTTTGCTGCACATAAGAAGCATGGCGTGCTTAGGGATCCCGTCGGCCGGGCACAGGGTTACTCTCCAAATCGTCCTCGGACATGTCGGAGCCCCCGCTGCGCGCTTCGCGCGGCGGGGGCTCCTCCGTCCTGCGGAAAGATTTGGAGAGTAACCCTGTGCCCGGCCTGCGATAACTAAGGGGTCGCCGCGTTTATCTTGAGGTGCTGCATATACAAAGTTGGAAGGGTCTGAATTGCACTTTGCCGATATGCGCCCTTTTCCCTGATGGGACCGTGCTTGAGGGGCGTCTTCATAAGTTGCGGTGAAATAGGAACTGTTTTACCAGTTAAAAGGTCTAATCAGTCCCTATTTCACCGCAACTGAAACAGGGGCGCTCTCCAAGAGAGCGCCCCTGCCGGGCTTCCATAGTACTGGCGAAACAGTTTTATAGTTCTGGCAAAGCAGTCCTTGAGATCCGCCTTGCCTTATGCCAAGAACTCCTTGGTGGTCGCCACGATGTTGGCGGCGTCCAGGCCGTACTTGTGCAGGAGCTCGGCGCCCGGGCCGGACTCACCGAAGGTGTCGTTGACGCCGATCTTCTTGAGCGGCGTCGGGCACTGCTCGCACAGGACGTCGGCAACGGCGCTGCCCAGGCCACCGATTACAGAATGCTCCTCGACGGTCACGACGTGGCCGGTCTTGGTGGCGCTCTTGACGATCAGGTCGGCATCGATGGGCTTGATGGTGTGCATGTTGATGACCTCGGCGTCGATGCCCTCGGCAGCGAGCTGCTCGGCGGCCTCGAGAGCCTCGCCGACCATCAGGCCGCAGGCGATGATGGTCACATCGGCGCCCTCGCGCATGACAATGCCCTTACCCAACTCGAACTTGTAGGTCTCGGGGTCGTTGATAACCGGCGAGGCCAGACGGGCAAAGCGCATGTACACCGGACCGTCGCACTCGTAGGCGGCGCGCGTCACGGCGCGGGCCTCCACGTCGTCGGCGGGAACAATCACGGTCATGCCAGGGATGACGCGCATCAGGGCGATATCCTCGCAGCACTGGTGCGTGGCGCCATCCTCGCCCACCGAGATACCGGCGTGCGTGGCACCGATCTTAACGTTAAGGTGCGGGTAGCCGATGGAGTTACGGACCTGCTCAAAGGCGCGACCGGCAGCGAACATGGCAAAGGTGCTCGCGAAGGCAACACGACCGGTGGTCGCGATACCGGCGGCAACACCCATCAGGTTGCTCTCGGCGATACCCACGTCGAAGAAGCGGTCGGGGCATGCGGCCTTAAATTTGCCGGTCTGCGTGGCGGCGGCCAGGTCGGCGTCGAGGACCACAAAGTCATCGTGCTCGTTGGCGAGCTCGACGAGGGCCTCGCCGTAGCTTACGCGCGTGGCGATTTTCTTGACGTCTGCCATCCTAGAGCTCCTCTCCGGCGGCCGTGAGCTCTGCCATGGCCTGCTCAAACTGTTCATCGTTGGGGGCCTTGCCGTGCCAACCAACCTGGTTCTCCATAAAGGAAACGCCCTTGCCCTTCATGGTCTCGGCGATAATGGCGGTCGGCTGACCCTTGGTAGCGCGGGCCTCGGCAAAGGCGGCGCGGATCTGGTCGAAATCGTTGCCGTCGGCAAGCTCCACCACGTGGAACTTAAAGGCGCGGAACTTGTCGGCGAGCGGCATGGGGTCGTTGACCTCCTCGACGGGGCCGTCGATCTGCAGGCCGTTGTGGTCGACGATCACGCAGAGGTTATCGAGCTGCTGGTTGCCGGCAAACATGGCGGCCTCCCAGACCTGGCCCTCCTCGCTCTCGCCATCGCCCAGCAGGGCGTACGTGCGGTAAGTATCACCCCAGTGCTTGGCGGCAACCGCCATGCCCACGGCAGCGGAGATGCCCTGGCCCAGCGAGCCGGTGGACATATCGACGCCCGGGGTGTCGTTCATGTTGGGATGACCCTGCAGGTGGCTGCCGATATGACGCAGCGTCTCGAGGTCCTCCTTGGGGAAGAACCCGCGCTCGGCGAGCACGGCGTACAGACCCGGAGCACAGTGGCCCTTGGAGAGCACAAAGCGATCGCGGTCGGCCTTGCGGGGATCGACCGGGTCGACGTTCATTTCCTCAAAGTACAGATAGGTCATGATGTCGGCAGCGCCGAGCGAACCGCCCGGATGGCCGGACTTGGCAGCGTGCACTCCGGTGACGATGCCCTTCCTTACCTCGTTGGCAACCTTTTTGAGCTCTTCGTCGCTCATTGTGCCTTCCTTTCATCCTCATTAGACAAAATGCGCACGGCACCGAAGGTAATCCCAACACAGCCGCAATGCACGTACGTCATTCATTATGCTGGAAACTGATGGCTTTACCAGAGTTTTTATCATTATTTGAACAATTTAGCAGGCAGAACCGCTGATGAAACGGTTTATCAATGTGAACGTCTTTTGGATGGAACGCAGTCGGCCCTACGCGTTAATGTCCTTGAAGCCCTCACCGAAAGTTTCCGTAACGTCGGCCACGGTCACGATGGCGCGCGGGTCGCGCTCGCGCACGATCGTCTTGAGGGTATTGAGCTCTCGACGGCTCACGATGACCATAATCACCGGCTTCTCGGCACCCGAATACATGCCAGTCGCCTTAAACTTGGTACAACCACGACCCAGGCCATACATGATATCGGCAGCGATATCAGGGAACTTGTCCGAGATGATGAGTACCATACGGCGTTTGTTGCCACCATCGACCACGGCATCGATCACGTAGCCGCTAATGACCATCGAAAGGCCTGCATACAGTGCGTTTTCGATTGAAAAGACCGGAGCCGACAGCGCACACACGGCAACGTCGATTGCCATGACGGTCGAGCCCACCGGCAGCGAGGTGTTACGCGAGATGATTTGGCCAATCGTGTCCGAGCCGCCGGTGTTGGCGCCGGCGCGCAACACCATGCCGTAACCGATGCCCGTAATAATGCCGCCCCACATGGCAGGGAGCATCAGGTCCGCATCCGCCAGAGGTGCTACAAACGGGGCGAACAGATCGGTAAAGAAGCCCAGCAGCACAAAGCCCGTCGCGGTCTGCACCACGTAGAACATGCCGCCCTCGCGCATAACGACCAGCAGCAGCAAGGCGTTCATCACGATCGTCTGAATACCAACGGGAAGCGACACGCCTCGCGCCGCGCCGACCGCCTGGATAATGGTGGCAAGGCCCGTAACGCCACCGGCAGCAAGGCCGTTGGGAATCAAAAACAGGTCGGTCGCGATAGCGGCCAAGGCACACCCCAACATGATCTGGGGCAGATCGTGAAAGAAGTTCATCGAAAGAATGCGCTTGATGTCCAGACGATATGCCATGCTGCCTCCCTCAAAAAAGCGCACCCAAACGGATGCGCTTTGAACTTCTTCTTGTATTCGATTCTAACGATTCGCCGAACAAAAACCACCCTGCGCAGGGTTTATTCTGGATACAAACCCGTCCAACTGTTGGGCTTAGCATCGGCTTGAAACTGCCCGATGTTTTAGACCTCCGAGCCTTCTGCATCGGCGTTGCCGGTGGCCCAGCGATGGTAGCCAATAACAAACGGGTCCAGGTCGCCATCGTCAAGAACGGCCTCGACATTGCTGGTCTCCACGCCCGTGCGTAGGTCCTTGACCATCTGGTACGGGTAGAGCACGTAGCTGCGAATCTGGTTGCCAAAACCAATCGTGGTCTTGGGTCCGCGAATCTCATCCAGGGCCTCGGCGCGCTTCTCGAGCTCAATCTCGTACAGGCGAGCCTTGAGGATCTGCATGCACGCGGCCTTGTTCTGGATCTGGCTGCGCTCGTTTTGGCAGGTGACCACAATGCCGCTGGGAAAATGCGTCACGCGCACGGCGGAGTCGGTGGTGTTGACGCCCTGTCCGCCCGGGCCGCTCGCGTGATACACGTCCACGCGGATGTCATCGGGACTGATTTCGATGTCGATATCATCGGGTAGCACGGGGATGACCTCGACGCCGGCAAACGTGGTCTGGCGGCGCTTCTTGTCGTCGGTGGGGCTAATGCGAACCAAGCGGTGGACGCCGGCCTCGGCGCGCAGCATGCCAAATGCGTCCTTGCCCTCGACGGTAAAGGTCGCACGGTCGATGCCGATGACCTCGGCCGCGGGGCAGTCGTTAATGGTGACCTTCCAGCCGCGACGCTGGCAGTACTTCATGTACATCTTAAAGAGCATGAAGGTCCAGTCCTGGGCCTCCAGACCACCCTGTCCGGGCTTGATGGTCACAATGGCATCGCCGTGATCGAACTCACCGGTAAACCAGCTCGAAAGCTCAAGCTCATCGATGGCCCGGGCCAGGCGCTCAGCCGTGGCTGTAGCCTCCTCGCGAAGGGCGACGGCGTCGGGGTCATCCCCCATCTCCTCGGCAAGCTCCAGCGCAGCGCGGGCATCGGAAAGCTCGCCGCGCGCGGTGTCCACGGCAGCGATATCTTCCTTGGTACGCGCGATCTCCTCCATGGTGGCACGGGCAGCGTCGGCGTCATCCCAAAAGCCGGGGGCCACGCTTTTAGCCTCGAGCTCGGTCACGCGCGTGCGCTTTTCGTCCAAATGGAGATACGACTCGACCTCACCGAGCCGGTCCGCGAACGCGTCCAGCTCGGCGGGCGTTACCTCTAAAGCCTCAGCCATTAACGATTCCTGCCGTGGCAGTACTTAAACTTCTTGCCGCTACCGCAGGGGCACGGGTCGTTGCGGCCCACGTTGACGTACGGATCGTCGCTCTCGGACTTGCGATAGGTGGTCACCTTGCCACCGTTGTTGACGGCAGCCGGACCACCCTGGACAGCCGTGCGGGCCTGCACCTGCGCCTGCTTGCGCAGCACCGAGTCGCCGTTGTCACCATCGACCTCGGCAGGACCGGAGAAGCGCGCACCCTCGAGCGCGGGCTCCTCCTTGTGCTCCACGGCACGCGGGGCAGCCTTGATCTCGATGCGCAGAACCGTACGCAGGTAATCCTCGTACATGGTGTCGACGAGCATCTGGAACGCGCCGTAGGCCTCGGTCTTGTACTCGACCAGCGGGTCGCGCTGGCCAAAGCCGCGCAGGCCGATGCCGGTCTTGAGGTAGTCCATCTCCTGCAGGTAGTTCATCCAGCGGGTATCGATGACGCGCAGCATGACCTGGGTGTTGAGTTCGCGCATCAGGTCCTCGCCCAAGCGCTCGGCCTTCATGTTGTAGCACTTCTCTACGTAAGCCAGGACATCGGCAGCCAGGGCCTCATAATCCTCGTCGGGGAACTTCGGCGTATCGATGTGGCCGGTGAGCTCCACAACCCACTTACGCAAACCCTCAAGATCGCGCTCGCCCTCGTGGCTGTCCTTGGTGCAGAACTCCTGCACGCAGCGGTACACGGTATCGTGCATGACCTCGGTGATGTGGTCGGTCAGGTCCTTGCCGTCCAGAATCTTATTGCGCTCGGCGTAGATGACCTGGCGCTGCTTGTTCATGACGTCGTCGTACTCAAGGACGCTCTTACGCATGGAGAAGTTGATGCTCTCGACCTTGTGCTGGGCGCTCTCGACGGCCTTGGAGATGATCTTATGCTGGATGGGCATGTCGTCGCCCATGTCGGCCGTGACCATCATCTTGGAGACGCGGTCCATCTTGTCGCCGCCGAACAGGCGCATGAGGTCGTCCTCGAGCGACAGGTAGAACTGGGTCTCGCCCGGATCGCCCTGACGACCGGAGCGGCCGCGCAGCTGGTTGTCGATACGGCGGGACTCGTGGCGCTCGGTGCCGATAACGGTCAGGCCACCGGCGGCAAGCACGCGCTCGCGCTCGGCCTTGCAAGTCTCCTTGGCCTCGGCGTTAAACTGCTCGAGCTGCTCGGGCGTCACGTCCTCCATGGTCAGGCCCTCGTACTCCAGGCGCTCGCGCACCAACTCGTCGGGGTTGCCGCCCAGCAGGATGTCGGTACCACGACCGGCCATGTTGGTGGCGATGGTCACGGCGCCGTAGCGTCCGGCCTGGGCAACGATGTGGGCCTCGCGTTCATGGTGCTTGGCGTTGAGGACCTCGTGTGCGATGCCGCGCTTGGTAAGGGCGGCGGACAGCTTCTCGGAACTCTCGATGGAGACGGTGCCCACCAGGACCGGCTGGCCCTTGGCGTGACGTCGCTCGACATCGTCGGCGACGGCGTTGTACTTGGCCTGAATGGTGCGGTACACCAGGTCCTCGTGATCCACGCGCTGCACGGGCTTGTTGGAGGGGATGACCTCGACGGGCAGCTTGTAGATCTCGCGGAACTCGGCATCCTCGGTAAGTGCCGTGCCGGTCATGCCGGAGAGCTTGTCGTACAGACGGAAGTAGTTCTGCAGGGTGATGGTTGCCAGCGTCTGGTTCTCCTCGCGCACGAGCACGCCCTCTTTGGCCTCGATGGCCTGATGCAGGCCCTCGGAGTAGCGGCGGCCTTCCATGATACGACCGGTGAACTCATCGACGATCTTAACCTCGCCGTTGGTGACCACGTACTGCTTGTCGCGGTGGAACATGTACTGGGCCTTCAGCGCCTGCTGCAGGTGGTTGACCAGCTGGCCGGAGAGATCGGCATAGATGTCATCGATACCCAGGCGGCGCTCAATCTTCTTAAGGCCGCGCTCGGTGGCGGCAATGGTGTGCTTGGCCTCGTCCATGACATAATCGCCCGTGGGCTCCACGTCCTCGGTGGCGGTGAGCATGTCGTGCGACACGTCCTCGCCGCGCTCAAGGCCACGCACGGCACGCGCGAAGTCCTTGTAGGTGCTGGCGGACTTGGTGCCGGCGCCCGAGATGATCAGCGGGGTACGCGCCTCGTCGATCAGGATGGAGTCAACCTCGTCGACGATGGCGTAGTTGTGGCCGCGCTGCACACGCTGCTCGGGGCGGGTGACCATGTTATCGCGCAGGTAATCGAAACCGAACTCGGAGTTGGTGCCGTACGTGACGTCGGCCTGGTAGGCCGGACGCTTGAGCTCGAGCGGCATGTTGTTCTGGAGCAGACCGACGGTCATGCCCAGGTACTTGTAGATGCGGCCCATCCACTCGGAGTCGCGCTTGGCAAGGTAATCGTTGACAGTAACGACGTGCACGCCCTTGCCGGCAATAGCGTTGAGATAGCCGGCCAACGTGGAGACGAGGGTCTTACCTTCGCCGGTCTTCATCTCGGCGATGTGGCCCTCGTGCAGCGCCATAGCGCCAATGAGCTGCACGTCAAAGTGGCGCATACCCATGGTGCGCTTGGAAGCCTCACGCACGGTGGCAAAGGCCTCGGGGAGCATGTCGTCGAGCGACTCGCCGTTGGCGTAACGCTCGCGGAACTTATCGGTCTGGCCGCGGAGTTCCTCCTCGGTCATCTTCTCAAACTGGGGCTCAAGACCGTTGATCTGGTCGACGATCTTGTAGTAGCGCTTAAGGTCCTTATCGGATCCAAAGGACAGCAGCTTTGACATGAATCCCATGTGGTTTTCCTTTTTGGCCATCGCCCACGTCGTGCAGTTGCGGGCGAGTTAAACACAGATGATTGTACTTTAGCCAAACAAGGCGCGGCCTATACGGTCGACCTCGACCGCCACGTAATAACTACGACCAACCTGCCACAATGGGACAGGTTAATTTTGGCAGGTTTTATCTGGGCAAACGCCGCCTCTCTGCCATTTGGTGCAATGGGGGCAGGTTGGTTTGCACCAATAAAAAGAAAAGGGCCGCGCACCCAAACGGATGCACGGCCCTTATGCCATGAATGCGAGTGATTCCGCGGCGAGCTATTTACTCAGCAGCCTCGGTGGTCTCGGCCTCGGCAGCGGCCTCCTCGACGGGAGCCTCTGCGGGAGCCTCGGCGGCCTGCTTGGCAGCCTCCTCGGCAAACTTAGCAGCACGCTTAGCCTTCTCGGCAGCCTTAGCCTCAGCGGCGGCCTTGCGAGCGGCCTCGGCCTCAGCAGCCTTGGCGGCCTTGGCAGCCTTGGCCTCCTCAGCCTTCTTGAGCTGGGCGGCAGCGGCGCCACCGAACTTGTCGGCGAAGCGCTGGACGCGTCCACCGGTGTCGACGAACTTCTGCTGGCCGGTGTAGAACGGGTGGCACTCGTTGCAAAGCTCGACCTTCATCTCGGACACGGTAGCGTGCGTCTTGAAGGTGTTGCCGCAGGAGCACGTCACCGTGCACTCGACATACTGGGGATGGATACCCTGCTTCATGGTAGGACTCCTTATTAGTCAGGCGCTGGTTACCGATCAGCGCATAAGGCGTCTTGGTTTCCGACCAAGACAACAAACTCGGCTATGATACCACGGCGCCGCGTGTCCCACAAAAGGTTCACGGTCTTTTCGGAACGACACGAATCTGACCCATCGAAACACATCTCCACCGTTCCTTCAACTGGGAAAATGCCGTCCCCGGGGCCTGAGAAGGGCCCCGGGGACGTTCGACTGACTGCGGGAACGGCCTTTCCGCTCAATGTGTTCGGCTGAGATCGGAAATCAACCAAACTGAACTAGGTTCAGTTGACATGGTTAAAAACGAGGGGCGACGCTTTTGCGTCACCCCTCGTCCCGGCCGGTTGCTTTAGTTGTACACACGGTAGTTACACTTGAACTGGGTTATGTGTCCATAGTTGGAGCGGTACCAACCCGACGTATAGCTGATTGCCTCTGCGCCTAGATAGTCGTAGCCCTTGTTGTAGCGAAGCTGACGGTAGGTCGTGTCGTACTCTGCTACGTAAAACGTGTCTCCAGAGAAGGCTTTGTACCGGTCCTTAACCGTCGAAGCCATGTACGCGGGTTCGACATCGCCTTTCTCCCCGTTGAGCGCATAGACGGGTGCCGCGATTCCGCATAAAGCCGTTGCCACGAGGATGGCGTAGACAGCCATGCGCGACGCATTGGACTTCAGCTGTTCAAATAGTTTCATGTCATTCGCCTCCCTCGTATGTATCGAGGTATTCCTGCTTGAGCGTCTGCGAGGACGACTTGATCTTTT
>OIDQ01001052.1_pt1 | contig 10832 bp, 11 predicted proteins | sample 1581511 | NCBI WGS metagenome assembly OIDQ01 (sample SAMEA3882526, study PRJEB24775) | human gut metagenome | biome: human-associated habitat; feature: intestine environment; material: feces | place: Netherlands | collected 2009/2010
CAAAACAGATTGTAGATTCTCTTTGTCTTCCGGATGGCAAAGTCCGACCAGACGATCTCTCCAGATGTCACGATCCAAAACGTCATCTGTTCCCCATGCATCCCGTCCGTCATAGATGCAGATGACCTTCTTGTCCGCCAGGTTCAACTGATATATGCCCTCATATTGTTCAGATATCATTGCCAGAACCCTTTTTTCCAGTTCATATCCTTTCCCCATATTGTATTGTCTCCAAATCCTTGCATTTTGCTTTGGAATTATCTATCGCAATATGTATATTATACCATCCTTTATTCGTTTCTCCAACTAATAAGTGTATTTTGTCGTCAAAAAATATACTGTATCTTGTGCTTTTTCCTGCAAAAGATGTATTGGCATCCTGCCATACTTCTTCTGCCACTTCCTTGACCAGCTTTAATTTTGCCCACTGTTCCTCCTCTGTTAATTTATTTCCGATATCACAGGAAGCAAAGCCGCATTGCGGGCTTAAATACAGTCTGTCCAAAGGCACATATACGACCTTTTTGTCAGGCTTGGCTGCGAAATAAAGAGTTTTCCCGCCGCCTCTGTGATCGTGCCCACCTCCGCTACGGTGATGACATATTTTAATTGTTGCAGTGTCATGCTTTCTTCTCCTCCATCACATCTTTATCGATCAGTATCTTTTTGAGTTTCTGTGCTGCAGCGTTCATCGGGCGTTTGGCATCGTAGACCAGACAGATCCTGCGCGCCGGGATTTCTTCCTCCAGTCGGATCCCGATCACCTCCTGCGCCATAAGGGCAGGTTCCGCCATCTTTTGTGGCAGAAAAGCCAGTCCCAGATCACTTTTTACCAGAGGCAGTACCTGGTCGCTCGTCGCCACCTGGGTTTCCGGCAAAAATTCCTCTCCCTGCGCCCGGAACCACTCATGGTAAAAGCGGTAGGTCGTTGTCTCCTGCCCCAGACAGATCAAAGGATAGCCCCGCAGATCCTTCAACTTCTTATTTTGTCCAAAAAGATCTGAAAACATGGGACCACCGATCAGAATATCCTGAAAATCCTCCAGAGGAACTTCTTTGAGCGGCGCTTCTACCTGTATGGGCGTCGTCACCACGGCAAAATCGCTTTCTCCACTGCGCACCGCACGGATCGCCTGCGGGGTCGAATGGTTGCTGATCTTTAGGCGTACCCCCGGATACTCCCTGTGAAAAACCCGCAGATGGTCCAGAAGAAAGATATTTAAGGCGATCTCACTGGCGCCTACGGAGATCGTTCCGTGTTCCAAACCTACACAATCCGACAATTCTTCCTCTGCCAGTTGAAATTGCTGCATGGCGGCAGACACTCTGACATAGAGTTTTTCGCCCTCCGGAGTCAGATAAACCCCACGGTTGGTGCGGACAAAAAGGGTGCAATGCAACTCATGTTCCAGACAATTCATAGCCCGGGTCACATTGGGCTGGCTGTTATTTAAGGCATGTGCCGCCTTGGTAAAGTTCTTGTATTTTGCCACATAGTAAAAGATCTTATAATACTCAAAATTGACATTCATAGGCCTTCCTCTATCATATCAAATCATGATCATTATCATATCAATAATATCTTTTATTTATTGCTACCATAAAATTATAATCACATTAGAAAGAGAAAACAACTAAAATAGGAGATGATTTTTATGTCATTGGTATTACCAAGAGAAGAAGAAGTGGAAAATATGTTTTCCAGAATCCTGTCTTCTGACCAGTATTGTGAACGGTTGATGGATGCTTTTTACGATCATCTGTGTGATGACAAGCGCACAACGGACCCGGATCCCCATCATTTTGCAGAAGTCCTGCTGGGCGCTTACAAAAACGGTGATGTCAGTGCCTTACTGCTGGAACTGTTTAACCGCAGCATGTTTGACCTTTTAAAGGAAACTTACCTTATCCCGAAGCGTTTTCATGGGAAGAATGGAGAAAATCCTGTCCTTTTGACCGATGTGGACGGAAACCTGCTCAATGACAAGGCAGACCTTGTCTCCAGACATGAATATAAGAAATTCCATGAGATCTATCAGGCGCATCATGCCGCCCCACGTTCCAAACTCTATCTCGCCGACGCCTATGATCTGGTTCGCTACTACACCTCCGGTATGGATATCTGCGAGAAAGCGGAAAACAGGGAGCGCGGCATCCTCATCCTCTATGCCCTGCCGGATACCAAAAAATTAGGTCTGACCGAAGCCCAGGCTTATGATGTAATCTGGTCGACTTTCCATGATATTCAGGAAGAAGCCTATTCCGCTATTGTATATTACGGACAGGAAACCGGCATCCGCTCCGGCAAATCGTTTGATGAACTCGGCGTCCTGCTTCCCATCCATCAGTTTGAAAATCAGATGCTGCAGCACCTAAGTGTGATCGACGGACTGGTACTTTCCTGCCGTGAAGAAATGATAAAGACTGCCGGCAGTGACAGTCTGGATCTCTAGGAAAAGAGGCAGCATGATGAATACATTACAAGCCCAACCCGGCATCAAAAAAAACCATATGGATATTTTATGGCATGACTACAGCGACCCCAACGATACCATGCCGATCATCTCTGCCACACTGCCTGCCAAGGCATCTGTCATCGGGCGTGTCGGCATCATGATGTTAGCATGCGGAACCGGAGCCTGGCGTGTCCGCAGTTCCATGAATACCCTATCCGAACTCATGGACATCACCTGCACAGTGGACATTGGACTCATGTCGATCAACTATACCTGTATTGACGGAAACGACAGTTTCAGCCAGTCTCTCTGCCTGACCAATACCGGGGTCAACACTTCGCAGTTGAACCGTCTGGAAAAGTTTGTTTCCAATTTTTCCAAAAACGAACGACAGCAGACCTGTGAGCAGATTCATTCTGCTCTGGATGATATCGAAAAAATACATGGCTTATACTCACCACTCACACTAGCCGCCTCTGCCGCTCTAGCCTGCGGAGCCTTCACTTTTCTGCTGGGCGGCGGCATTGTGGAAATGCTCTGCGCCTTTGTCGGCGCGGGCATCGGCAATTACATCCGCTGTAAACTGTCCAAGCACCACTTTACCTTATTTTTGTGCATCATTGCCTCCGTTTCCGCCGCATGCTTGTCCTACACGCTTTTATTAAAACTCTTAGAGGTCATCTTTGCGGTACGGCTGGAGCACGAAGCCGGCTATATCTGCTCCATGTTATTTATCATTCCCGGCTTTCCTTTCATTACAAGCGGTATCGATCTCGCCAAACTGGATATGCGATCCGGCACCGAGCGTCTGGTCTACTCGCTGATCATCATTACGGTCGCTACCATGACCGCATGGATCCTGGCTATGTCTTTGGGCTTACAGCCTATGGACTTTTTGCCTTTGAACTTAGTCCTCTGGCAATGGATCCTGCTCCGCCTGCTCGCCAGTTGCTGCGGGGTCTTTGGCTTTTCCATTATGTTTAACAGTCCCGTGCGACTGGCACTTGCCGCCGGTCTGATCGGTGCCATTTCCAATACCGTAAGGCTGGAACTAATCGACCTGCTTGCCCTGCCACCTGCCGCTGCAGCCTTTATCGGGGCTTTTATCGCCGGTCTCTTAGCCTCCACCTTAAAGGGATTGGCAGGCTATCCGCGTATCTCCCTGACCGTGCCATCCATTGTCATCATGGTTCCGGGGCTTTACCTTTACAAGGGCTTTTATAATCTTGGCATTATGAACCTGACGGCTGCGGCTTCCTGGCTGGCATCCGCACTCCTTGTCATCTTATCCCTGCCTCTTGGGCTGATCTTTGCCCGCATCCTCACCGACAAAACCTTCCGCTATTGCACCTAGATACCACAGAGATACCACAGGGACACTCCTTATGGCAAAAGGAACGTCCCTGTGGCGCATAAAAGACCTACAACTTGGCAACACTAAAAGTAGTTGAAGTTGGAGGTCTTTTTTATGAGCACATACAAGGTTGAGATCTGCGGTGTCAACACTGCCAAACTGCCCTTACTATCCGATGAAGAAAAGAATGAACTTTGGGATAAGATAAAAGCAGGGGACGCGCAGGCACGCGAGACCTATATCAAGGGAAATCTGCGCCTAGTGCTCAGTGTCTTAAAACGTTTTTCCGGTCATGGGGAAAATCTGGACGACCTCTTTCAGATTGGCTGCATCGGGCTCATCAAATCCATTGACAATTTTGACCCGACTATGAATGTCAAGTTTTCTACCTATGCTGTTCCCATGATCATAGGCGAACTCCGCCGCTATCTGCGTGACACTTCCAGCAGTATCCGCATTTCCCGTTCCCTGCGCGATACCGCTTACAAAGCAATCGTTGCCAAAGAAAATCTCCTGCGCACCAGCGTAACAGAACCTACCATGGACGAGATCGCCGCTGCCGCAGGCATCCCGGTGGAAGATATGATCTATGCCTTAGATGCCATGCAAAGCCCCCTGTCCCTCTATGATCCTATCTACAATGATGGCGGCGATACCTTATATGTCATGGATCAGATCAGTGACAAAAAAAATAAAGAAGAGAACTGGGTCGAAAGTCTCTCCTTAAATGATGCCCTTGGAACCTTAAGTCCAAGAGAATCCCATATCATAAAATTGCGTTTTTTTGAAGGGAAAACCCAAATGGAAGTTGCCTCTGAGATCCAGATCTCCCAAGCCCAGGTTTCCCGCCTCGAAAAAAACGCCTTAAAATCCATGGAGCACTATCTTACCGGCTCCACTTGTCGCTCAAAGCATTGATCTGGTCAGCAAATTTTGCCAGATCCTTATTCGCCATGCCCTCGCAGTCCCGGATCACGCGCATAAGCCGCTCTCCTGCGGCAAGCAGTCTGGCGAATACATTGGAAGATGCCTTGGAGGATGGCGTCTTCTTTTGTTTTGCCTGTCGGCTGCCCTGCTCCAAGCAGGCTCCGGTCAGAAGATCAAAGCGGTCGCCGGAATAAGGTGCATACGCCTCATAGCCGTATTTTTCATGGATGGCATCTGCAAAAGAATCACAGACAGCATCCTCCCCATGTACGACAAAGACCTTCTTTGGCGCCTTTTCAAAGCCGCCCATCCAATCCAGCAATTTATTCTTATCGGCATGACCACTGATCCCCGGCAGATTTTCAATCCGTGCCTCCACATGGACAGTCTCACCAAAGAGTTTGACCTCCTTAGCCCCATTTAAAAGGTTAAAGCCTAGAGTCCCCGGCACCTGATAGCCCACAAAAAGAATGGTAGATTCCGGTCGCCAGAGGTTGTGCTTGAGATGGTGGCGGATACGGCCTGCCTCACACATACCGGATGCCGAAATAATGACCTTTGGCTTCATGTCAAAGTTGATCATCTTGGACTCATCACTGGTCACTGCCATCTTTAAACCCGGAAAACGGATCGGATTCTTGCCCTCGGCAATCAACCTCTTTGCTTCCTGACTAAAACATTCCGATACATTATCATGAAAGACCGCAGTTGCCTCCACCGCCAAGGGACTATCCATATAGACCTCAAAATCCTCTAAATAAGACAGCATGCCCTCCTCTTTGATCCTGCGGATAAAGTAGAGCATTTCCTTTGTCCTGCCAACGGAAAATGCCGGTATGACCAGATTGCCTCCCGCCTGAAACGTAGATCGCATGATCTGTGCCAAAGCCTTGGCAAAATCGATCGGCGCCTCATGCAAGCGGTCTCCATAGGTGGATTCAATTAACACATAGTCTGCCTCTTTTAAGTATTCCGGCTCCTTAATGAGCGGTCGGTTTCCCTGTCCGATATCCCCGGAAAAAACCATCTTTCGCTTTTCATTTCCTTCTGTCAGCCAGACTTCAATGGACGATGATCCCAAAAGATGTCCGGCATCTACAAAGCAAACCGTGATCTCATCGCAGACCTTGATCGTTTCATGGTAATGCACCGGCACAAATTGCTCCAAGACACCTGCGGCATCCTCAACCGTATATAAAGGTGTGACCTCCGGCCTTCCGGCACGTTTTGCCTTACGGTTCTTCCACTCTGCCTCAAAAGTCTGGATATGTGCGCTGTCCTTTAACATGATGTTGCAGAGTTCACACGTCGCCTCTGTCGCATAGATCTGCCCCCGGAAACCATGCGCATACAAAAGTGGCAAAAGCCCCGAATGGTCGATATGTGCATGGGTCACAAAGACATAATCAATACTGCTCGCCTGTACCGGGATCTCTTGGTTTTCATAGATATCCGGCCCCTGCTCCATGCCGCAGTCCACCAAAAACTTCTTATCGCCCACTTCCACATAATGACAGGAACCTGTCACCTCATGGGCTGCCCCCAGAAATTCAATGATCATACCTTCTCCTCCGTTTCGTCAGAAAATTTCCTGTTCCATATCCATATTATATAACATTTTTCCGAAAAATCACACTACTTTCATACCATTTTCCTGCCGTGCCATCTCCCGATGCAGCCGCTTCATGATCTTTTTTTCCAGACGGGAAATATAGGATTGGGAAATTCCCAAAAGGTCTGCCACCTGCTTTTGCGTCAGTTCTTCCCCATCTTTGCTATGTAGCCCGAAACGCAGTTCAATGATCATCTTCTCCCTGCCGTTTAAGGTCTTTAAGGCCTGATGTAATAGTTTGAGATCTGCCTGCGTCTCCAAATCCCGGTAGATCACATCCTCGTCCGTGCCTAAAATATCCGACAAAAGAAGTTCATTTCCATCCCAGTCCACATTGAGGGGTTCATCAATCGAAACCTCCAGTTTCTGCTTGTTATTTTTACGCAGATACATAAGGATCTCATTTTCAATACAGCGCGACGCATAGGTCGCCAGTTTGATGCTCTTGGAGGCATCAAAGGTATTGATTGCCTTCATCAGACCGATCGTGCCGATGGAGATCAGGTCTTCGGTTCCCACCTTGGTATTATCAAATTTCTTGGCGATATAGACGACCAGACGCAGGTTATGGGCGATCAGTTTTTCCTTTGCCTCCTTATCCCGATGATCCTGCATAGCCTCGATACATGCCTGTTCCTCTCTTGCATTCAAAGGTTCCGGAAGCACCTCACATCCACCGATGTAAAGCAATTCCAGTTTCTCTCTCGTAAGCCATCGAAACAATAAACGCATATGCTCACTCCCAACAAAAATCTTTATGTAATATCATCTGGTAATTTTTCCCCTGAAACAAGGATGCCTTGCCAAATCCCAGCAGGATCTCTTTCTGGCTGACCATTTTTCCCGCCTCTTTCATCAGGAATTTATCTGCTGCCACGATCTCCATAAAATCCTGCCCTGCCACCGTCTCATAGGCGATCAGACGCATCCGCTCTGCCGGGATCTTCCATTTCTCCTTATAGTCTTCCGACACCACGCAAACCGGTCTGCCACTGATGGGGTCACGCAAGAGATTTCCGGTATCGGCGAGTGCCTGCATTTTTTCCACATGCCCACACACCAGGATCGCCACTTCCCGCTGCTCTCTTTTTCTTGCCTGTAAGATCGATGCAATGACCGTAAGCAAAAAAAACAAAGCACATGCCAGAGGCAATAAGAAGTCCCGGATCTCCGCCGGCAGATACAGATCCAACAGGGACACCAGCCCGCCCAATCCTGCATAAACGATCAGCAGGCAAAAATAAAGGACTGCCAATGCCTTAGGGGCTGTCCTTTCAAATGCCAGTAACAGCATGAGTGGATTGACAAGAAAAACGACAAAAATGACATAGCCCCAAAAGGAATGTAAAAACAGATATGCCAGACAGCCAAGCCCCGTAGCAAGCAGGCTCGCTAAGACCAGCCTTGGCACCGACATAGATTTTTCCTGCCAGATCGCAAGGGCTAGAAGACTTGCCAGATCCAGCATAAGATTTTGTAGAACAAGAACATCCAAATAAACGACATAAATAAAAAGCCACCTCCTTTTGATAAGATCAATTATAAGGAAGTGGCTTTATAAATTCTGTCGAAACGAGCCTGCTAGATTATTTTCTTGTGTTCTTTAAAAATTCAGGAATCTTGATGTCTTCCTGCTTGACTGTGCTGGTCGGCTGCTGTGGCTTGGTCAGTGGTGGGAAGTTGCCCATACCGCCTCCTACAGATGCTCCACCAGCCTGTGATGCTGCCGATGGTCTCGGTGCCTGTGTCGTAGGCTGTGTATGTACGCCTGCGCCAAATCCGCTTACGGATGGCTTTGGTGTGCCAAGCCCGCTGGCATACTGCATATTATTTAAGAGAGAACTGCCCATAGATGGCTTTGGTGCTGCTGCCGGTGCGTCCTCTAAGCCTGTAGCAATGACTGTGATCGTTGCTTCATCCGGCTTGGACTCATCATACTTGGCACCGAAGATGATATTGACAGAATCTCCTGCAAGATCCTTGACATAAGTAGATGCTGCATTGGCATCCATAAGAGAAATATCTCCGGAAATATTGATAATGACATGTGTTGCGCCATTGATGGTCGTATCCAAAAGTGGACTCTCTACTGCCATACGAACAGCCTCTGTTGCCTTTTCGTCACCCTTGGCTGTACCGATACCGATATGAGCAAGACCCTTGTCCTTCATAACAGTCTGGACATCTGCGAAATCCAGATTGATCAGAGCCGGCAGATTGATCAGGTCTGTAATACCCTGTACTGCCTGCTGTAATACTTCATCTGCCTTCTTGAGTGCTTCCGGCATAGTCGTTCTGCGGTCTACAATCTCTAATAATTTATCATTCGGGATCACGATCAAAGTATCAACATTTTCCTTGAGTCTCTCAATACCGGACTCTGCGTTGACCATACGTGTCTTTGCTTCAAACTTGAATGGCTTGGTCACAACACCAACGGTAAGGATGCCCTGCTCCTTGGCGATCTTGGCAACAACCGGTGCTGCACCTGTTCCGGTTCCGCCACCCATACCACAGGTAACGAATACCATATCTGCGCCCTTGACATTGGCTGCGATCTCCTCTGCGGTCTCCTCTGCTGCCTTCTGACCGATCTCCGGCTGTGCGCCTGCACCAAGACCCTTGGTCAGTTTCTCACCGATCTGGATCAATGTCGGTGCCTTGCAAAGGGAAAGTGCCTGCTTATCTGTATTGATCCCGATAAACTCAACACCTGCGATATTCTCATCAATCATTCTATTCACAGCGTTATTTCCTGCGCCACCTACTCCGATCACGATAATCTTGGCACTGGTATCCGCTTCATTCGTCATTATTTCAAGCAAGGTCTTAATCCTCCTTCTTCCTATCTCAAAATCTATGAGTAAACCCATAAATCCTATTCTACAAACCCATATAGATTATAATATATAAATTTTATTCATTTATCAACCTATTTTTCAAAAAAATTGAAATTTATACAGGCTATTCTTTTGGTCTTTCAAACACAATATCTGTGTTATCCGGTGTCCAGTTTTCTAAATGTAGTGTCCCGCTTTGTCCTTCCAGATTTGGCAGGATATGTGGCAGACGCATGATCTTTTCTTCCACGTTAGTATCATTTCCCACACAGATCAGAATACTTCCGTAAACGACCGTAATGCGGCCTCTTTCATCAAAAGAAAGGCTGCTGATCGCAATGTCGTACTTCTTTAAGATCTTTAAAAGCTGTTTATCCACATTGGACTCGATCTCAAGGCGGATGGCTTCGCCCCACTGACGCTTCTTTAACTGCTTCTGGATCTCTTCCAGAAGGTCTACTGCTTCTTCTTCATCTAATGAGAAATCTGCATTTCGCATGATACGGAAAGGATGGGCACAGACAATATCATAATTCAGGAACAGCTTATCCATGTTCCGCTCAATGATCTCTTCTAACAGAATGATCTTGCAGGCCTTGCCCTTAGACGGGATCCGTACCACACGGCTCAGGACACTGGGCACCTGCACGGTGGCGAATTCCAGTTCCTCGTCACTGTTTTTCTTCCGCACCATGGCTCCGATGTTCAGAGATTTGTTGCGAATCAGAGGGAACGGTCTGGAAGAGTCCACGGCCATGGGGGTCAGCACAGGATACACATTTTCCTGAAAATACTGATCCACATACGTTGCTTCCTCCGCCGTCAGCTGCTCATGCTCTCTGACAATATGCAGCCCGTTTTTCTCCAGAAGCGGGAGCAGAGAACGGTTATAGGTGGAATATTGCAGATCCACCAGTTCATGGATCGCCACATGCAACGCTTTTAACTGCTCCGTGGGAGTCATGCCCGCAATGTCTTTTTTGGTATAACCCGCATTTTCCATATCCTTTAAAGATGCCACGCGGATCATGAAAAATTCATCCAGGTTCGATGCTGTGATGCTTAAAAATTTCAACCGTTCGAACAGTGGGATGCTCTTGTCTCTGGCCTCGTTCAACACTCTATAGTTGAACAGTACCCAGCTCAGTTCCCGGTTGGTGTAATATTTCGGATCTTTAAAATCGATTTCCATTTTGCCCTGCTGCCTCCCTTAAAATTTCTTTTTCTGCCGGATCACCGGGGTAATGCTGTATACTTCCTTGAAAAATTCCGTGTTGGTCTGGAAGAATCCCTTTTCCAGCGTAATATCTTCCTGGGTGTCCACTTTCAGAATCAGTTCATTCTCCTGTAAAACGGCCTTGACACCTTTCATTTTCTGTTTGTGGCTGCGGTCAAGGCTGTTGGCCAGACGTAAGATGGCAGTCAGTTTGGCAACCGTTAAGTAGCTCGCCTTATCCAGTCCCATAGGGCGCTCCTGTGCCTGCCCATAATAGACGAAATCGCTGTGGTTAAACCTTACCACGTTGGCCACGATCTCCCGCTCCATATGGGACAATCCGATCATTTCCGTTGCCATGATGATGTCATAGGAAGCCTCGCCGACATTGAGCAGGCTGATATATTTTCCACAGTCGTGCAAAATA
>OIDQ01001053.1_pt1 | contig 10830 bp, 9 predicted proteins | sample 1581511 | NCBI WGS metagenome assembly OIDQ01 (sample SAMEA3882526, study PRJEB24775) | human gut metagenome | biome: human-associated habitat; feature: intestine environment; material: feces | place: Netherlands | collected 2009/2010
AAGGAGTTCGGTTGCGACGAGCCGAGCTGTGTCCATGGCTCGGCCTAAGGGCGAAGAGACCACCTTGTCAGGAACGACATTGTGGGCTTTGAGCCATGCGGCTGCCATCCCGGCTTGCTGACGGCCCAAATCGGTGAGCGGTGAATCGCAACGACCTTGGACGAGCTTTTTGACGTTGAATTCCGTCTGGCCGTGGCGGAGTAGATATAGACGCTTCATGCTCTCCCCTTCTGTATACCTAGCTTTACCGGCGCAGCCTTACTCGTGGGTATGTCCTACGTAGTCTTCGTCGATCGTAATCTTGGCAATCGACTTTGGATATTCCAATTCGACCCGTTGTGCCAGCTCGTGCTTTACGTCTTCGGCACTCATCTGCAGATCTAAGGGACGCACGCAGTCAAAGATCACGTTGGTGTGCGTGGGACCCGGCACACAGCGCAGATCGTGAATCGAAAGGCGGCTATCGATCTGTTGGGCCATGGCGTTGATGCGCAGGCGCATGCTCGCCACCTTGGGATCGTCGGTCACGATGGGGTCGTAATGGAGCGTGACAATCATGCCGTCTTCGTTCCTAAACGACTGCTCGATGTTATCGAGCGTGTCGTGACTTTCCAGCGGGCTGGCCTCGGCTGCCATCTCGGCGTGAGCGCTTGCGAACTTCCTGCCCGGGCCGTAGTCGTGAACCATCAGATCGTGAACGCCCAAAACGCCGGGGTAGCTCATGATCTTGCTGCGGATATGCTCGACGAGCTTAGGATCGGGCGTCTGGCCCAAAAGCGGGCTCACCGTATCTTGGATAAGCTCAAAGCCGCTCCAGCCAATATAGGCGCCAACGGCAAGGCCGACCCACGCGTCAAGATTGATGTGCGTCACCTGCGAAACAATTGCGCACGCCAGCACGGCGCCCGTGGCAAGGACATCGTTCTTGGAATCTTGCGCGGTCGCATGCAGCGTCTCGGACTCAATGCGATCGCCGAGCTTTTGGTTGAGGGCCGCCATCCAGAGCTTTACGACCATCGAAAGCACTAGAACTGCCACCAGGGCAAGCGAGAACTCGACAGGTTCGGGGTGGATGACGCGCTCAACCGAGGACTTCACCAGCTCAACGCCAATCAGCAGCACGAGTGCCGCCACGACCAGACCCGAGAGATACTCGTAGCGACCGTGGCCGTAAGGATGCTCGGGGTCGGCCGGCTTGCTCGCCAGCTTAAAGCCCAGCACGCTCACGATATTCGAGCTGGCATCGGACAGGTTGTTCATGGCATCCGCCACAATCGAAACCGATCCCGAAACCACACCAATTGCACCCTTCGCAGCACAAAGCGCAACATTGGCGACAATACACACCATGCCAGCTAACGTGCCCACACGCGCACGATCGCCCTGCGCGCGCTTAACTATCCACTCGACCATCTGCATCCGCCCCCACGGTACTACCTATATATCTATTGCTCAAACGGATTGTAGTGTAGCCACTTTGTCCCCCAGATACAAAAAGGCCGCGCCCACACGGGCCGCGGCCTTGGAACACGACAAAGGGATCGTCCTTTTGTCGCACAGGTTTATGCGCTTACTTCAGCAGCGCTCGCCACCGTTTCGGGCGAATCGGCTCCGCTCCCCGTCGCCTGTCCCTTCGCCGGCACCACGCCAAAGCAGTAGCTCAGCGCCGCAGACACCGCAAATGCCGTGCCGCCGGCAACGCAGCACCACAGCAGGTTCGAGATGCCGCCCGTGGCAAAGCCAATGACCATAAGGACATTCGTCATGCCGATGGTATAGGCCGTAACGTGGCCCACGGCCGCAACAAGGCCTCCGACGGCGCCGCCAATGGCCATGCACGTCAGGCACCTGCCATATTTAAAGCCGCAACCGTACAGCGCCGGCTCGCTTACGCCGCCAAGCACACCCGAGATCGAATAGCCCAGCATGAGCGCCTTCTCGTCCTTATCCGCAACGCGGAGCGACGCGCCAAAGGGCATGCCCCAAACGGCGAACGTCGCCATCGTCGCGGCGATCAGGATGCACGAATCCGTTCCCACACTCATAAACTGCGCATAGGCGAGCGATAGGACAACGTTGCTGACGCCGGCGATCTTTAGGAACTCCCAGCCCGCGGCAAGCCCCATGAGCGTGAGCAGCGACACGATGCCACCGGAATTGCCAAGCATAAACATAAGCTGGCCCAACAGCATGCCCAGATAGCTGCCCGCCGGCGCCGTGATACACAGCGAAACCGGAACCATGACAAGCATGGTCGCAAACGGAACAAACGAAAACGCCACGGCCTTAGGGATAACGCGCTGAAAGAAACACTCCACTCGCCATAGCACGGGCACCGAAATGAGAACCGGAATAACAGTCGTCGTGTAATCGTTGACCGGCGCGGGAAGCAGGCCATACACGGAAGTCATCGATGCCCCCGTCGTCGATGCGGCATCGACGAGCTTAAGCAGATCGGGCGCAATCAATACGCCGCCCAGCATCATGCCCAGCTGCTCCGAGCAACCGAGCTGGCGGGCGGCCGCCCAACCAAGATAAACGGGCAAAAAGTAGTAGCCGGCGTTATAGAGCCAACTATAGAACAGGCGATAGATTTCGGAATCGGCAGACCACAGGCCCAGCATGCCTTCGCCCATAATGACGGCGACGGTGCGGAACAACGCCGCGCAGACAATAAACGGCAGCGCCGACATCATGCTTTTGGACAGATAGTCCACCACGGCCATGGCGTTTGATGAAACCGACGTTGTAAACGAGGTGTTAGAAACTTGTAGCATGGAACGCCTTTCCCAATATGACATGCGGGCTGTCCCTTTGTCACATCGTGCGGTATCGACCGATTGCGCGGTACTTTTCGTAGCGGAGGTTTGTGAGGGTCGCGTCGTCGAGCTGCCCAAGCGTATCGAAGGCATCAAATGCCGAGGACATGACGGCACCGGCAATCTCCTCATGCGACAGGCCCCTATCGTCAACAATGCCGTCGATGATGCCGAGCGCCAACAGATCGGGGGCCGTGAGCTTCAGCGCCTCGGCGGCCTCATTCGCGCGCTCGGTATCCTTCCACAGGATCGACGCACAGGCCTCGGGGCTCACGACCGAATAGGCCGAGCTCGAGAGCATCAGGATGCGGTCGGCCACGGACAGCGCCAGCGCGCCACCAGAGCCGCCCTCGCCTGTCACCACCGAGACAATCGGCGTCTTGAGGCCGCTCATCTCCATGAGATTCTGGGCAATCGCCTCGCCCTGGCCGCGCTCCTCGGCACCGATGCCGCAAAACGCGCCCGAAGTATCGACCAGACACAGAACCGGTCGACCAAACTTTTCGGCCTGGCGCATAAGGCGACGCGCTTTGCGGTAGCCCTCGGGATGTGCCATACCAAAGTTGCGACGCATGCGCTCTTTGGTCGTGGTACCGCGCTCGACGGCGATAACCGTCACGGGTCGCCCGTCTTTCCAGCCAATGCCAGCCACCACGGCGGCGTCGTCGCCAAAGTAACGGTCGCCATGCAGCTCCACAAATCCATCCAGGCCCAGCGAGATCATCTCGCCCGCCGTGGCGCGATCTGCCGAGCGGGTCTGCTTGACAATCTCGAGCGCGGTTTTTGGTGCGGCCGAGCGCTTGAACAAGTGTCCCAACTTTTTGCCGCGGCGACCCGTATGCACGATCTCATGCGGTGCCCCCAGGCCGGGCGCGTGCCCTTCGTGCAGCGCCAGCAGCTCGCCTACCGTGAGCGCAATCTCGCCACGCGGAACGACGGCATCGCAAAAGCCGTGCTCCAGCAAAAACTCGGAGCGCTGGAATCCCTTGGGCAGGCGCTTGTGCATGTTCTGCTCGATCACGCGCGGGCCGGCAAATGCCGTCAGGGCATCGGGCTCGGCCAGGATAATATCGCCCTCCATGGCAAAGCTCGCGGTTACGCCTCCGGTCGTGGGATCGGTGAGCACCGTGATATACAGGCCGCCCGCCTCGCTATGGCGCCTAACCGCCGCAGAAATCTTGGCCATCTGCATAAGCGATGTCACGCCCTCTTGCATGCGCGCACCGCCCGAAACGGTAAAGCCGACAACTGGCAATCCAAGCTCGGTCGCTCGCTCAAATGTGCGACAGATCTTCTCGCCCACCACGGAACCCATCGAGCCCATCATAAAGTTGGCGTCCATAAAGAAGAGCGCGGCATCGCAACCGCAGATTTTGCCCCTGCCGCACACAACGGCGTCGCGCTCGCCCGAACGCTCGCACACGCTCTTGAGCTTGTCGGCATAGCCGGGAAACGAGAGGAAGTCCTCCGACGCCAGATTGGCATCCCATTCCTCAAACGTGCCCTCGTCGACCGTCATGCGCATGCGCGCGCGACCGCTCACGCGAAAGTGTTTGCCGCAACGAGGACAGACCTCGAGGTTGTCGTGCAGGCGTGCCTCATCGATCACACGGCGGCACTCCGGGCACTTGATAAACACGTGGCGCGCGGGAAACTCGGCGCACGACTCGGTCATCGGCCCCTCGAGGACGTTGACCGTCTTCGCTTTTCTATTCATCAGCATAGAGATGCCCCATCAGATCGGTGTGATACATGCCCGACAAGAACTCGTCGTTTGCCAGCACGTCGAGCTGAAGCTCGCTGTTTTCGCTCACGCCCTCAATCACGAGCTCGCCCAGGGCCGAGCGCATCTTGCGAATGGCGCCGTCACGCGTGGGCGCACACACGATGAGCTTGCCAAGCATGGAGTCGTAGTACGGCGGAACTTTTGCACCGGTAAACATGGCGGAATCCCAGCGCACGCGCGGACCACCCGGCACACGCAACGCGGTGACCGTTCCGCATGACGGCAGAAAGTCCGGCGTTTCGGCATTGATGCGGCACTCCATGGCGTGGTTGCGGACCGGCATGTCCTCCTGCTCAAAGGGCAGAGGCTGGCCGGCTGCCACGCGCAGCTGCCACTTGACCAAGTCGGTATCGGTCACAAACTCCGTAACCGGATGCTCCACCTGCAAGCGCGTGTTCATTTCCATAAAGTAGAAATTGCCGTCGTCCGAATACAGGAACTCGATGGTACCGGCTCCTTCGTAGCCGACGGCACGAGCCAGGTCGCGTGCGGCCTTGTGCATGCGGGCACGAATGTCGTCGTGTCCGTCGAGGCACGGCGCGGGGCTCTCCTCGATTAGCTTTTGGTTGCGCCGCTGCACCGAGCACTCGCGCTCGCCGAGCGAAAACACATGGCCCTGCTTATCGGCCATAATCTGCACCTCAACGTGATGCGCCGGCGCGACGAACTTCTCCATGTAGCACTCGCCGTCGCCAAAAACGGCCTCGCCCTCGGCGCGTGCTTCAATAAAGGCCTTTGCCGCATCTTCCACGCGCTCGACCTTACGAATACCGCGACCGCCGCCGCCCGCACGCGCCTTAATAAGCACGGGGCAGCCAATGCGCTCAGCCTCGGCCGTTGCCTCCTCGGGACTTTTGAGCAAATCGCAGCCCGGCACGATGGGCACGCCCGCCGCGGCAGCCGTTCGACGTGCGGCGTCCTTGTCGCCCATGCTGTCGATCACCTCGGCCGAAGGACCGACAAAAGCCAGGCCATACTTGTCGCAGTCGCGTACAAAGCTCGCCTTCTCGGAAAAGAAGCCGTACCCAGGATGGATCGCCTTTGCGCCCGACTTTACGGCACAGGTGAGCACGGCATCGTCGTTGAGGTAGCTCTCGGCAAGACGCGGACCGCCGATGCAATACGCCTCGTCGGCAAGTTGCACGTGCAGCGCGTCCGCATCGGCCGTGGAATAGACGGCGACGGTTTTGATGCCCATATCGCGGCACGCGCGGATAACACGGACCGCGACTTCGCCGCGGTTGGCGATGAGCACTTTGTCGAACATGAAGCCTTCCTTAACTTTCGTGCATGAGTGCAAAAGACATATCGGCGCGGCAGCAAACCTCACCGTTGACGCTCGCAGTACCCGTCGCAAAGCGGAACGGCCCGCGCGCACGCGTGATGGTGCACACCAGATCAACCGTGTCGCCCGGGCGCACCGGACGCTTAAAGCGCACCTTGTCCAGACTCGTGTAGAACGGCGTCGCGCCGCGCGCCTCCTCATCGCCCATCAGCAGCACGCAGCAGTTTTGGGCGAGCATCTCGCACTGGATCACGCCGGGGACCACCGGGTTTCCCGGAAAATGCCCCTGCAAAAAGTACTCGTCGCCCGTGATCGTGATCTTGCCGTGGGCCTCGTCGCCCACCAGCTCGGCCTCGTCGAGCAAAAGCATCGGTTCGCGATGCGGCAACAGTTCCTTAAGCTCTTCTTTGTTCATGGATATCACCTATCCGATTCTCATGAGGCAGCTGCCAAACTCCACGAGGTCGCCGTCGGCCACGCAGATCTCGAGCACCTCGCCGTCTGCCTCGGCTGTCACCTCGTTGAGAACCTTCATAGCCTCGATGATGCAGAGGGTCTCGCCGGCCTTGACCTTGGAGCCCACGCGCACAAACGGCTCGTCGCCCGGCGCTGGGGCAGCATAGAAAACGCCGACCATGGGAGCGGTCACCTCGGTGCCCTTGGGCTCCGGTGCGGCAACAGGTGTCTGCGCGGCGGGCTCCGGTGCGGCAGGCGCGACTGTGGGAGCTGCAACTGGAGCGGCCATAGCGCTCGGCATGGGCATGGGCACGGCAACCGGCTGTGCGGCGCTCGCGCGCTCGAGTTCGACCGCGGTGCCATCGGGCTCCTCAACGCGTACGCGCGTGAGGCCGCGGTTCTCCATAACATCGGCTATCTCGGCAAGTCTTTTGGAATCCATGCTCTAGCTCCTCGTATATCTACGCAGCGCGATGGCGGCGTTGTGTCCGCCAAAGCCCAGGTTGGTCGAAAGCGCCCAGGTAAGGTCGGCGCGAACCGCGCGATTGGGCGTGTAGTCAAGATCGCAGGCGGGATCGGGCGTGTGGTAGTTAATGGTCGGCGGCACCACGCCCTGCTCGAGCGCCATGGCGCAGGCCATGACCTCGATGGCGCCCGTGGCACCGATCATGTGGCCGGTCATCGACTTAGTCGACGAGACGTGCGCGGCGCGCGCCGCGTCCTCGCCGAGCGCACGCTTAATGCCCGCCGTCTCGGACGAATCGTTGAGCTTGGTCGATGTGCCGTGGGCATTGATGTAGAGACCCTCGGAAGGCTTGACGTCGCCCTCGGTTACCGCCAGCGATATCGCGCGGGCAATGCCGGCAGCCTCGGGATCAGGACTCGTGATGTGATAGGCATCATCGGTGTTGCCGTAGCCCACGACCTCGGCATAAATGTGCGCACCGCGCGCCTGCGCATGCTCCATGCTCTCGAGAACCAGCACGCAGGCGCCCTCGCCCATCACAAAGCCGTCGCGGTCTGCATCGAACGGGCGGCAAGCCGTCGACGGGTCAGGATTAGTGGTGAGAGCACGGCAGGATGTAAAGCCCGCAACGGCATCGGGGATGATTGCGGCCTCGGCACCGCCGGCGAGAATCGCATCGGCATAGCCATGCTTGATGGCGCGGAACGCCTCGCCCACGGCATGGGCCGAGGTCGCGCAGGCGGTCACCACGGGCAAGGTCGGGCCCTTTGCCTTATGGCGGATTGCGATATTGCCCGAAGCCATATTGGGGATCATCATCGCGATCATATAGGGCGATGCACGGCGAGGCCCTCGATCGGCAATCGTGTGAACGTTGTCGACGAGTGTCTGCATGCCGCCCACGCCTGAACCCACGTAGACGCCCAGGCGCTCGCGATCGATGGCGCCTTCGACATCAAAGCCCGCATCGTGCATGGCCTCGTCCGACGCCGCCATCGCAAACTGAACACAGGGGTCCAGGTGCTTGGCGTCACGCTTGCCAAAGTACTCGTTGCCGTCAAAACCCTTGACCTCGGCCGCCACCTTAACGGCAAACGCATCGGTATCGAAGTGCGTGATCGGGCCGATGCCGCACGTGCCGGCGCACATGGCCGCCCAGGTGGCAAGCGCCGTGTTGCCGAGCGGCGATACGGCGCCGATGCCGGTGATTGCAACTCTCTGTTCCATCATGGTCTCCTCATCCAAGCCGTTGTTCGGCCCTGGTTTCTACATCGCCATTCCGCCGTCGACGCGTACGACTTCGCCCGTAATGTAGGCAGCCGCATCGCTCACTAAAAATCGCACCACACCGGCCACCTCTTCGGGCTGCGCCATACGCTTAAGGGGAATCTGCTCCTCGGTTACCGTACACACCTTCTCCGAGAGCTTTGCCGTCATATCTGTCTCGACAAACCCGGGGGCGACCGCGTTCACTCGTACACCGCGGGGCGCAAGCTCGCGCGCCACCGCCTTGGTAAGCCCTATCACGCCCGCCTTGGAGGCAGCGTAGTTGGCCTGCCCGGCATTGCCCATCAGGCCCACGACCGAGCTCATGTTGACGACGCAGCCGCCGCGCTGACGCATAAAGGTCTTGGTGAGTGCGCGCGTCGTGTTAAACGTTCCTTTAAGATTGACATCGAGCACGCGATCGAAGGCGTCATCGCCCATGCGCATGAGCAGGCTATCGCGGGTGATGCCAGCGTTGTTGACGAGCGCCCAAATGGAGCCAAAATCGTTGAGGACCGCTTCCACGCACGCGTTGACGGCAGCGGGGTCGGCCACGTCGCATTGATATGCGCGTGCCGCGGCGCCAGCCGCCTCGCAGGCTTCGCACGTCTCGCGCGCCGCATCGACGCTTCCGGCATAGACGACGGCGATATCAAAGCCGTCCTCCGCCAGACCGACAGCGCAGGCGCGGCCGATACCCCGCGAGCCGCCCGTGACCAGTGCCACGCGACGTGAGTCGTTGCGCTCGAGCGTGCCGTTGTTCAAGTTGCCCATGTCATTCCTTTCGGGTTACAGCCCTGTGGACTATGCGAGCTCGTCGGCAATAGCTGCGACCTGCTCGGCCGTTTCGCACGAATACACGCGAACGTCGCTCAGCGTACGCTTGACCAGGCCCGACAGCGTTTTGCCAGGGCCGACCTCAATAAACGTGTCGATACCCTGATCCTGCAGAGTGTGCAGCGTGTCGACCCAACGCACGGCATGGCTCACCTGGTTGGCCAAGACATCCGATGCCGCTCGCGGGTCCGCCGGATAGGGCGCCGCCGTCATGTTTGCCATAACCGGAATTAGCAGCGAAGACGGAACGTGGCCGTCTTGGATATACGTCGCCAGTCCCTCAGTCGCCTCGGCCATATAGGGGCTATGAAATGCACCCGACACCGCGACTTTCATAGCGCGGCCGCCAGCCTCTTTTACTAGGACGTCGAGCTCCTGCAGCGCCTCGGGCGCTCCGGCCACAACCGTCTGCTGCGGGCTGTTGTAGTTGACTGGCCAGCAGTCCTCGCCGGCCTGTTTTGCCAGGCCCTCGACTTGCGCCGCATCGAGCTTGATGACGGCGCGCATGCCGCCGGGGTGACGCTCGGCCTCCGTGGCCATCAAAGCCGCGCGCTCACACACGAGCTCAAAACCCGCTCGCGTATCGAATGCCCCCGCAAAGGTGAGTGCAGCGACCTCGCCCAGCGAGAATCCCGCACAGGCGGCAGGCACCACGCCGCGATCGCGCAGGGCGACAGCGACAGCCAAGTCGTGCACGAACACGCAAGGCTGCGTGTTCTCGGTCTGTGAGAGCTCCTCCTTGGAGGCGCTCCGGCACTGCTCGCTGGTCCCCGGGCGTACCTCATCGGCAATGGCGAACACCTCGGCAGCCGCCGGCGATGCTTCGATGAGGTCGACGCCCATCGCGGGATGCTGGGCACCCTGACCGGCAAACAGAAACGCTACGCTACCCATGCGGTCGCACCCTTCAGGACACGCTCGGCGCCATCGACCAGATCGTCGACGATTTCGCGTGCGCTCTGGCGCTCGTTGACCATGCCAGCAATCTGTCCGCACAAATACGAACCCTCTTCGTAATTACCGTCCTTTGCGGCTTTACGAAGCGCGCCCGTGCCCATGGCCCCGAGCTCCTCGGGGCTTGCGCCCGCCGCCTCGTTCTTGGCATACGCGTTGGTGAAGGGGCTCTTGAGGGCGCGAACCGGATGTCCCGTCGAGCGACCGGTCGCACGCGTCGACGTGTCGCCCGCCTTGAGCACCAACTCTTTGTACTGTTCGGATACGGTGCACTCGTTTGCGACCAGAAAGCGTGTTCCCACCTGGACTCCGGCAGCGCCGAGCATAAAGGCGGCCGCTACACCGCGGCCATCGGCGATGCCGCCAGCCGCAACCACGGGAATATCGACCGCATCGACAACCTGCGGAACGAGCGCCATCGTCGACGTCTCGCCAATATGCCCGCCCGATTCGGTGCCCTCGGCAACCACGGCAGTGGCTCCGCGACGCGCCACGAGACGCGCCAGCGCCACCGAAGCCACGACGGGAATGACCTTGATGCCAGCCTCGTTCCAGGCCTTCATGTACTTGGTGGGATTGCCGGCACCGGTCACCACAACGGGCACCTGCTCATCAATCACCACTTGTGCGACCTCGTCGACAAACGGGCTCATGAGCATAACGTTGACGCCAAAGGGCTTATCCGTCTTGACGCGCAGCTCGTGAATCTGATCGCGCAGCCAGTTTGCGTCGGCATTCATGGCCGCGATAATGCCTAAGCCGCCTGCCTCGGACACGGCAGATGCCAACGAGGCGTCGGCAATCCAGGCCATGCCACCCTGGAACACGGGCTTTTCGATTCCGAGCAAATCGCAGAGAGGAGACTTGAGCATCACTACTTCTCCAATGCCGCCTCGACCGTATCGACGAACTCGCCGACCGTCTTGGGGTTCTCCTCGGTATCGAGCTCAATGCCAAACTC
>OIDQ01001077.1_pt1 | contig 10590 bp, 1 predicted proteins | sample 1581511 | NCBI WGS metagenome assembly OIDQ01 (sample SAMEA3882526, study PRJEB24775) | human gut metagenome | biome: human-associated habitat; feature: intestine environment; material: feces | place: Netherlands | collected 2009/2010
CGTCCACGAAATTCGTTAATTCGTGTAATTCGTTGTTACGCCGTCTGAGGCCAAAACATATTTCGTTGTAAACGAAGCCAAATATATTTCTTTGTTTTACTGGCGCCCCATTCGCCGCCCCACGAAATTCGTCAATTCGTTTAATTCGTTGTTACGCCGTCTGAGGCCCCCAAAAAACTCTTCGTTGTAATCCCCCCAAAAACAAAAGCGCCGGAGCATTCTCCGGCGCTTTTGTCATTATAGCTTTTGTCATTATACATAAATCAGAGCACATTATATACCCATAAATCAGAGCGACACCTTCCCGACACTCTCACCCTCATCTGTGCGTGCCTCCACCACATAAACGCCAGTGGGGAGTTTCAGAGAGAGGCGTGAGACATACGGCGTGAGTTTGTACACCGTGCGCCCGTCGGCAGCGATGATATGCACATACGTCAGGACGTGGGCGGCGGAAGAAGTGACCGTCACGCAGCCGTTGTCGGCCTGTATGAGCGGTTGCGTGAAGTTCTGTTCATCCTCCAGGGCAGGACGCTCTGAAGAGAGGATGAAATAGCGGCCCGTCGTCACTCCCGGCACCTCCACCTTCACGCAGTCGGCATTGCCATTGCCGCGCAGCGGTGTCACGGCCCCCGTCTGACTGTCGAGCAGTGAGAGTGTCTCGCCAAACGAGCGCATGCCCGAGAACGTGAGCTGCACAGGTTCTTCGCTGTTGCTCAACACACCCAAGGGGACGCGCCAGAGCGAGCGGCGTCGGTTGATGGTGCTCGTGCGATTGCCGGCCAAAGTATATACCATTGGGATTTCCTGCAACGAGTTGTCGAGCAAGAGTTGCATATCCTCCGCAGCCTCGTAGCCGTTGACCGCTGTGGTGTCTTTCACCACCAGTGCCTCACTCGCCTGCCCGCTTCGCGAAGCGTGGATGCGGAGCATAGGAGCCTCAGCACGTCCGATGGCTGGAGCACGCAGCAGCGTTCCGCTGGTGTGGAGCGATGTCTGCATGTCGGTGGTGAACTTCAAGGTGATGGTGTTCGTGCCCTCTTTGCCTTCCACGAAGAAGCCCTGTCCCGATGGCAGACTCGCGAGCGCGGCCTCCGTCGTGCCGTTCACGGAAATCCATTCTCCGGCATTGGGCTGGCGCATCGCCCCTTCCTGTCCGCCGGCCGTCAGCACCCAATATTTCGCCCCATTGAGCTGGGTCTCATTTTCTTTGAAGAACTCGTTGAGGTCGAGGGCGCAGGCAAACGGGTTGCCAACGAGGAAGAACCTGTTGTTGGCATTCTCGTTTGTGAGCGTCACGGTCAGGTCGGTGCCAGACTTCAACTGGTCGGTCGCCAACTTATGATGATACGTGCGGTCCACAGGATAAGTCTTCCTGTCCGTCTCGTTCAATTCCGTGTAATAGCCATAGGCCGTGTCTTCCTTCGGCAAACGGAAGAGCGACTTCGTGTACTTCTGCGCCCCGATACCAACGCCATTGACTTTGACAGAGAAGCCACCCTGCGAATAAGGCTCCTGCACGTCGTTGTAAACAGCGCTCCAGTTGGCGGCCTGGTAGATATTCTCCGTTGCCGTGTTCACATTGGCTTCCTGCGGATTGTTGGCCGAATAAGGCTCGAGGTAGTAAAGCTTAGGGTTGGCCTTGTCCCAGCTGCGCTGATAAACGGCTGGCGCGAAGCGGTGGTAGTGGGCTGTGTTGTACGTCACGTCCTTGAAATAAGGCGTGGCCTGGCAAGCATCGTTGTTAGGCGCATACCATTCTCCCGCGTAGCTTTGGCGCAGCGGCGAACCGAGGGTGTACCATCGGTCGGGAGTCAGCGCATATTCCACCCACGCTTTCTCATAGCTGAGGCGTTCGGCATGCAGCAATTCGCCACCGCTCTGCACCACGAGGTCCTTACTTTGATAGGGCGTGTAAATGCCGCAAAGGTTGACGCCCTTATCGGCTTCCGGTGCTGCCAGAAGCGCATATTCGATGTCGGGCGTTGCCGTGCGCTTGCCTTCATTACCGACGAAGTTGAGGAACTGGTCGTCGGCGCCAGGATCGTTGGTCTCATAGAGCTGCGGTCCTGCCTTTTTGGGCGTCACGATGACACTGGTGTGAAGCATCGGCACATAGCCATGCGCCGTACCGTTGTCGGCATTGGCGGCATAGCCCGGCTCCGTATCAGCGTTGAAATGCAGGTCCTCGAGGTCGGCGCGTTGCCAGTTGGCATCGTTCGTCCAGTCGGTGTTTCCGGCTGCTCCCGTCCATTTTTGGTATTTCGGGACGATGATGAGGTCAACGAGCACATTGCCGTCACACACCGTTGACTGCGTGGCATTGCCTGCATTAAAGAGCTCCCGATAGTTGAAGCGGAGCGTATAGACATATCCCTCGCGCGGCTGGAAATCGCTGTTGAAGACGATGTCGGCATGGGCATTTCCGCGGTCTGCCGTGTCGGCCACGAGCGTTTTGAGCTGGCCCACGATGCGGAAGTTCTGCACACTGAGGCCAGCGCGTTCTTCAGCAGCCTTCGTTTCATACGCCTTCATATTGGGGTCGTTGGTGCCCGCGAGGAAGACGTCTGGACTGACGCTGGTCAGACCGATGGCGTCCTTCGTCACCGTCTGGATGCCGCGCAAAGGCACGCGCAAGACATTGGCGGCACTGCCGTCGGCCCTGGCCCTCACCTCTTCCACGGCGGCCAAACTGCTGCGCACTGGCACGTTGGTGAGTTTATCGGGATATTTATATTTGTCGCCATGCAGACCATCGAAGAGCTGCGGTGCCTGTCCGCTCACTTTGATGCCCACCTGTTGTGGGTCGTAGCAATATTGCGTGCCGTTGCCGTCTTCATGGTCGATGGGCACCACCGTTACCTTCAGAATTGTGCCCTGCTTTGTGGCGGCAGGCACATAGATGTTACACGTGTTGTTGAGCAACACGAGCGACGCCACCTTGTCGGCAGTGTTAAGCGTGAACTGATGGAGCACGTCGATGACGCTCTGCTCGAGGGTATATCCCTCGTCGTTCTTCGGTGCAGCGCCCACCACGGTGGTGGCTTTGGGATAGAAATGGCGGAAAGCCAAGAGCGCCTCGCGGAGCGAAATCTCGTTGGAGAGGCGGCTTTCGTTCTTTCCCAAGACGCGCCAGGTGGCGTTGTCGACATTGATGCACACGTCGGTGAATGCGCCGCCCACATAATCGCGCCACCAGTCATACTGCACAATGCGCTCGCCGATATTGCCTTCAGCATCCTCTCCCACCTGCTTGACGCTGAGCGAGACGCTCTTGCCAGCACAGGTCTGGGTTTCGTGTTCAACGGCGGCCTCGTCGTCGGCATCCGTCACCACGCGGATGGGCGACAGCGTGCGGAACTTGCAGCGGACACTGCATCGCGTGTTGATCTCAAACGAATGGAAGGCATTGGCCAGCGTTACGGGGTCATCGGAGAAGCGCGGCACGAAGAGGAAGTAATAGTCGTGGTTGGGCTTGATTCTCGGCTCCTTCACCTTGTCGCTGATGACGAAGTGGCGCACACCAGCACTGGTGACTTCGCGAGATGCCATGCCGACAGTGGCCGCCACAGCGTCTCTGTACGTGAAGCGCGGGAGGTCTTCGAATTTGGTTTTAAACTCCACAGAGCGGAAGATGCCTTCTCCAGATACCTGGCTGTTGGGGTCACCCAAGAGGGCCTTGACGAAGGCGGGCTTCACCTCGACGTCGGACATACGGTAGAGGCGTTCCTGTCCCTCTGGCTTTCCAGTATCGAAGCCCAATTCGGCATCAAACATCTCCTTGTCGAGGAGGCAATACCACACTTTGGGATTGTCCGTCAGCACTTCGCCAGTGTTGAGGCCCAACTGGGCACGCACCTGGTCATAGTCAACGGTCATCTTACACAAGGTAAGCTGGTCGCCGCAAACTGGAATGGTGCGTTCAATCTGTACTTCTGGCTTTATGCTGAACACCTCGATATCATCAATCAAGATGTCGCCGCCACTGGTATTGGTACAGGCGTTGTCGATGGTAAGGCGGAAGCTGTCGAAGTCGTCAGCATTCTTATTGACGAAGCTAAAATACACCTGCTGCCAGATACCTTTGCCGCCTTCAGACTTCAACGTATTGTCAAGGGAATCACGGGCCTCGCCCAAGATACCTCCAGGGCAATAAGAATAGAGCGTCGTGGCCTTGCCGTTTTTAAATCCCTGAATGGAAAACACCACGTTGGCCGGACTTTTTTCGCCAGAGCCTGGACTGCTCATCCATGCAGAAACGAAGAGACGCGAGGCTTTACAAGGCATACCAGCAAAGTCGATAGACGCAATCTTACCGGGAAGGTCGGAAGCGTCGATATAGAGGAAGCCGCTTTGGCTGGCATCATAGTTTTCAGAGCCATATTCATTCTCGTAATACTTCTTAACTGCAAAGAAATTACCACGATGAGCCGAATCACCATTAAATTTGTACTGAAGACGATGAGCAATGGTATAGTTACCAAATGTACACTCGGAAGTTACACCATCAGTACTGTTGAAATCTCCACCGATTGGTGCAAAACAATAAGAGGTGTTATCGTAGTTGAAGGGGTAGCGATATGTCAAAGCGTGTTTTTGATTAGCGTTCTCGCCTTTTCCTGACTTTGAAAATCCCGTATAGGTTCCCACAGGTGGCGATACAAAGGCATCAAACTGCTCGGGGTCGAAGGTGATGGTGGCCACAGGGTCGCCAGTGGCCTTCAGCAAGGCCTCTGGCGAACGCTCCGATTTGAAGGTGCCATCGTCTTTTTTTCCGATGATTTCGGAATAGATGATGGGCTCGAAATCCTCTTCAAACGTCAGATTGAATTTGGCAATCTGATAGCGCGTGCCGTTGCTGGCTCTTCCATACACCTTCAAGGTGCAGCTGCCAGCATTGGCGGTACCAGTACCCTTGCCGTCGGCATCGCCTGGATAATTGAAGGCGATGGCGCGGTCAGCACCAGCACCGGCACCGCTATCAAGGAATTTGGCGAAAGTGATGCCGCTGCCCAACGGGTCTTCCACTTTAACCTCGATTGCTCCACTATTGACGGCATTCTGAAGATTGTCTTCTGAGGCAATACCACCATTATAAAACCAATAGTCCTGCTTCTGCATATTGAGGGCAACCGAACTGTAATTGAGCGTCACCTTCTTCTTCGGGAAAGCAATGGTGTGCTCTTCATACCACTTGCCACTACCTTCCTTACACTGGAGCAGTTCGTTGGCAATGGCGCGGGCATTGCGAATGACATAGAGGTTGCGGCCGGTGATGGTCGGCTCCACGATGTTTTGCTTCGAGGGCAGGATAATGTCGCTGGTGACATTCCCATTATATTTGGTGACATTTCCATTATACAGGGGGTTGCCGTTGTCGCCGAAATAATCAACGAAATCGCTGTAGGGAGTGAGGTCGGCACCAAGGATGTATTCCCAATCGTCGGGGATGACCTCTGGCATTTGGAAGGTGACATCGTGGGTGACGTATTTAACCTTGTTCTGACCGTTCAAATTCAACTGGCCGTTCAAATTCAGTTGGTCGCCCACAACAATTCCGTTTCTGTACCGACGGCTACTGGGGAGGTCGAGGTTGAGCACCGAGTCGCTCACGGCCTCGTCGGTCTTGTAGTTATACCAACGCTGGAAGGCCCGCGAACGGGTAGCAGCATCTCCTACCTGACAGGTAGGCACATAAAGTTTTCGCGTGCTCTCTGCCTTGAGATAGTGGGTGATGGTGTAAGTACTCGTCTTCTGCATCATCTTCCCAGTATAGGGATTCTTGGTCCATCCGCTTTCGTCGCGTTGGATAAAACCAGTCATCGGGTCGGCGGTAGCCTCGCGCGCCTGCTTGACAAACCAAGAGCGCTTGGGGAGTACTTCGTAATCGGAATAGTCTTCCGGAACGGGGATGGGGGTGAAGTTGAGCCAGAAATTGCGGTCTGTTTGAATGCTTGTACCATTATAAGGAATGATAGTTGTTTTGTCTCCACCATCCAAATTCATGCTGTAACCACTCTTTCCTCCATCATTCGGTCCCTTAACGATGGTAAGAGCATAGCGTTTCTGGCTGGAGATATACTTAACACTGAAATGAACAGCTTTCTCAGGGTCGTGCGTCACGTTAAAACCACTGCCGCTTAAACACACATAATATTTATCTTTGCTCATCAAGACAACATCGTCCTTATTCTGACCCACCAAGGCCCACATCTGGTCGTTGACGAGTTTCTTGCTTTCGGCTTTGACCTTCTTGTTAGTGTCGTAGCCATCGCTGATGAATTTATCGGAAGCCACTTTGTCAAAGCAGATGAAGTTGTAGTAATATTTTCCTTCTGCGGCATCAGAGAGTTCTGGACACGTTAGGCGTCCGAAGGTGAAGCAGAGCGTATGCAGCCTGTCGGTTTCATAGGTGGAGAATGGCAGCATGGCGACGGTGCCATTGGCAACGTCAGAAACGCCGAGACATTTTTCGGGTTTGCCCTCTGGTTCGCTGCCGTCGGCGTTCAACTGGGCGAAACACCAACTGACAGTACCGTCCTCGTCTCCGTGGTTGAGCCAGAGATAGAAATGGGTGGCCTGTGCCTTGTCTGTGGTGAGGAACACGTTGCCCCCTGCATCCGCACCGATATATTGGCCATGACCATTGCGCAGCACGAAGTCGTCCTTAGTGCCGATGTTCTTCCAGCTGTTGTTGGCGTCGTCTTCTGAGGCAGATGCCTTGGCCTTCAGCGCCGTGCCGTCAGTCGTGAGTTCAAGTTTCGGCGTAAGTTCGTCGAGATTGATATTGCGGAAAGCACCGCCCGCCTCTTCATAGAAATCGGGGGTGATGTCCACTGGGAAAATCTCAACAAAGTTGTTGCCGTTGTTCGGGCCTTGCAGCGACAGACTGACGGTTTTCGGATTGCCTCCTCCACTGTAGCTGTGGGAGATGAGGTTGCGGTTGTTGTTGCCGTTGACATCGGGCAATTCAATTTGCCAGTGGACGTAATTGCCAGAAGTTTCAACAAGGCGGATGCGCGTAGCATCTTTTTTATCTGCCACCGCCACGAAGGTGTTGCTGCCCGTGTCGTATTTCAGGAAGTAGCGGTTGTAGGCGCTCTGCAAATAGCCGTCGCCTTTGCCCTGTCCGTCTCTGATAAGCACCCACAACTGGCACAGGTTCTTCTCCTCATAAGGTTTCAGAGAGATGGAGTTAGTAGCATCCTCCATGTGGTAGGCATAGCGGTCGTTGCCCTCAGCAGTGCGGATGCAATAGAGGTGATAGTCCGCACCGCCTAACGACGGGATGGGAAGCTCTGGCGCAATGATATACGGGCGTAGGTCGACCGCCGAATTGCGGGTGCCGGGTGCCGCCCAGCAAAGAACGCCTTCTTCGCCGATGCTGAGGGCCTGCTGGTCATCGGTAGAACAGAGGTCGTAACGCACGCTGTTGTTGTTCTCGTAGTTGTTCACATTATACACAAACGTATAGGCATCAGCTTTTTGGTTGCTGACGCCGAACTGCTTATTTTTTTCGTCGTAGGTGAGATAGAAGCCTGCACGGTTGCGGATATGCTGCCCTTCAACCACCCATTGGTAGAGGCGTGCATCCTTGTCAGACGCAAGGATATCACGTGCTTTTACGCGCGGATTTTTGGCCTCATCATAGTCCATAATGAGGGCTCGCTGGCCCATAGCTGGAAAGACGAAGTGGTAACTGGTGGTGTTGGCCGCGACGTCGACAAAGGTCATACTGGTATTTTTCCCGACCTTTTCTGCACGCCCAATGAATTTATCATTTTCAGATGGACGAACGAAGTAATGATTCGTGCAATTATAGAGCGACCAAAGCCCGTCAAGCGATGCGTCTGGCTGGTCGGCCAAATCGCAGATTTTGTAACGACTGTACTCATTCGTAGTCGTGTTGACCTTGTGCTGATAACCATCCGTGTCCGGGTTATAGCTGATATAGTTGCCTGCGGTGCTTCTGATGTAAACGTCGCCGTCGTCATTGGCTTCTTCAAGTATCCAGCAATATCTTCTCAACGGGAAAGGCGCAACAGGCGATTTCAGCAAAATGTCGCCAGGCGTGTTGTCCTGCAGATATTCGCTGCCGTTTTGGAAGAAGTTTAAAGCATAGTAATGCGGATTGGCACTGGTGCTGACATAAGGGTTGACGAGTCCAACTTCGATATTTTCAGCAAGGCGCACCACGGCATAACGGGAGTTTTTCTTCACGAGCTGCAATTTCCCGTTTTTCACGCCGAGGGTGTTATACGTACCAGTAACACCGCGAAGCACGGCGTTGTAACGTAAGCCTCCGGCAATATAGCAGGTACCGCCTTGAACATGCGCAGGAACAACATAATAGGTGTTTTGGTTAGCATCAAACACGCTGGCCTTGCTGCGGTCGGTCACGCTGGTGAACGTCTCGTCGGCGGCATCATAACGGAGAAAACGGCCTGCTTTGTTCTTCAGATTGAAGCCATTGACTATGCCTGCACCATCCATAATCGGATCGAAAGTCCATTGGTAGCCATTGCCTTCAAGTTGCTCCGTGGTGGTGGCAACGGCCTTGACGTTCTGGCCATCGTCGTAAAGCACAACGCGGCCGCTGCCCGAAAATTGCAGGTAGTCGTAATCTGAACCACGTTCCGATTCTTTGAAGCTCAAGGCATTATACGTCGACGTACGGTTACAGGCCTTCAAGGTGTATGGGGTATTACCAGCCTGCAAGCCGAGGCGGTGTTTGTCATCGCCCGAAAGCGCCATATCAATGGTCCAATATTCGGGCTGTTCGTCTGTCTGCTTGAGGCGGAAGACGGTGGTCTCATTGACATCTAACGTTTCGAAGTTGAAACGGCCTTCTTTATATATCAAGTATTCTCCCGACTGATTGACGAGGTAGAAATCGCCCGTTTTGCTGTTTGCATGCCTGGCAGCCTCGAGTTTCCAGTTCTGACTCGCACTGGTAGGCTCGAATTCCTTTCTCGTAACAGGATTGTCATAGCCCGTGCCAGTCAATGTCAGACGGGCATCACCCTTGGGATTGGCCTTAAACTGCAACTTATAATAATAGACATTGCTGATGTCTGAGAATTTAGGGGCCACTGCGCCCTTCACCTCGTCGGTGCTGTCGAGAATGCGCACCACGCTGTAGAAGGAATTGGCCTCGACAATGGCGAGCTGACCATCTTTAACACCAAGGGCCTTGGAAGCATCAGCAGCCAAGGTCAGCACATCGTGTTTGTCGTCGTATGCACTGCCACTGGGAAACAACCTCAAAGCCTCATCGCGACTGGTGGTCACGGTGAGGGCATCGCCTGCTTGTTTCAAATAATTGTTGCGGCCGCTTTTAAGCACATACGCGCCGCCAACCTGCTCCAACGTCCACTGATAGCCAACAACTTCTGAGCCAACAGGCTGCATGGTGACGCTGGTGCCATTGTCGTAAATGGCGGTGGCGGCGTTGGCTGAGAATTGGTAGATATGGGGGCCGGTGGGGGGAGGGGTGGTGGGGATGAAGCGCATGGCTTCTATCATATTGAATTTATATGCCTTACCGACTTTATTACTATTATTATAGGGAAGCACATACTCGCCTTTACCACTATTACGAAGCACAAATGCATTATCATTAGACTGGTCTGAGACATCGCAGATTGTATATTCACTATTGCCAGGCTTTGTAGACGCACTATATTGATCACTACCATTCTGATAGAAGTAATTCCCGTCAGCGCTCTTGAAATAGACATCTCCTTTGTCATTGGCCTCATAAACGCTCCACATATAGGCACGCAGATTTTTGGCAGACGGAGTAGAATATTTCTCCAAATTCTTCCCTGCCCCTGCGTCCTTGACGCATTCCGAACCATTCCATAACAGCTCCATATAATACCAATGCACCTCGCCTCCTTCGCTACAGATAAACGGAGTGACCTTGGCGCCCTTGACATTATTGGCCAAACGGATACAGCCGTAGCGAGAATCTTCAACGGTCCAAATCAACTGGCCATTCTTCACGCCAAGGGCCTTGCCGCCATAGACAAGGTCATAACGGGAGCCGCCATACGTAGCAGAGGAATAGGTATTATCCGTCTTCGTAAACGTCGCCGCCTGGTCCTGACGATTGGTAAGCGTGAGTTCGGCAGTCACATACATGCCCTCCTTATTCTTCAAGCGCACGTTATTCCCCGACACGGTCTCAAGCGTCCACAGGTAGCCGTCGCCAGCAGGAGCGTCTTCCGTTGTACTGACAACGGTAAGCGCACCGTCCTTGGCGAGCAACACCGTACGGCCATTGCCCGAAAACTGAAGATAGGTATATCCCTGGGCAAAGACACTGGAGATGCCTGCAACAAGACTGAAGAGAAGCAGCACGAAAGCACGCTGCAAAGTATGTGGGTTCAATCGTATTTTCATAACACGGAGTATATATGGATTTACAATTTAGTTTCTATAAGGATGGGCGGCGCAATTCCTCGAACTAATCGAATTTGCGGTTTCGAATTAATCGAATTTTTGCAACGGGGTTGCGGGCTGCGCCGCAATTCGATGTTGGCCTCAGACGGCGTAACAACGAATTTAACGAATTAACGAATTGCC